>RRZU010649730.1_pt1 | contig 27150 bp, 22 predicted proteins | sample 2165561 | NCBI WGS metagenome assembly RRZU01 (sample SAMN10456909, study PRJNA506462) | wastewater metagenome | isolation source: wastewater sludge | place: USA: Moscow, Idaho | reverse complement strand
TTCAGCAGCAGGCCAAAACCGAGGTCGGCCTTGTGGCGTTCGAACAGCTCCCTGGCTTCGGCGTCGTTGCGGTTGGCACGCAGCCGGTCCAGCGCCTTGACGGCCTCGATGCCGGATTCGATGCGCAGGCGGTTCTTGGCCACGATCTCGTGGATGCCGGGAATCTGCTTGTCCACCGAGCGCGTGCCGATCAGGCCCATCACCCACGGAATCTCGACCGCCCAGTCGTTCTTCATCTCGGCTTCGTTCGGCCAGGCAATCAGGTTGAAGGCTGCCGGGGCCGGTTCGGTGTGCCACATGGCTTCCATGGCCGCGAGCTTGGTCTGTTGCGCCTCGCCCACGGTGTAGCCCGACTCGTCGCCCAGCACGATCACCGAACACACGCTGGCAAAGCCGAAGGCCGCCGCAATGCGGAAGCTCTTTTTGGCAAATTCGACATCACGCTTGCGCAAGAGGTACCAGCTCGATATGGACAGCACGAACATGGCGCCCGTGACATAGCCGGCCGATACCGTGTGCACGAACTTGGCCTGGGCATCCGGGTTGAACACCACGGCCCAGAAGTCGGTCAGCTCCATGCGCATGGTTTCGTAGCTGAACTCGGACCCGACCGGATTCTGCATCCAGCCGTTGGCGATCAGGATCCACAGCGCCGACAGGTTGGTGCCCACGGCCATCAGGATGGTGACCAGCAGGTGCTGGCGGCGCGAAAGCCGGTCCCAGCCAAAGAAAAAGAGGCCGATGAAGGTGGATTCCAGAAAGAAGGCCATCAGGCCTTCGATCGCCAGCGGCGCGCCGAAGATGTCGCCGACGTAGTGGGAGTAATACGCCCAGTTGGTGCCGAACTGGAATTCCAGCGTGATGCCGGTGGTGACGCCAAGGGCAAAGTTGATGCCGAAAAGCTTGCCCCAGAAACGGGTCATGTCCTTGTAGACCAGTTTGCCGGTCATCACGTAGACCGACTCCATGATCACGAGGAGCCAGACCATTCCCAGCGTCAGTGGCACGAACAAGAAGTGGTACATGGCCGTCGCGGCAAACTGCAGGCGCGACAGATCGACCACACTGTCAATTGGCATGAGGGTTCTCCTTGAATTGCAGAGGTGATCCGGCGGGCGCCGCAACGACATCGGCCATCTTGCGGCTATCCACCTCGACCCGCTGCGGGGCGATGAACAGCCACCACAGCAGGGTCAGCAAGACGAGCTTGATGACGACGACCCACGCCAGTTCGCGGCGCAGTCGGCGGTCGGCAAGACGCATGGTTTTCTCCTGACAGGATCACGGTATGTTCCGGTCAGGCTGGCGCAGGACAGCCGGCAGGATGTCTTGCGCCAGGCGAACCGGAACCCGTTGGATATCAATATCCATGCCACATGACATATCCACGAAAATCATAGTCGAATCAGCCTGTTATTGACGCACATCTTCTGACAGGCGTGACGTTTTGGCTGCCACTGGCAGTAAATGGCAGTTTTTTTGTCATAAAATGACAGTATTCCTGTCCTGTTCCTTGCCCATGTCTTCATCCCTGAACGTTCTTTCACGCTATCTGGATGCCCTGGCAGCTCCCCACATCCTGTGCGACCGCGACTACCGCATCCGCTTTGCCAACCGGGCCTACCGCGAACGGTTTGCCTACGGTGCCGAAATCGTCGGCCAGCCGTGTTTTGCCGTGTCGCACCACTACCGGCAGCCCTGCAACGACTGCGGCGAAAGCTGCCCGTTGCAGCGCAGCCTGCAATCGCGGCAGATGGAACGGGGCGTACACCTGCACCACTCGGCGCAGGGTGAGGAGTTCGTCGAAATCGAGCTGACCCCGGTGTTCGGCGACGACGGCCTGTGCGAATTCTTTATCGAACGCATGCAGCCCCTGCCGCTGGCGGCGGCGCGCAATGAAGGGCTGGTTGGCCGCAGCCCGGCCTTCCAGACCCTGCTGGACCGCATCGCCCGCGTGGCACCCAGTCACGCCACCGTGCTGGTGCAGGGCGAATCCGGCAGCGGCAAGGAGCTGGTCGCCCATGCCATCCACCGTGGCAGCGCCCGGGCCGGCCGGCCGTTCGTGACGGTCGACTGCACCGGCCTGCCGGAAAACCTGATCGAAAGCGAACTGTTCGGGCACGAGCGCGGCGCCTTTACCGGGGCCGTGCGTCGCCAGCAGGGCCTGGTCGAGGCAGCCGACGGCGGTACGCTGTTCCTGGACGAAATCGGTGACATGCCGCTGGCCATGCAGGCGCGGCTGCTGCGCTTCCTGGAAACCGGCACCTATCGCCACATCGGCTCGCCCGAATTGCGGCGGGCCGATGTGCGCGTCATCAGTGCCACCCACCGCAACCTGCGCGAGCGGGTGGCTGCCGGTGCCTTCCGGGCCGACCTTTATTACCGTCTGGCCTGCGTACCGCTGAGCGTGCCGCCCCTGCGCGAGCGCCGCGAGGATCTGGTCCTGCTGGCCGAAGCCCTGCTGGCACGCCAGGCCGGGCAGGGCGACAAGCACCTGTCTGCCGGGGCGCTTGACCGGCTGGCCAGCTATGACTTTCCCGGCAATGTCCGGGAGCTGCGCAACATCCTCGAGCGTGCCAGCCTGTTTGCCAGCGGCTCTGTCATCGGCCGCAGCCACGTCGACGAAGCCCTGGACGGCTGGGAACCGGCGGAGCCTGCCGCGCCGGCTGCGCCCGCCCCGGACGAGCTGGCCCGGCAGGTGCGCGAATTCAGCGGCACCCGCCGCCAGCTGGCGCAACAGTTGGGCATCAGCGAACGGACCCTGTATCGTTTGCTGAGGACGACCCGGGTTGCGGGTCAGGAGACGGACACGTAACCGGAGACGGACATGGCACAGGAAATCGAGCGCAAATTCTTGGTACGGGGCGACTTCCGGCCCTTTGTCAGCCGGCAGGAACGCATCGTGCAGGGCTATCTCAACTCCGCACCGGAGCGTTGCGTCCGCATACGCATCAAGGGCGGGCGCGGATTCATCACCGTCAAGGGCATCGGCAATGCTTCCGGCGTGTCCCGCTTCGAGTGGGAGCGCGAAATTCCGCTGGCCGAAGCCGAATCCCTCCTGGCGCTGTGCGAGCCCGGCGTGATCGACAAGGTACGCCACGAGGTCCACATCGGCCGCCACGTCTTTGAAGTGGACGAGTTTGCCGGCAGCAATGCCGGACTGGTGCTGGCAGAAATCGAACTTTCCAGCGAAGACGAGGACTTTGCCCGTCCCGGCTGGCTGGGTGCCGAAGTGACCGGCGACCTGCGCTACTACAACGTGATGCTGATGAAAGAGCCATACGGCAGCTGGCCGGAACAGGCCCGCGCCGGCTGACAGGATTGCCGGCCGGCTGGCCGGAGCGGTGGCGGCAGCGGGTCTGGCTGCCGGCCCGTTGCCCGGGTGGAGGGCGGGCGGTGCTGCTGACCGTGGTGCAGACGAACGCATCATGCCGGCAGGCCGCACGTTGACAGTTCCTGGTGGGGAAATGTGGCGGTAACCGGCCTGGCAAGGGCCGGTGTAACAGGCCGCCCGGTTGATGCTGCGCCATCCGGCCTGAAACCGGGCATGACACCGCAGCCACCGAGAGGAGCCGGCTGACCGGGGTGGCATGGTGTCACGACGGGAATGGTTGCTCCGGCCGGGTTTCCCCGGTGGCTGCGCCGGCGTGCCACGGCGGCAAACCCGGTACGGGTCAGCCGCAGGCATGAAAAAGCCGGCCCTGAAGGCCGGCGGCAGAAAGGAGTGTCCGGCCAGCCGGACACCGGACATCAGGCCCGGGCGGCCTCTCCGGCCGGTGTGGCAGCCGGGCGGATGACGGCCAGGCGGTGCAGCACCAGCAGGCTGGCGGCAAAGCAGGCCGTGCAGACCAGCAAGGACATGCCGACTGATCCCGTGGCACCGAGTACCAGATAGCCGGCCACCGAGCAGCTTGCGACAACAAGGGCGTAGGGCAGCTGGGTGGTGACGTGGTCAATGTGATGGCTGGCCGCACCGGTTGACGACAGGATGGTGGTATCGGAAATCGGCGAGCAGTGGTCGCCGAATACCGAGCCGGCCAGCACGGCCGACAGGGCCGGCAGCAGCAGGGTGGGCTCGGCGGCCATCATCAGGTCGGCACCCAGCGGCAGCATGATGCCGAAGGTGCCCCAGCTGGTGCCGGTGGAAAACGCCATCGCACCGGCCAGCAGGAACAGCACCGCCGGCAGCAGCCAGACCGGCAGTGCCAGCTGGGTCAGTGATGCCAGGTACTTGCCGGTTTCCACATCGCGGATCACCGCGGCAATCACCCATGCCAGCAGCAGGATGCGCAGGGCCGGCCACATCGAGGCAAAGCCGTGGCGCACCACCGAACCCCACACGCCGAGGCCCAGCCGCAGGCGCAGCGACAGGACGATGGCCACGGCCAGCGCGCTCAGGGCGCCGCTGACCAGCGACAGGCCGACATTGGTGTTTTCAAATGCGCCCAGCACGCTGAAGGCCTGTCCGCCGGCAGCCAGTACCTCGGCGCCGGTGGCGACCATGAAATACACCGTGGTAACGACCAGCGTGAAGATCGGCAGGACCAGATCGCGCACCTTGCCTTCGGCCACGGCGCTCAGCGACTCGGTGGCGCCGGGCGGAATGCCCTTGTCGGCGTCGTAGAGTTCACCGTCCTGGGCCGCGGCTTCATGCCGCGCCATCGGGCCGAAGTCGAGCCTGGCGGCGATCAGCACGATGACCATCAGCAGGGTGAACAGGGCGTAGAAGTTCATCGGTGCCATGGCGATGAAGGCCGAGATCGGGCTCTGGCCTTGCAGTCCGTGGGCGGCGAGGATGCCGCCGATCACGGCGATGATGTAGGCACCCCACGACGATACCGGCATCAGCACGCACACCGGCGCGGCGGTGGAGTCGAGCAGGTAAGCGAGCTTGGCCCGCGAGATGCGGTAGCGGTCGGTGATCGGCCGGCAGATGGTGCCGACGGCCAGGCTGTGGAAGTAGTCGTCGATGAAGAACAGGAACACCAGCATGCCGGTCATGATCTTGGCCTGGCGCTTGGTACGGATGCGCTGCTCGGCCCACAGGGCAAAGGCGCGGGTACCGCCGGTGAGCGTCATCAGGGCGATCAGGCAGCCAAGCAGCACAAGGAACAGCAGGATGTTGATGCTGGCCCAGTTGGGCGCTCCGGCTTCCCGGAAGATGGCCATGAGCTTGAGGCCGAGATACTGCACGGTATCCAGCGGGTTGCCCCGGGTGACGAGGAGGGCACCGATCAGGATGCCAAGGCCCAGCGACAGCAGCACGCGGCGGGTGAGAACGGCCAGCGTGACCGCGACCAGTGGTGGCAGGATGGACAGCAAAGAGTCGGAATAGTGGGTCAATTCCATGATCTCGATTCACCTATGGGTCAGGTGGAGATCTACCGAGAGGACCAGAAGACAGCAGACGCAACAAGGGTGTTGGATGAGGACTTCTCCCCCCTTCAGTAGCGCTCCATAGTTGGTTAAGGACTATGGCAGTGCCATTCCTGTTCGGAAGGGCACCAGCAGCCGGACCCGACGGTCTGGCTGCTTCGGCGCTGACTCCTTTTGGCGAAGATCGGCGGGCTCCCCCTCCTTTCGCTTACTCTTAGGCAGCGCACCTCTACTTACAGAGTCGGAACGGTCATCCTAAAGGCAAACCCATGCTCCGTGAGCATTGTTTATAACCTTTGGTTATTTGAAATGAATTTCGCCCGCTCCTGGGACAAGAGCGGGCGAATGTGCAGTAAAGACTGCCGGTTCAGGTGCGTGGTGTGGCCGGAGGCGTGGCGGCATCCGGCTGTTTTTCGGCATGGGTGCTGTCGTCATCCATCAGGATGCGGTGTCCCGGCCCTTCCAGATCGTCAAACTGCCCCGAGCGGGTAGCCCACCAGAACAGCGCACCGAAGCCGAAGGCCAGCACGATGCTCATCGGAATCAGCAGATACAGGCTTTCCATCAGTCATCCCCCGGCTAGCGCAGGAAGCGGTTGTCGGCATGCCGGCGCGACCATTGCCACAGGATGGCACCGGCAAGGATCATCGGCAGGCTCAGCCACTGGCCCATGCTGATGAGGTAGGAATGGCCGAAAATGCCTTCGTCCGGTGAGCGGAAGTATTCGCAAACGAAACGGGCGATGCCGTAACCGATCAGGAAGACGGCGGAGGCCTGTCCACGTGCCCGCGGCCGCGAGGTGAACCACCACAGCACGACAAACAGCACGATGCCTTCCAGCAGCACTTCATAGAGCTGCGACGCATGGCGGGGCAGGGCGCCGTACTGGGCAAACCACTGCGCGTACTGCGGGTTGCCGGCAGCCAGTTGCAGGTCTTCGCCGCGTGCCTGCGGAAACAGCATGGCCCACGGCTTGTCCGGTGCCGTGACCCGGCCCCACAGCTCACCGTTGATGAAGTTGCCGAGCCGGCCCGCCGCCAGGCCCAGCGGCACCAGCGGGGCGACAAAATCAGTGACCTGCCAGAAGCTCAGGTGGTTGCGGCGCGCAAACAGCCACGAGGCGGCCAGTACGCCGAGGAAACCGCCATGGAAAGACATGCCGCCTTTCCAGACCATGAAGATTTCCAGCGGGTGATCGAGGTAGTAGCCGGGCTCGTAAAACAGCACCTGGCCCAGTCGTCCGCCCAGAATCACGCCGAGTACGCCCCAGAACAGCAGGTCGTCCAGCATCTTGGGGGTGAACACGGTGTTCCCCTTCCTGATGCGGACGTTTCCAAGCACAATGAACAAGACAAAACCCACAAGGTACATCAAGCCATACCAGCGGATCGCCATTGGCCCCAGGCTGATCGCCACCGGGTCGAACTGCGGATGAGTCAGCATTGCGTCATCTCTGCATGTGCAAAGAGGCCATTATATCCAGCGAATATCAAAAAACAGACTTTGCAAAAGGAATTCCCGCCATGCCCGCCTACCGTTCCCGTACTTCCACCCATGGCCGTAACATGGCCGGTGCCCGCGCCCTCTGGCGTGCTACCGGCATGGAAGACGGCGATTTCGGCAAACCGATCATTGCAGTGGCCAACAGCTTTACCCAGTTCGTGCCAGGCCATGTCCATCTTCACAACCTTGGCCAGCTGGTTGCCCGCGAAATCGAAAAAGCCGGCGGCATTGCCAAGGAATTCAACACCATCGCCATCGACGACGGCATCGCCATGGGCCACGGCGGCATGCTCTACAGCCTGCCCAGCCGCGACCTGATCGCCGACAGCGTCGAATACATGGTCAATGCCCACTGCGCCGACGCACTGGTGTGCATCTCCAACTGCGACAAGATCACCCCGGGCATGCTGATGGCTGCCCTGCGCCTCAACATTCCGGTGATCTTCGTTTCCGGTGGCCCGATGGAAGCCGGCAAGGTCGACTGGGGCAACACCATCCGCAAGCTCGATCTGGTCGATGCCATGGTCGAAGCCGCCAACAGCGCCGTGTCCGACGAAGACGTCAGCCGCGTCGAGCGCAGCGCCTGTCCCACCTGCGGCTCCTGCTCGGGCATGTTTACCGCCAACTCGATGAACTGCCTCACCGAAGCACTGGGCCTCAGCCTGCCGGGCAACGGCTCGCTGGTCGCCACCCACGCCGACCGCAAGGAACTGTTCCTCGAAGCCGGCCGCACCATCGTCGATCTGGCCCGCCGTTACTACGAGGGCGACGACGCCAGCGTGCTGCCGCGCAACATCGCCACCAAGGCCGCGTTCGAGAACGCCATCAGCCTGGACGTGGCCATGGGCGGCTCCACCAACACCGTGCTGCACCTCCTGGCCGCCGCCAGCGAAGCCGGGGTGGATTTCCGGATGGCCGACATCGACCGCATCTCGCGTCGCGTGCCCTGCCTGTGCAAGGTGGCGCCGGCCACCCAGAAGTACCACATGGAAGACGTGCACCGTGCCGGCGGCATCATGGGCATCCTTGGCGAACTCGACCGCCTCGGCAAGCTCGATACCCGCGTCAGCACCGTGCACGCCGCCAGCCTCAAGGACGCGCTCGACCGCTGGGACGTGCAGCGCGCCAGCAGCGACGACATCGCCCGCGAGCGCTTCCGCGCCGCGCCGGGCGGCGTGCGCACCACCATTGCCTTCAGCCAGTCGATGCGTTACCCGGAACTCGACACCGACCGCGCCGAAGGCTGCATCCGTGACGGGACCCATGCCTATTCGCAGGACGGTGGCCTCGCCGTGCTCTACGGCAACCTCGCCGAGCGCGGTTGCATCGTCAAGACCGCCGGGGTGGACGACTCGATCCTCAAGTTCACCGGTCGCGCCCGCATTTTCGAAAGCCAGGATGCCGCTGTTGAAAGCATTCTGGCCGATCAGGTGGTTGCCGGCGACGTGGTGGTGATCCGCTACGAAGGCCCGAAGGGCGGCCCGGGCATGCAGGAAATGCTCTATCCGACCAGCTACCTCAAGTCCAAGGGACTCGGCAAGGCCTGCGCCCTGCTGACCGATGGCCGCTTCTCCGGCGGCACCTCGGGCCTGTCGATCGGCCACGTTTCGCCCGAAGCCGCCGAAGGTGGTGCCATCGGTCTGGTGGAGGAGGGTGATACCATCGAAATCGACATCCCGAACCGCAGCATCCGCCTCGCCGTCAGCGATGACGAACTGGTCCGCCGCCGGGCCGGCATGGAAGCGCGCGGTAGCGCAGCCTGGAAGCCGCTCGACCGCCAGCGCGTGGTCAGCCCGGCCCTGCGCGCCTACGCTGCCATGACCACCAGCGCCGATACCGGCGCGGTGCGCGACGTGTCGCAGGTCGAACGCGGCTGATTCCGTCCCCAGGCAGGTCACCAGCAAGCGCGGCAGCCCGTTCAGGGCTGCCGCCGGCTTTGCGGATGCGGCGCCTGCCGTCATACTGTGCTGCTCGCTGGCTTGATAAGCACGCAATCTTTCCTGTCTGGCCATTTTTACCGCACAGCGTGTTTTACGCGCATCTGAAGAACTGGAATCCGAATGTCTATTACCGTGAACGGCGTCGAAATCACCGAAGAAATGATCAAGGCACAGCAGGACAATTTTGCCGATGCATCCGATCCGCGTGACGCCACCATCCAGCAGCTGGTCCTGCACACCCTGCTGCTGCAAAAGGCACGCGAAGCCGGTCTGGATACCAGCGACGAAGCCGCTGCCATCAACGCCCTGCTGGAGCAGTCGATCCGTTACGAGCCGGCCACCGAAGCCACCTGCCGCGAGTTTTACGACACCTACCCCGAGCGTTTCTCGCAAGGTGAAAGCGCCGTGGCCAGCCACATCCTGTTCCCGTTGGGTGACGACGAGCTGGCCAAGGTCGTCATGCGCGGCAAGGCCGAAGGCGTGCTGGCCGAAGTGCAGGCCGAACCGTCACGCTTTGCTGACCTCGCCCGCGTGCACTCCACCTGCCCGTCCGGCCGCGAAGGCGGCAGCCTCGGCGAATTCGGCCGCGGCCAGATGGTGAAGCCGTTTGAAGACGCCGTGTTCAGTACCCCGGCCGGCGAAATCACCCCGCAACTGGTGGAAACCCAGTTCGGCTTCCACATCATCCAGGTACAGGATCGCACCCAGGGCGGCGCGGTCGCATTTGACGACATCAAGGAACGCCTGCAGCAGTACCTGACCGACCTTGCTGCCCGCCAGGCCATGCACGAATACCTGTCCGGCCTGGTCGATGCCGCGAAAATCGAAGGCTATGCCATGCCGGGTCTGTAATTAGTACGACCCCGACTGACAAAAACACCGGCTTCAAGCCGGTGTTTTTCATTGCCTGTATCCGTATTTGCGTTTCGTCCGCTGGCCGGGCAGAAAACCCCATCCTTTATGGAGCCGGTCCGGACCTGATCCTGCTCAATCAGGCTGCGTCATCCGGAAAAAAGCCCGGATGGCCCCATCGGCAAAACAGTCTGGCTTGCAAGGGTTTTTCTGGCCCGGACATGACTGGTACGGAGTCATTGCCCAAGGCCCGCCGTTTGAGGCAAACAGCGACCCGCCGTATGATAGAGAAAGAAACTTGTCTGATTTAATTGGATCGGGTTTGTCATGCAGCGATTGCGCCAATCCGGAACACCGCCAGCCGGCCTGCTTTGCCTGGTCGTGTTGCTGTCAGCCGGAATGCTGGCCGGTTGTGCCGTGTCCACCGGACGGGTGACGGCAGATGCCGCGTTGCCGGTGCATTATCCTGGCATGACCGCGGATGAAAACGCGTCGGCAGCCAACCTTCCCTGGCAGGAAGTGTTCCGTGATCCGCACTTGCAGGCGCTGATCCGCCAGGCGCTGGCCTACAACCGCGACTTGCAGCTTGCCACCGCCCGGGTGGCCGAAGCGCGTGCGCTGTACGGCATCCAGGAGGCTGGCAGCCGTCCGGGGCTGGAACTCAACACCGCCGCTGCCCGTGGCCGTACACCGGCAGACCTGTCGATCACCCGGCAAGCGCAAGTGGCCGGTGAATACAGCGTCAACGCCGGACTGATCGCTTACGAAATCGACTTCTGGGGGCGGGTGAAGAGCCTGCGCGAAGCAGCGCTGGCGCAATACCTGGCGACAGACGAAGCGCGCCAGGCCTTTGAAACCAGCCTGATCGCGCTGGTGGCCAATACCCATCTCACCGTGCTGGAGCTGGACGAGCGCATCCGGCTGGCCCGCAAGACGCTCGCCAGCTGCGAAGAATCCTGGCGCATCATGCAAAAGCGCAGCGAAACCGGCGCCAGTTCCGATCTGGAGCTGCGCGAAGTGGAAACCCTGGTGTACGGCGCGCGCAGCGAACTGGCGCTCTTGGAACGCCAGCGCGCCCAGACCGGCGCCCTGATCCGGCAGCTGGTCGGCCATGCGCCTGTTGATGCACCACCGGCCCGGCCGCTGGATCAGCAGGAACTCACCCGCCCTCTGCCGGCGGGTCTGCCGTCCGCGCTGCTGACCAACCGCCCGGACCTTCGCGCGGCCGAGCTGCGCCTGCGGGCCAGCCAGGCCAGCATCCGCGCTGCCCGCGCCGCCTTCTTCCCCAGCATCGTGCTGACCGGCACGGCCGGCACCGCCAGCGCCGAGCTGGGCGGCCTGTTTGCCGGCGGCAGCGGCAGCTGGAGTTTCATGCCGGTCCTGCGCATGCCGCTGTTTGACGGCGGGCGCACGCAGGCAAACCTGGATCTGGCCACGGCCCGCCAGCTGGTGGCGGTGGCCGATTACGAATCCGTCATCCAGACCGCGTTTCGCGAAGTGGCCGATGCTCTGGCCGCCAGCCACTGGCTTGGCGTCCAGGTGGTCGAGCAGCAATCCCGCCTGCGCGCCGAATCGGAACGGACGCGGCTGGCCCGGCTGCGCTACGAGCGCGGCGTCAGCAGTTACCTCAACGTGCTGGACGCCGAGCGCGCGCTGTTTGTCGCCGAGCAGACGCTGGTGCAGGTGCAGCGTGCGCAGATGGCAGCCACGGTCGATCTCTACAAGGCGCTGGGCGGCGGACAGGCCGGTGCCGGCAGTGACAACAACAAGGAACAACCATGATGAAACCCGAAATCCGACGCTGGCTGGTCCGTGGTCTGGCCGTGGCCGGTGTCGTGCTGGTCGCGCTGCTGGTGTGGAAGCTGGTGTATTCCGGCGGCGAGGATGGCCGCTTTGCCCGGGGCAACGGCCGGATCGAGGCCACGGAAGTGGACGTGGCGGCCAAGAGCGGCGGCCGGGTGGCGGAAATCCTGGTCAACGAGGGGGATTTCGTGCAGGCCGGACAACTGGTGGCGCGCATGGATCAGGCCTCGCTCGCCGCGCAGCTGACCCAGGCGCAGGCGCAGCTGGCCAACGCCCGCAGCAGCCGCGAAACCATGCTGGCGCAGGTGGCGCAGCGCGAGGCCGACGTGGTGATGGCCGAGGCGGTGCTGGTGCAGCGTCGCGCCGAGCTGGACGTGTCCGGCAAGACCCACGCGCGCTCGAAAGCCCTGCTTGCCGACCGCGCCACCTCGGCCCAGCAGGTGGATGACGACGCGGCGCGCCTGCGCAACGCCGAGGCCAACGTGGCGGTGGCCAAGGCGCAGATCGCCGCTGCCCGCGCAGCCTTGCAGGCGGCCAGGGCGCAGGTGGTGCAGGCGCAGGCCGGCATCGACGCGGCCGAAGCGGTGGTCAAGCGGCTGGAAATCGACCTCGCCGACGGCGACCTGCACGCCCCGCGCGCCGGCCGCGTGCAGTACCGCATCGTGCAGCCGGGCGAGGTGATCGCCGGCGGCGGCAAGGTGGTCAGCCTGGTGGACATTGCCGATGTCTACATGACCTTTTTCCTGCCCGAGCAGGCTGCCGGCAAGGTGGGGCTGGGCAGTGACGTGCACATCGTGCTCGACGCCGCGCCGCAGTACGTGCTGCCGGCCAGGGTGTCCTACGTCGCCAGCGTGGCCCAGTTCACGCCCAAGTCGGTCGAAACGCAGGACGAGCGCCAGAAAATGGTGTTCCGCGTCAAGGCGCGACTCGACCCTGCGCTGCTGAAGAAATACGCCGAGCACGTGAAAACCGGCCTGCCGGGCATGGCCTACGTACGGCTTGACCCGGCCGCCGCCTGGCCGGCGAAGCTGGAGGTACAGCTGCCGTGAGCGACGCCGACCGTTACGTCGTCCGGCTGCACGGTGTCAGCCACCGCTACGGCGCGACACTGGCGGCCGATGCGGTCACGCTCGACATTCCGGCCGGCTGCATGGTCGGTTTCATCGGCCCGGACGGCGTGGGCAAATCCACCTGGCTGGGCCTGATTGCCGGCGCGCGCAAGGTGCAGGAGGGGCGGGTGGAAGTGCTGGGCGGCGACATGCGCAGCGCGCGCCACCGCGAAACGGTCTGCCCGCGCATCGCCTACATGCCGCAAGGACTGGGCAAGAACCTGTACCCGACGCTGTCGGTGTTCGAAAACATCGACTTCTTCGGCCGCCTGTTCGGCCAGGGTGCCGACGAGCGCCGGCGCCGGATCGACGAACTGCTGGCCGCCACCGGCATGTCGGCGTTTGCCGACCGCCCGGCGCAAAAGCTCTCCGGCGGCATGAAACAGAAGCTCGCCCTCTGCTGCGCGCTGGTGCATGACCCGGACCTGCTGATCCTCGACGAGCCGACCACCGGGGTCGACCCGCTGTCACGCCGCCAGTTCTGGGACCTGATCGCCCGCATCCGCGCCGGCCGGCCGTCCATGAGCATTCTGGTTGCCACCGCGTACATGGAAGAGGCCGAGCAGTACGACTGGCTGGTGGCGGTTGATGCCGGACGGGTACTGGCCACCGGCTCGCCGGCCGAGCTGCGCGCACGCACCGGCTGTCCGACGCTGGAAGCGGCATTCCTGTCGTTGTTGCCGCCGGCACGGCTGGGCGACCACCACGAACTGGTGATTCCGCCGCTGACTGCCGGCGAGGTGGTGATCCACGCCCGCGCGCTGCAAATGCGCTTTGGCGACTTCGTGGCGGTGGACGACGTCAACCTTGACGTACGCCGCGGGGAAATCTTCGGCTTCCTCGGCTCCAACGGCTGCGGCAAGTCCACCACCATGAAGATGCTGACCGGCCTGCTGTCGCCCAGCCGCGGCGAGGCGCGGCTCCTGGGCGAAGTGCTCAACGCCGGCAATATCGCCACCCGCCGCCGCGTCGGCTACATGTCGCAGGCGTTTTCGCTGTACGGCGAGCTGAGCGTGCGGCGCAACCTGCTGCTGCACGCCCAGCTCTTTCACCTCAGCGAAGACGAAACACGTACACGCATCGACGAGCTGGTGGCGCGCTTCACCCTCGCCGACGTGCTCGAGCAGCGCCCGGACAGCCTGCCGCTGGGCATCCGCCAGCGCCTGCAACTGGCGGTGGCGGTGCTGCACAAGCCGGACGTGCTGATCCTGGACGAGCCGACCTCGGGGGTGGACCCGGTGGCGCGCGACCATTTCTGGGAGCTGATCATCGGCCTGTCGCGCAACGACGGGGTGACCATCTTCATCTCCACCCACTTCATGAACGAGGCGCAGCGCTGCGACCGCATCTCGCTGATGCACGCAGGCAAGATCCTCGCCAGCGACAGCCCGGCCGGCCTGATGACCAGCCGCAATGCCCTGACGCTGGAGGATGCCTTCATCGCCTATCTGGAAGAGGCCAGCGGCCAGCGGCGCGAGCCGCTCCAGCCGGTGGCGATGCCGGCTACGGTCGAGCATGCCCCGGTCCGCCCGGCGCGCTTCAGCCTGGCGCGGCTGTGGAGCTTCAGCGTGCGCGAAAGCATGGAACTCAGGCGTGACCCGGTGCGGCTGACGCTGGCGATGCTGGGCAGCATCATGCTGATGCTGGTGATGGGCTACGGCATCAACATGGACGTGGAGGGGCTGGAGTTTGCCGTGCTCGACCACGACCAGAGCGTGACCAGCCAGAACTACACGTTGCAAATCGCCGGTTCGCGCTACTTCAAGGAGCAGCCGCCGTTGCAGGGGCACGCCGACCTCGACCAGCGGCTGCAAAGCGGCAAGCTGGCGATGGCGATCGAGATTCCGCCCGGCTTTGGCCGTGACGTGGCGCGCGGCACGCCGACGCAGGTGTCGGCATGGCTCGACGGGTCGATGCCGATGCGCGCCGAAATCGCGCAGGGCTACGCCACCGGCGTGCACACGCAGACGCTGATGCAGGGCGTGGCGCAGGCGACCGGCAGCCCGCCGCGCGCACTGGCCGACGTGGAAGTGCGCTACCGCTACAACCCGAACATGCTGAGCCTGGTGGCAATGGTGCCGGTGGTGATCCCGCTGATGCTGGTGTTCATCCCAGCGATGCTGACCGCGCTGGGCGTGGTGCGCGAGAAGGAGCTGGGCTCCATCCTCAACGTCTACACCACGCCGGTGACCAAGCTGGAATTCCTGCTGGGCAAGCAGCTGCCGTACATCGGGCTGTCGATGTTCAACTTCGTGCTGATGTTCGTGCTGGCGATCACCCTGTTCCAGGTGCCGTTCAAGGGCAGCCTGCTGACACTGGTCGCCGGTGCCCTGCTGTACGTCACCGCCACCACCGGGCTGGGCCTCTTGATGTCGGCGCTGACCAACAGCCAGGTCGCCGCGCTGGCCGGCACCGCCATCGGCACCCTGCTGCCGGCGATCCAGTTCTCCGGCATGATGAATCCGGTGTCGACGCTGGAAGGCGCCGGCGCCGTGATCGGCGCGCTGTATCCGACCACCCACTTCCTGACCCTCAGCAACGGCACCTTTTCCAAGGCACTGGGCTTTTCCGCGCTCGGCGGCTCGCTGTGGCCGCTGGCGCTGGCAGTGCCGGTGCTGACCGTGCTGGCGGTGGTGCTGCTGCGCAAGCAGGCCAAATAGGGGGACACCATGCGCTTGAACCTTGAACTGCTGCGCCACACCTGGTTTCTGGGACTGAAGGAATTCCGCAGCCTGGCCGGCGACAAGGCGATGCTGTTCCTGATCATCTTCATGTTTACCGGCGCGGTGTATTCCGACGCCCGTTCGCGTCCCGAGTCGCTGTTCCGCGCGGCGGTGGCGGTGGTGGACGAAGACCAGTCGCAGTTGTCTGAGCGCATCATCGCCGCGCTGCACCCGCCGCAGTTCATCGAGCCGGTGCGCGTCAGCCTCGCCGACATGGACCGCGGCATGGATGCCGGGCTTTACACCTTCCTGATCAACATCCCGCCCGGTTTCCAGCGCGACGTGCTGGCCGGCAAGGCGCCGGCACTGCAACTGAACGTGGACGCCACGCGCCTGAGCCAGGCGCAGACCGGCACCGGCTACATCCAGAACATCGTCAACGACGAAATCCGCACCTTCGCCCAGCGCTACCGGGCGGTCGCCACGCAGCCGGTGGAGCTGGTGACGCGCGCGATGTTCAACCCAAACCTCAGCAACAGCTGGTTTACCGCCGTGACGTCGATCATCAACAACGTCACCATGCTCGGCATCCTGCTCACCGGTGCGGCGCTGCTGCGCGAGCGCGAGCACGGCACCATCGAGCACCTGCTGGTGATGCCGGTGACGCCGCTGGAAATCATGCTGTCGAAAATCTGGTCGATGGGCGTGGTGGTGTTGCTGGCGTCGTCGTTTTCGCTGCTGGTGGTGGTCAAGGGTGTGCTGGCGGTCCAGGTGGCCGGCTCAGGCTGGCTGTTCGGGTTTGCTACGCTGCTCTACCTGTTTTCTGCCGCGTCGATCGGCATTTTCATGGCAACACTGGCCAACAGCATGCCGCAGTTCGGGCTGATGTCGATCCTGGTGCTGCTGCCGCTACAGATCCTTTCGGGCTCGATGACGCCGCGCGAAAGCATGCCGGATGCGATCTACTGGCTGATGTCGCTGGCGCCGACCACCCACTATGTTTCGCTGGCGCAAAGCATCCTGTTCCGCGACGCCGGGCTGGCGACCCTCTGGCCGTCCCTGATGGCCGTGGCACTGATCGGCGCGCTGTTTTTCGTGCTGGCGCACTACCGCCTGCGCCGCACCATCGGCTCCATGCAGGGCTAGGACCGGCCGGTGCGCCGGAATGGCCTGATCCTTGGCCGGGCTGTCCGGACGCGGACCGGAGCCGGCCGGAAAAGGAAGGAGCCTGCACCCGGGCGAAAAGCCGCCGCCGGCAGCCCGCCGGAACCTGCCGGGTGAGTGCGGGCTTCCGGTCTTGCCTGGCCGGGCCGGCCAAGGATCTGGCGATGATGGTACTCACCGGCCGGTGAATCCTGATGGCGTTGACGCCAGGCTCCGGTGCGTCACCCCGCTGGACAGGGCTGCGAGCTGGTGTCCTGCTCCCCGGCCAGCCACCAGGCATGGCGGGGCCCCTGGTTGCCGGATGGTGTGCCTGATGCCGGCCACGCCTGGCGGTCGGCTCAAGGATGGCAGGTTGCGTCAGCCGCCGGCTGCCCGTTCGACAATGCGTCGCGTCAGCTGGTACGACTGTTCAAACGGCGTCAGCGGCAGGAACTCGTAGATCGAGTGGAAGTTGTGCGCACCGGTAAAGTAGTTCGGCGTGCACACGCCACGCGGCGACAGGGCCGAACCGTCGGTGCCGCCGCGCATCGGAATCACCTTGGGCTCGATCGCCAGATCCTGCAGGCCGGCGAAGATCAGGTCGATGGCGCGACGGTCGTCGCCCAGCGACTGGGCGATGTTGGCGTACACGTCGTTGACGCGGCAGCTGATGCCGGCGCGCGGGTGGCGGGCCTGCACCAGCGCCACCGCCTCGCCGACAAAGCGCTTGCGCGCCTCGAACGCGTCGCGGTCAAAGTCGCGGATCGCCATCTTCAGCACGGCCTGGTTCGGGTTGGCCTGCAGGTCGGTAAACCAGAAGTAGCCGTCACGCCCGGCGGTGTGCTCGGGGGTGTCGGTGCGATCAAAATGCGCCATCAGGTCGGTCAGCACCCGGACCGGGTTGACCAGCACGCCCTTGGCCGACATCGGGTGCGCGGTGACGCCGGTGACGGTGATCTCCACCGAAGCGGCGTTGAAGGTTTCGTATACCACCTCGCCACACTCGCAGCAGTCGATGGTGTAGGCAAAATCGACCGGAAAACGCGCCAGATCCATCAGCTTGGAGCCGCGCAGGCCGATTTCCTCGTCCGGCACGAACGCCACCACGATGTCGCCGTGGCGCTCCGGCAGGTTGGCCAGCAGCGTCATCACGATGGCGATTGCGGCCTTGTTGTCGGCACCCAGCACGCTGCTGCCGTCGGTCACCACGATCTCGTCGCCCGCGTACGGGCGGATTTCCGGGTGCTCGGCCACGCGCAGCCAGGTGTCGGTGTCGGCGTTCAGGCAGATGTCGCTGCCGTCAAACGCCACCACTTGCGGCTTGATCTCGGGCGAGATGCCGACATCGACCGTATCCAGGTGCGCGACAAAGCCGATACGCGGCGCGTCCGGCTGGTTGCCGGGGCAGCGCGCGGTCAGGATGCCGTGCGCGTCGACATGCACGTCGCACAGGCCCAGCGTGGTCAGCTCGTCTGCCAGCAGGCGGGCCAGCGTCAGCTGACCGGGGGTGGACGGGACGGTGGTGACGCTGGCGTCACTCTGGCTGGAAATGGCGACGTAGCGCAAAAAGCGTTCGAGCAATTGTGTTTTCATGAGAAGCAATCCGGGTCTTCAACGGCCGCCCCAAGAGGCGGCGGGAACAGCGCCCCGCCCGTAACCGGGCGGGGCAGATCAATGGCTCAGGGCTGCGGCGGGTAAACGTAGCCGCTGTCAAAGCCCAGCGGGATGCCCAGGCCCCAGAACAGGTAGAGCGTCGCGGTCAGCACTACCAGCAGGCCAACGGTGTAGGGCAGCATCATCGAGCACAGCGTGCCGACGCCCGAATCCTTGCAGTACTGGCGGCAGTACATCAGGATCAGCGGGTAGAACGCGAACATCGGCGTCGAGACGTTGACTGCCGAGTCCGAGATGCGGAACGCCGCCTGCGTCAGCTCCGGCGAGATGCCCACCGCCATCAGCATCGGCACGAATACCGGCGCCAGGATCGCCCACTTGGACGACGCCGAGGTGATGATCAGGTTCAGGCAGGCGGTCAGCAGGATGATGCCGAACACGGTGAAGCCTGCCGGCATCGCCAGGTCCTTGAGGAATTCGGCGCCGGAAATGGCGATCAGCGTGCCGATGTTGGAGCGGCCGAACGAGTACAGGAACTGCGCGCAGAAAAAGCCGAACACCATGAACGAGATCAGCGAGCGGGTGATGTTTTCCATCGACGCGGTCACGTCTTTCGAGGTCTTGAACTTTTTCACTGCAAAGCCGAACACGAGGCCGGGGATGGCGAAGAACAGGAACAAGAGCGGCACGATGGCCTGCATCACCGGTGCCTTCGGGCTGGTCAGGCTGCCGTCCGGCGCGCGCCACAGCGAGTTTTCCGGTGCCAGCAGCAGCGCGAGGCCCGCGATCAGCGCCAGCATGGTCAGGCCAGCGTAGCGGAAGGCGCGGTTTTCTTCTGGCGTGATGTGGCGCAGGTTCTGGTCTTTTTCGGTATCCAGCTCGGCGTTGAGCGGCATGCTGGCCTTCAGGCGCGGCTCGACGATACGGTCGGTGATGAACCAGCACACCGCGATCACGCCGAAGGTGCCGCCCAGACTGACGAAGTAGTTGCACAGCACGTTGACGTCGTACGCCGGGTCGATGATGCGCGCCGCGCCCTGCGTGAAGCCCTGCATGATCGGGTCGATGGTCGAGGGGGTGTAGCTGGCGGTAAAGCCGCCGGCCAGACCGGCGAACGAGGCAGCAATGCCGGCCAGCGGATGACGGCCGCAGGCGTAGAACATCATTGCCGACACCGGCATCAGCACCACGTAGGCCGAATCGGACGCCATGTGGCTGACCACGCCGACGAACACCACTGCCGGCGTCAGGATCTTCTGCGGCGTGATGTTGAGCAGCTTTTTCAGCAGCACCTGCACAAAGCCGCTGCCCTCGGCGATGCCGATGCCCAGCGTGGCGACGATGGTGATGCCCAGCGGCGGGAAACTGATGAAGTTCTTCACCATCAGGGTGACGAAGGTGGTCAGCTCGTCGGGCGAGAGCATGTTGACGACCTGGATCACGTCGCCGGTCAGCGGGTGGCGGTAGTCGAAGCTGACGTACGACAGCACCCACGACAGGCCCCAGCACACGAAGAGTGCGTACAGGAACAGCATGGTGATGTCGGGCAGCTTGTTGCCGACGCGCTCAATGGTGTTGAGGAATCCCGTGGACGGGCCCCCGGCCTGCGGGGGGCGGGCTTCGCTGATAGCAGTCATGGTTCTCCCTTGTGTATGGAATGCCGGCGGGGCCGGGGCAGGGCTTCGGTGCGGACACCGTGCCGTGCGTTATGGGCATCGTGACGTACGATGTGACCGCTATATTAGGAATCAATGGAGTTCTGTATTTGACGATGGTCAAGCATGTCTGGGCGCAAAACTTGTCTTTGTTAAATACTTCATAAAGCCGGCGGCTTTCCGGGTGGCTGATGTACCGGATGCGTGACTCCCCCTGTCTGATGCCAGCGGGGATCATTTGCCGATAATGATGTGCCGTCAGGATATGAGCGCACCGGGCCCGACAACCCCTGCAAGACCACCCCAGCCGGTGTGCTTGCGTGACTACGGAAAACCATCATGCTGATCCGCCTTGCCGACCCTGCCGCTCCCTTGCCCTCCGAAATCACTCCGCAGTCGCTGTACCTGGACCGCCGCCGCTTTCTGGCCGGTGGCGCTGCCGCTGCACTGGGACTGGCCATGCCGCGACTGGAGGCTGCACCGCTCACGACCCGTCCGGGACCGTTTCCTTCGGGTGATACGCCCAACCGGCTGAGTGAAATCACCAGCTACAACAATTTTTACGAATTCGGCAGCAGCAAGACCGATCCGGCGCGTGAAGCCGGCCAGCTGGTGGTCCGCCCCTGGACCCTGACGGTCGGTGGCGCGGTCGCCAAACCGCTGACACTGGATTACGACGAGCTTTTCCGCATCGGTGATCTGGAAGACCGGGTGTACCGCCTGCGCTGCGTCGAGGGTTGGAGCATGGTCGTCCCGTGGGTGGGCGTACCGCTGGCCACCCTGCTCAAGCGCGCACAACCCACAGCGGCCGGCAAGTTTGTCGAGTTCGTCACGCTGGAGCGCCCGGCACAGATGCCCGGCCAGCGCACCAGCCTGCTGCCCTGGCCCTACCGGGAAGGGCTGCGGATCGACGAAGCCATGCATCCGCTGACACTCCTGGCCGTCGGGCTGTACGGCCAGACGCTGCCCAACCAGAACGGGGCGCCGGTGCGGCTGGTGGTGCCGTGGAAATACGGTTTCAAGAGCATCAAGTCGATCGTGTCCATCCGGCTGGTCGAGCGCGCCCCGCAGACGACCTGGAACCTGAGCGCACCCGGAGAGTACGGCTTTTTCGCCAACGTGAATCCGCAGGTCGACCATCCGCGCTGGAGCCAGGCCAACGAACGGCGCGTGGGTGAGTTCCGCCGGCGTCCGACCCTGATGTTCAACGGCTACGGCGAACAGGTAGCCGGCCTGTACCGCGGACTGGACCTGCGCAAATGGTATTGATGACGAGCTGGCGGCAGCGCCTGCCGGCCTGGGCCCCGGCCGTGGTGTTCGGCCTGTGTCTGGTTCCGGCCGGGCTGACCGGTTTCACGCTCTGGCAAGGACTGGCGGCTGATCCGGCCGATTACCTGACCCGCCAGAGCGGCTGGTGGGCGCTGGCCCTGCTGTTGCTGACCCTGCTGGTCCGCCCGCTGGCGCATCACCTGCACTGGCCGGCACTGATGCGGCTACGCCGGCAGCTGGGGTTGTGGTCGTTTGCCTGGGCCGTGGTGCACTTTGCGGTCTATCTGCTCCTCAGTGGCGGTGAATGGCCGGTAATTGCCGACGATATCCGCAAAAGTCCGTACATCGTGCTGGGTTTTGCCGCATTCCTGCTGCTGTTGCCGCTGGCGCTGACCTCCACCCGCGCGGCCATGCGCCGGCTAGGCAAAAACTGGCAGCGGCTGCACCGGCTGGTATATGCAGCTGCCATTCTGGCTGCATGGCATTTCTGGTGGCTGACCAAGTCGGACCTGCGCGAGCCGGCGCTGTTTGCCGGCGGACTGACACTGCTGCTGGCCTGGCGCATCTGGCGGTCGGGACGCAAGGCGGTGCCGCGCCGGGCGGGCGACGGGCGGCAAAAGCCGTAGGTTCAAGGGTCAATCTCCTGTTACCATTGGCATGTCTGGCGCCGGAATGCATGGCAGACAGGCAGGGCAGGGTGTGCGATGCATCCTGCCATGCCGGCAAGCAGCCGTACCTCGCCGGTGCCTGCACTCCTGGCTGGTCATGCGGCAGCTTCTGCCCAGGCTCTTGGGTGCTGCTTCTGGCCGTTTGCCTGGCTGTCTTTTTTGCGGACGGGGTGACGCTGTTTTCCCCGACCTTTCTTCTGCGACCTGATTGACCGTTATGCCTGCTCCCGCTCCTGCCGTTACGCCGTCCGTTTCCGTCTGGCAGCGGGTCAAGACCGGGCAGCTGGGATCTGCCTGGATGCTGGTGGCCTCGGCACTGTTCGGCTGCATGGGCGTGTGCGTCAAGTTCGGCAGCAGCGATTTTGATGCACCGGCACTGGTGTTCTGGCGCAGCGTGTTCGGCGCCGTGGTGCTGGGCAGCCTGGCGCTGCTGCGCGGCAAGCCGGTCCTGACGCCGCTGTGGACCTTGCAGGTCAAGCGCAGCCTCTTCGGCTTCTTTTCGCTGGTGGGCTATTTTTATGCGCTGACGCAGCTGTCGCTGGCTACGGCCGTTACCCTGAACTACACCTCGGCGATCTTTCTGGCGTTGCTGTCCCTCGTGTGGCTGCGCGAGCGGCTGACCCCCCGCATCCTGCTGGCGCTTTTGCTGGGGCTGGCCGGCGTATCGCTGCTGCTCAAGCCGGCGGTGGGCGACGGACAGTGGCTGGCGGGGCTGGTGGGACTGAGCTCCGGCCTGACGGCTGCCTGTGCCTATCTCCAGGTGCGCGAGCTGTCGCGCATGGGCGAGCCGGAATGGCGTGTGGTGCTGTGGTTCAGCACGGTCGGCTCCGTCTGCGGGCTGGTATGGGTCTGGCTGGGGGATTCACGGGTCCTGCCGACCACGATGGCCAGCCTGTGGCCTTTGCTGGGCATGGGGCTGACCGGCATGCTGGCACAACTGGCCCTGACACGCGCCTATGCCGAAGGGCGCAAGTTCGTGGTGGCGTCGCTGGCTTACTCTACGGTGATTTTCTCGGCGCTTTTTGGCGCGTGGCTGTTTGGCGACCGGCTCGGCCCCGACAGTCTGGTCGCCATTGCCGTGATCGTGGGCAGCGGCATCATTGCCAGCCGGCGTTGACGTGGCGCAACGCCGTTTTTTCAGGCTGCGCTAGGATGTGATGTAGAACAAAAGATTCCAGACAAGGAGAACCTGATGATTTCGATCCGTGAGCAGGAATACGGGCTGGACGTGGCCATCTACAACGAGTTCACGCTGGCCGACTTCAAGGATTTTGAAGTGGCCCTGCTGGATTACAAGATGCGCAAGGGGCAGCCCAACGTGCTGCTCGACCTGTCGGAAGTCATGGACTTCACCATCGACATGGCCATCGAGGAACTGCGTTTCGTCCGGGCGCACCAGCACGACTTCGGCCGGGTGGCCGTGGTGGTGAAGGATGGCTGGATGAAGCTCGCCACCCATATTGCCGACCTGCTGGCCAATACCGAAACCGCCCACTTTGAAGACGGTGATGCGGCACGTGCCTGGTTGCACGACATGATCTGATCCGGCCCGGTGCCGGGAGCACGACAGCACCGCCCGCTACCCGGGCGGTGTTTTTTTCACCGGCCGCAGTGCCTGGCGGCCGGTCATGACGCCGCAAGGCGCATCAAGGGGACCCCGATGGATTACAGCTCGATCAAGGAAATCTCGCCGGCCCAGCTGGAAACCGCCATTGTCGAGGCGCTGGAAAAGCTGGTCGGCAAGCCCTGCGACGTGCAGATCAACGTACTGGAATTTGTCGAAGAGGAAGACCTGCCGGACAACGAGGCATTGCAGTTTGCCGTGCATGCCGTCTTTTTCGACCGGCCGGTGACCCGGCGCGCCGAGGACTTCATGCTCTGAGGACGCTGTCGTGGCGCCACCCGGCGGGATATTAGGGTAAGCTAACATACCTTTTTTCCTTGAGTGTGAGTGCCTGACATGACGCGTAGCGAATCCCTGTCGCTGGCTGCCTCCTTGCTGGGTGGCGCCCTGACTTCTTCCGATCTGGCCCGCCAGACCGATGCCCAGCTGGCCGACCGGCTGTTTGCCCTGGCCGAGGCCATTGAGCGCCGGGCGGCGCGTGCCGCTGGCAATCCGGCCACTTCCAGGTCATCGGTCAAGCTGGGCGGGCTGCTGTCGGCCATTCACTGACCATTGTTACTGGCGCGGCAGCTGCCGTTGCATCCGGTTACATCCGGTGCGGTGGCCGCCGGGCCGCCGGTCATGACGATCTGCATGGCTGGTGAGCCTACCGGGCCGGACGCGGGACGGTGCCGGTCCGGCTTGCTGTACGGCATCCGGACTGCGGGAGGGCTTCGACCCTGACGGGATTGCCATGCAGCGCGCACGCCGGACCGCGAAGGCGGGCGCTGCTTCGTGGTGGCCTGGTTCCGGTTCCTTGCGCTGACGTTGCCCGGCGGGCTCTGCTAAAGTCCCGCCTTTCGCACGATTCCCGATTCACCATGTTGAAACCGATTGCCGAGCGCATTGCCGAGGAACTCAAGGTCCGCACCAGCCAGGTGGCAGCCACCGTGGAGCTGCTGGACGGCGGAGCAACCGTGCCGTTTGTGGCCCGTTACCGCAAGGAGGCCACCGGCGGGCTGGATGACACCCAGCTGCGCCAGCTGGACGAGCGTCTGCGCTATCTGCGCGAGCTGGACGAGCGGCGCGACAGCATCCTCAGATCCATCGCCGAGCAGGGGAAGCTGACCGGTGAACTGGAAGCGGCATTGTATGCTGCAACCGACAAGACCCGGCTGGAAGACCTGTATCTGCCCTACAAGCCCAAACGGCGTACCCGCGCGCAGATCGCCCGCGAAGCCGGGCTGGAACCGCTGGCAGAAAGCCTGCTGGCCCGGCCGGAGCAGGAGCCCGAGCAGGCGGCAGCGGCTTTTGTCGATGCCGGCAAGGGCGTGGCTGATGTCAAGGCCGCCCTTGACGGGGCACGGGCCATCCTGATCGAGCGTTTTGCCGAAGATGCCGGCCTGCTGGGACGGCTGCGCGACAAGCTGTGGCTGGAGGGCGAGCTGGTCGCCAAAGTGGTGCCGGGCAAGGAAACTGCCGGCGCCAAGTTTTCCGACTACTTTGATCATCGCGAGCCGGTCCGGTCCATCCCGTCACACCGGGCGCTGGCCTTGCTGCGCGGTCGCAACGAAGAAGTACTGACGCTGGCACTGGCCTGGCAGCCCGAGGATGTGCCGCTGACCCAGCGCAGCGAGTACGAAGCCATCATTGCCACCCAGGTGGGCGTGCGCGACGGTGGCCGGCCGGCCGACAAATGGCTGCTGGATACCGTGCGGCTGACCTGGCGCGCCAAGATTTTCCTGTCGCTGGAACTCGAGGCCATGAACCGCATGCGCGAGTCCGGCGAGGAAGAGGCGATCCGCGTGTTCGCGCGCAACCTGCATGACCTGCTGCTGGCTGCCCCGGCCGGTCCTCGCGCCACGCTCGGCCTGGACCCCGGCCTGCGTACCGGTGTGAAGGTGGCCGTGGTGGATGCAACCGGCAAGCTGCTCGATACCGCGACCATCTACCCGCACGAGCCGCGCCGGGACTGGGACCGCTCCATTGCCGTGCTGGCTGCGCTGTGCGCGAAGCACCGGGTGGAACTGGTGGCGATCGGCAACGGGACGGCCAGCCGGGAAACCGACCGGCTGGCTGCCGAACTGATGCAAAAGCATCCGCAGCTGGGCCTGACCAGAATCGTGGTCAGCGAAGCCGGGGCTTCGGTGTATTCCGCCAGCGAACTGGCTGCCCGCGAGTTTCCCGAACTGGATGTATCGCTGCGTGGCGCGGTGTCGATTGCCCGGCGCTTGCAGGACCCGCTGGCCGAGCTGGTCAAGATCGATCCCAAGTCGATCGGGGTCGGCCAGTACCAGCATGACGTGAACCAGAGTCATCTGGCGCGTTCGCTGGACGCCGTGGTCGAGGATTGCGTCAACGCGGTGGGAGTGGACGTGAATACCGCCTCGGCAGCGCTGCTGACCCGGGTTTCCGGTCTCAATGCCACGCTGGCGGCCAATATCGTCAGCTACCGCGATGCCCATGGTGCGTTCGGCAGTCGCAAGCAGTTGCTGGAAGTGCCGCGTCTGGGTGACAAGACCTTTGAACAGGCTGCCGGCTTTTTGCGCATCATGAACGGCCTGAATCCGCTGGATGCCTCGGCCGTGCACCCGGAAGCCTACCCGGTGGTCGAGCGCATCGTGTCGCGTACCGGGCGTGATGTGAAGGCCCTGATCGGCGACAGCAGTTTCCTGAAAACCATCAAGCCGTCCGAACTGACGGATGAACGGTTCGGCCTGCCGACGGTGATGGACATCCTGCGCGAGCTGGACAAGCCGGGGCGTGACCCGCGGCCGGAGTTCAAGACGGCTGCATTTGCCGACGGCGTGGAGGACATCAAGGACCTGCAAGCGGGCATGCTGCTGGAGGGCGTGGTCACCAACGTGGCCAATTTTGGTGCATTTGTGGACATCGGTGTGCACCAGGACGGGCTGGTGCACATTTCCGCACTGTCAAAATCCTTCGTGGATGACCCGCGCAAGGTGGTCAAGGCGGGTGATGTGGTCAAGGTCAAGGTGGTGGAAGTGGACCTCGGCCGGCGCCGGATTGCCCTGACCATGCGGCTGGATGATCCGCTGGACGGCAGTGGATCACCGGCATCGCGGCGCAGCGCCGGAGCAGGAGGGGAGCGCCGCTCGTCCGGTGGCGGGCGACGTGAAGAGCGTGCCGGTGGCGGGGCCATGGCCGAAGCATTTGCCCGTCTGAAACGCGGCTGATTGTTACGCCAGACAAAAAAACGCGCATTTCCTTTCGGAGATGCGCGTTTTTTACATTTCATGACCAAGCAATCAAAAGCCGGAGAGTCTTATTTTTTCTGCCTTGCGGCTGGTTTGCCGGCCGGAGTCTTTTTAACTTTGTTGGTTTTGGCTTGCGTGCGTTTGGCTTTGCCGGCTGGCTGGGCGACCGGTTTTTTTGGGGAGGCTGCTTTGGCTTTGCGAGTGGATTTCAGCGCTGTGGCCTGTTTCTTGCTGGTACGCGCCGAGGTGGTCTTGCGGGTGACTGCGGGCTTGCCGGCCTTGTTGCTGCGCGCGGTGACGGCCTTGCCGGAGCGGACAGACTGCTTGGCGGATCTGGCGTTGGCGGTACGGGGCTTTTTCTGTACGCCGGCCTTTTTGGCCTGCCTGTTCTTTGCGACCGGGCGTGAGGCCGTATTGCGCTTTTCGGCTTTGGGCGCCGGTGCTGGAGCCGGGCGAGCGGACCGGGCGGGCTTGGTATGTGCCGGCATGTAATCACCCGGCAATGGCAGGTCTTCGGCGTAGGCAAACGGGCTACTCGCCATCAAGGACAGACTGATCAGGCCTGTGGCGATAAATCCCTTTAAATCAATGGTTTTCAGGATGTTTTGCATAAAATTGAATATTGGGCAGAAATTAATCCCGGAACTTTATTTATTTGTGCTTATTGAGAAATGAGCGAACTGGCAGTTATATTAGCACGCTTGAGATAGCCTGTTTTGCACTGGGTGGATCTC
>RRZU012353366.1_pt1 | contig 27191 bp, 16 predicted proteins | sample 2165561 | NCBI WGS metagenome assembly RRZU01 (sample SAMN10456909, study PRJNA506462) | wastewater metagenome | isolation source: wastewater sludge | place: USA: Moscow, Idaho | reverse complement strand
GCCACAATCGACGTTCCGTTTATAATTGATCATGGCACCGGAATTGTCATTGGCGAGACTACAACTATAGGGAAATATGTGAGCATCTATCAAGGAGTTACTTTGGGGGCGTTACAAGTCGAGAAGAGTATGCAGGAAAAAAAACGCCATCCTACCGTAGAAGATCACGTTATTATTTATGCCAATGCCACTATCTTGGGCGGAAGCACCATTATAGGAAATCATAGTGTTATTGGCGGAAATACATTTATCACCAAGAGCGTAAATCCGTATTCGTTTGTCATGCAATCTAATAAAAACGCTGTTTTGAATCAACAGGAAACAAAAGACATTAATTTTTTTTCTATATAACTACTATGAAATACAACAACATACTCGAAACAATAGGCAACACGCCACACGTAAAAATCAATCGTTTATTTGGTGCCAACTCTAATATTTGGGTCAAACTCGAACGCGCAAATCCAGGAGCCAGCATCAAGGACCGTATTGCGCTGGCCATGATTGAAGATGCTGAAGCAAAAGGATTATTAAAAACAGGAAGTACCATTATTGAAGCCACCTCCGGAAATACAGGAATTGGCCTTGCTATGGTTGCTGCCGTAAAAGGCTATAAATTAGTGCTGGTCATGCCTGAATCCATGTCTATTGAAAGACGCCGACTCATGAGTCTTTATGGTGCCGAATTTGTCTTGACACCCCGTGAAAAAGGAATGAAAGGCGCACTAGAAAAAGCACACGAATTAGTAACCGAGATCCCAAATGCCTGGTCACCGCTTCAGTTTGATAATCCCGCTAATATCGAAATTCACAAAAAAACCACCGCTCAGGAAATCATAAAAGCATTCCCTGACGGTTTGGATTATTTGATTACTGGCGTAGGAACTGGCGGTCACATCACGGGTTGCGCCCAAATACTAAAACAACATTTCCCCAACCTAAAGGTCTATGCCGTAGAGCCGGAGGCCTCACCAGTCATCAGCGGTGGCGCACCTGCTCCCCACCCTATTCAAGGAATTGGAGCAGGATTTATACCATCCAATCTACATACTAATTTGCTCGACGGAACCATCCAAATAAGCAAAGACGAAGCGTTTACATACGCCCAAAGAGCCGCGAAAGAAGAAGGCATTTTCGTAGGAATATCTTCGGGTGCATCACTCGCAGCAGTTGCCAAAAAACTACCTGAAATACCTAAAAACGCAAAAGTGCTAACGTTTTGTTACGACACTGGCGAACATTATTTAAGCATCGAAGGCTTATTTATATAAACGAAAATCAACACAACACATAAACCGATTTGCGAAAGCTGGTCGGTTTTTTTAAGACTTAATTTTTTGGGCGTGTCCTTGTTGCACTACTATTTACCTAAAGTACTTTGTTTAGTACAGCAACAAGGTCAGGCTATACGCTACAATCTTTTATTACGTTGCACTTCATAAAAGGATTTTCAATCCCATCCTTCACGCAAAACCAACTAAATAACAACTCATACACCTACGAAAAGCATCCCAGAACACACAATTCAATCGGTTTACAACTTTTTAATTTCCAAAACTGTTGAAGCAATGTTACATCAAATAAAAAAAACAAGAAAAGCTAAATCTGTAGGGATTTAGCTTTTCTTGTTTAATCAAATCAGAAAAAGATATTACTTCGTTTTCACTGGAGGTAAGTCAAATGCAGTAGGTTCATGTTCAAAACCGTTGCGATGCGAACCATCGCAAAAAGGCTTATTTGCTGATAATCCGCAGCGGCAAAGTCCTAAAGCGGTTCTTCCTTCTAATCCGTATACTTTTCCTTCGCAGTCAGTTATTTCAAAATCGCCATCTATTTTTATAGAACCATTGCGATTGATTGTTAATTTTGTCTTGCTCATACTATTGTTTAATTTTACTAGGGTCCAAAGATTGCAAATATTTTAGGACTTTTCGTCTTACTGTGCTTTTTTATGAATCCAAATCGTAATTTACATTAATTCTATTTTGTGTAAACCGAGCAAGAATAGAATTTACATGCTGTAACCACATTAAATTATCCCCCAACTTTCTCAATATTCAATAGTAATTAATTGACTTTTTTGCTTAAAACAAACTGCTACGCGCAGATTAAATACCATTTTACCTTTAAAATATTGCTTTGATATTGAATCAAATCGAATCTTCAACTTCACACAGGACAGGCTTAAGTCAAGATTCATTTGAGCGCATGAATTGTTGAAAAAGGGTTTCGACTGCGCTCAACCTGATAAAATTAAAACAATTTCGGTAAACTTAATAATCAAATAGTACTAATAAAAATCCTACAACAATATTTTCACTGATTTTCATATCTAGCATTTATAAAACTTGGCTATTTTTAAAAACAAATTAAGATCTTGTTATATTATATTAAAGCTACGAAACTGCGTTATTTCAATCTAAATTGTACATTTGTCTGCTAGAGAGTATACTTTGGATTTAACTTAAAAATCTATAAGTAATTTTAATTTTTAAACTAAAATAGGTTTAACGCAATACACTATTTCAAAACATGAGCATCTTAAAAAAAATAAATGTCTACCGAAGAATTCTGACGCAAGGACTAACAAAAAATATTGGCAATTCAAGTAAGAAGCAAAATTTTGACTTGAGTCAAAAAATTGAAATCAAAAGAGTTTTAATTTCCAGACCAAATCATAGATTAGGTAATCTATTACTAATAACCCCTTTGGTTCAGGAGGTTGAACGAACATTTCCCGACTGTAGAATTGATTTGTTTGTAAAAGGCGGATTAGCACCAATTATATTTCAAAATTATAAAAGCATCAATAACATTATTGAATTGCCTAAAAAACCTTTTAGTAACTTAATAAATTATTTTAAAGTTTGGATAAAAATAAAAAAGCAACGTTATGATATTGTTCTTAATGTTACCAAAAACTCCTCCTCAGGACGTTTATCTGCAAAATTTGCCGACGCAAAATACAAACTTTTCGGCGGTGTCAATACCGACATACAATCAAATCATCCCGACTATGAGCACATTGCAAAATATCCTGTTTATGAATACAGGAGCTTTTTAACACATTTAGGCTTTGATGCAATAGAGAATCCTGTTCCGTCATTGGATCTTAAATTAAGCCCTTTAGAAATTAGTGAAGGAAAAAAAACAGTTAAAGAACTAGTCAAAAATGATAAGAAAACCATTTCTATATTTACATATGCAACTGATGACAAATGCTATTCAAAAGCGTGGTGGGATGAATTTTATGAAAAATTAAAATTAGCGTTCGCAGATGATTACAATATTATTGAGGTTTTACCAGTTGAAAACATTTCACAAATAGAGTTTAAAGCACCAACCTTTTATAGTAAAGACATTCGAGAAATTGGAGCAGTAATTGCGAACACAGTAATTTTCATCGGTGCAGATAGTGGAATTATGCATTTAGCTAGTGCTTCCTTAACTCCAACAGTAGGGCTGTTTTCACGTGAGAATCAAAAAACATACGAACCTTATAACAATAATAGTGTTGCAATAAATACCACGACGAGCACTATGGACGAATGGCTTAAAATAATAAATAATATCCTTATTAAGGAGTAGTTTTTAAAAATTCTTTACATAAAGACTTGGAATGAAACTTGTCTAAGTTTTATTTTTAAAGTTTTCTTGTAAATTGTATTTTCTAAATTGCTAATATTTTAGCAAAATTATCAAATATGAAAATCGATTAGGAAGATAAAATCGGTTTCATATTGAAAAATTTACACCAATTCTCACTTTTTACTATTTCATCCGTTTAGCTCTGAATTCAGAAAAATGAATTCAAAAGAAAGAAACGGAAATTAAACTCTTGGTTTTTCAGTTCAGAAACAACTAAAACAATGAAGGAATAGATAAACTTACAAAACTCTATTTATTTGACTAAAATTCTTTTGATAATATTTTTCTTTTGTAGAAGAAATAATTACACCATTACTAACTGATGAGTGAATAAACTTAATTTCACCTTCGCAAACATCAACAACCAAACCCACGTGGTTGATTTGACTTCTACCGTTAGTCTTAAAGAAAATCAAGTCACCAATCTTGGCTTCATCCGCCTTTACTCTCATCCCAACACTAGACTGTTCGCGCGATGTTCTTGGAAGTTTAATATCAAATTCACCAAATGTGGTGATTATTAGGCCTGAGCAATCAAATCCCGACTTTGTCGTGCCTCCAGTACGATACCGTGTTCCTAAATTCTCTGATGCACGGTCGATTAATTTATCTATAAAATGGTGATCAAAAATTGGTTTTTCAAAACCATTAGATTCGGTCTTGTTTGCAATAATTTCACTATTAGCATCAGTGTTTTTAGCAACACTATTTTCTAAAGGCAAATTTTTTGCACGAACATTTAATTTGTAACCCATAGGAAGTCTATTTTTAATTCCTGGATTTTGCTTTTCTAATTCCTTTACGGAAATCCCATATTGTTTTGCGATAGCATACTTCGTTTCTTTTGCCAATACCTCATGAACAACCTCGGATGTCACAGAATTTTCGACTGCTTTCGTTTGAGAAACCATTGCCTTATCTACTGTTTCGAAATCAGTTTTTGGCTCAGAAGCGATCGAGTTCTCTACTTTTGGTAAAATTGTGTTTGATTGGGAGTCAATTGCAAGTCCTCCTTTTTTAGATAGCTCTTTGCTTTGTTGGACGGGTGAACCTGTGTTTGCAGGGATAGTGATTTGTTGACCCGCTCTAAGCGCCTTGCCTTTTAATGCTGGGTTTGCTATGTCTAATTCTTTGACTGCGATTCCGTATTGTTTTGCAATAGAATATTTTGTTTCTTTTGGTAAAACTTTTCTAATGATTTCTTCAGTCGTTAGACTCGCATTTTCATTTAGTTCAAGTGCAATTTCTTTTTTTGAAGAAGTTTGATTTGATAAAGAAACCGTTGAAGACGCATTACCAGGTATACTAATTTTTTGACCTATTTTTAATCCTAATGATCCTATTGCTGGATTGGCTTGATTTAATTCTTGTAAACTAACGTTATATGTTTTTGCAATTCCGTAAAGTGTTTCTTTAGCTTGTACTTCATGCTCTTTTCCAGAATAATTTGTTGCCATCTTAGAACTTGTATTCTTTTTAGATAAAGTTGGGATTAATAAGATGGAATTGAGTTTTAAAAGATTTGTAGCCTTTGGATTTAATTTAAGAATGGCGCTTTGTTTAACCTCATATTTCTCAGCAATGCTAGAAATAGTTTCTCCTTTTACAATGGTATGTTTCTTGATATTTCCTTGAGAAAAAACAACTATACTATTCAATAATAACACTGCTACAACTAATCTTAAACTCATAATCTTTTCTTTCAAATTACTTATCCCTTTTATTTTACATAGCGATTTCGGGATATAATCATTGAATTTCGCTATGGTTAATTTTTTTTTAAATAGAAAAAAAAAAATTAAAAAAACCCCTTTGTCTCTTTAAAAAAAAGAGGTTCACACTATTTTCATTCTAAATTCTAGTTTGTTTTTTTATTTCATTTGCAAAAGCACCTGAAACAGTACTGCCGTACAATCCTAAAATATGTATTGTTGGGCTTAAATAAAAATTTTAAAGAAAGTTGATTCTAAAAACAATCAAGAAAAGCTTTTTAATACTACTATTTTATAAAAAGGCTAATATAAATTATTTAATCAAAAAAGACGGCCTTTTTATTAATTTTAACGTTCAAAAAACAAAATTTAGTCATTTTTTGTGAATTTCGCATGTTTTTTCCGGTCAGCAGCAATTTTCTTCTCACATTTTCTTTAAGCTATAAATCAAAAAAAATGACTTGAAATTCGGACTTTTTGTTTGTAGCCCTGATGAAAGTGGAAAGCCTTTTGAAATAGAATTGCTTACTTTTCCTATGAATAAAGAGCGACCAGCGGAAGCTCCTTTATTCTTAGGAAAAGGAAATTGTATGAAAAAGCTTGAAACGGCCAGCAGGAAACAGCGCCAGAAACAGATTGAAATAGAAGCAAAAAAACTCCCAAGTTACCTTAGGAGTTTTGAGTATGCACTATTTTAGTTTGCTTATGCTTTTCCAGCAGCAATCAAGTTTAATGCTGAACCAGCAACGAACCAACCAATTTGTCCTTCATTATAGGTATGATTTGCCAAGATGATATCTTTGGTTCCATCAGCATGAACGAATTCTAGCGTTAATGGTTTTCCTGGGGCAAAATCAACTAAGTCAGTGAAGTTGATGGTGTCATCTTCTTGAATTTTATCGTAATCAGATTCGGTCGCAAATGTCAATCCTAAAAGACCTTGTTTTTTAAGGTTTGTTTCATGGATACGAGCGAAGGATTTTACCAAAACTGCTTTTACACCAAGGAAGCGCGGTTCCATTGCTGCATGCTCACGAGAAGATCCTTCGCCATAATTGTGGTCACCAACAACAATTGAAGGGACGCCAGCTGCTTTGTATGCACGCGCTACAGCAGGAACTGCATCATAAGCACCAGTCAATTGATTTTTAACTGTATTTGTTTTTTTGTTGAATGCATTGACAGCACCAATCAGCATATTATTTGAGATATTATCTAGATGTCCGCGGTAACGCAACCATGGTCCTGCCATAGAAATGTGATCTGTAGTACATTTTCCGAATGCTTTGATAAGCAATTTGGCTCCTGTTATATTTTTTGCATCCCAAGGTAAGAACGGCGCTAATAATTGTAGTCGTTCTGAAGTTGGGCTAACTGAAACTTGAACGCCTGAGCCATCTTTGGCTGGCGCTTGAAAACCTGGGTCTTCGGCATCAAACCCTTTTGGAGGCAATTCATTTCCTGTCGGAGCTTCCAATCTAACTTCTTCACCATTCTCGTTAATTAGTGTATCAGTCAACGGATTGAACCCTAAATCTCCCGCAATTGCTAAAGCTGTTACCAATTCAGGAGAACCAACGAAAGCCAAAGTGTTTGGATTTCCATCGGCACGTTTGGAGAAGTTACGGTTGAAAGAGTGAACAATTGTATTGCGCTCTTCTTTCTCTGCACCTTCTCTATCCCACATTCCTATACATGGTCCGCAAGCATTTGCAAAAACAGTCGCTCCAATTTTATCAAAAATATCAATAAATCCGTCACGTTCTATGGTATAGCGCACTACTTCAGAACCTGGAGTAATGGTAAATTGAGATTTTAATTTTAAGTTTTTATCAGTAACTTGTTTTGCAATTGAAGAGGCGCGTGCGATATCTTCGTAAGAAGAGTTCGTGCAAGAACCAATTAAACCAACTTCAATTTTCAAAGGCCAGTTGTTTTTTATGGCAGCTGCTTTCATCTGAGAAATTGGCGTGGCCAAATCTGGCGTGAAAGGACCGTTTAAATGCGGCTCTAATTCTGAAAGATTGATTTCTATAACTTGATCAAAATATTTTTCTGGATTCGCATAAACTTCAGGATCTCCTGTTAAATAAGGTGCAATTTTATCAGCAGCATCAGCTACATCCGCCCTATTTGTAGAACGCAAATAACGCCCCATTGAAGCGTCGTAACCAAATGTAGACGTAGTAGCGCCAATTTCAGCCCCCATATTACAGATAGTTCCTTTTCCTGTACAAGACATTGAAGTAGCTCCTTCTCCAAAATATTCAACAATAGCACCAGTTCCACCTTTTACAGTAAGAATTCCAGCCACTTTAAGAATAACATCTTTTGGAGCTGTCCAACCGGATAGTTTTCCAGTTAGTTTGACTCCAATTAATTTAGGGAATTTTAATTCCCAAGCCATTCCTGACATAACATCAACTGCATCAGCACCACCAACACCAATAGCTACCATTCCTAAACCTCCTGCATTTACAGTGTGAGAGTCGGTACCAATCATCATTCCACCAGGGAAAGCATAATTCTCAAGTACGACTTGGTGAATAATGCCAGCTCCTGGTTTCCAAAAACCAATACCGTATTTGTTAGACACTGAAGAAAGAAATTCAAACACTTCATTACTTTGCGTTTTTGCTCTTGCCAAATCAGTTACAGCATCAACTTTAGCCTGAATTAAGTGATCACAGTGTACAGTTGTAGGAACTGCCACTTTAGATTTTCCTGCGTGCATGAATTGCAATAATGCCATTTGAGCCGTTGCATCTTGACAAGCCACTCTATCTGGAGCAAAATCGACATAATCCTTACCTCTTACAAAAGCCTTAGACGGCATTCCATCCCACAAGTGGTTATACAAAATTTTCTCTGTCAAAGTAAGCGGACGACCAACTATTTCACGTGCTGCATCAACACGAGAAGTCATGTTGTCATACACTTTTTTAATCATTTCAATATCAAATGCCATAAGATTGATTTATATGTTTGTTTTTGTTATTCTATTTTAAACACACAAGATACAAAAAATTTGAGTATCTATAAAATAAAAGCCTGAGTTTAGGCTCAGGCTTTAGAATTATGATTAACTATTAAGTGATTATTTAACTAGTAACTTATGAGAAGGCGCAAACTTAGTAAGGTTGATACCTTTCACTGCGGTTTTATACTCTTCTATTGTTGGCGTTCTGCCAAGGATTGTAGACAGGACCACAACTGGTGTAGATGAAAGTAAGGATTCTCCTTTTTTACCTTCAGAATCCTCAACGACTCTTCCTTGGAAAAGACGAGTAGATGTTGCCATCACTGTATCTCCTTTGGCTGCTTTTTCCTGATTACCCATACAAAGATTACAACCGGGACGCTCTAGGTACAGCATATTTTCATATTCTGTACGTGCCGCAGCTTTAGGAACATTATCGTCGAATTCGAATCCAGAATATTTTCTTAAAACATCCCAATCTCCTTCAGCTTTAAGTTCATCTACTATGTTATAGGTAGGTGGCGCAACTACAAGCGGTGCAAGAAACTCTACCTTCCCTTTTTGTTCTTCAATATTCTTAAGCATTTGAGCAAGGATTTTCATATCTCCCTTGTGAACCATGCAAGAACCGATAAATCCAAGATCTACTTTTTTCTCTCCACCATAAAAAGACAGTGCGCGAATTGTGTCGTGAGTATATCGTTTAGAAACATCACTATTATTCACGTCAGGGTCAGCAATCATTGGCTCAGCAATCTGATCAAGATCTACAACAACTTCAGCATAATACTTAGCGTTTGCATCTGGTCTTAAGGCTGGTTTTTCACCTGAAATAATCTCAGCAATTCTCTTATCAGCTATAGCAATCAATCCTTTCAAGACTTGATTATCGTTGTCCATGCCCTTGTCTATCATGATCTGGATTCTACTCTTGGCAATCTCTAGAGATCCAATCAAGGTATCATCCTCAGAAATACAGATAGACGCTTTTGCCTTCATTTCTGCAGTCCAATCCGTAAATGTAAATGCTTGGTCAGCATTAAGAGTTCCAATGTGAACCTCAATGATTTTACCTTGAAACACGTTCTCTCCTCCAAACTGCTGAAGCATCTGAGATTGTGTAGCATGCACTACATCACGAAAATCCATATAACTCTTCATATCTCCTTTGAACGTCACCTTCACAGATTCAGGAATTGGCATTGAAGCCTCACCAGTAGCAAGTGCTAGAGCAACTGTACCTGAGTCAGCACCAAAAGCAACTCCTTTCGACATTCTTGTATGTGAGTCACCACCGATGATGATAGCCCACTCGTTTACCGTAATATCATTAAGTACTTTGTGAATTACATCAGTCATTGCATGATAAACGCCTTTTGGGTCACGAGCTGTGATCAAACCGAAATCGTTCATGAATTTCATCAGTCTTGGGATATTAACCTTAGATTTATTATCCCATACCGAAGCAGTATGACAACCCGATTGATAAGCACCATCAACGATTGGCGAAATCACAGTAGCAGCCATAGACTCTAATTCTTGGGAAGTCATAAGACCAGTTGTGTCTTGTGAACCCACAATGTTTACCTCTACACGAACATCTGAACCAGCGTGTAAAACTTTACCTGGAGTGGTACCAACCGCGTTTGTATTAAATATTTTCTCTACTGCTGTAAGACCTTGCCCCGCTATAGAAACCTCTTTTGACGGGGCGTACACAGGAACAATTGTAATACCTAGCGTTTTTGATGCAAATGTCTGAAGCTTTTTACCAAATACAATAGCGTAGGATCCGCCAGCTTTTATAAATTCTATTTTCTGAGGAGTAAATGCCTTAGAAATATCTATCAATTCTTTATCACCGTTATAAAGTTTCTTTGTCTTTGTATTGATTGTAAGAGCCGTACCAGTAGCAACTGAGTACACTTCCTCAAGGATAGGATCGCCGCTTTCATTGCAAAGAGGTTCGCCGTTTTCATCCAGTTTTTTTACCCAATTTTTAAGATCAAGACCAATACCGCCAGTAACATCAACAGTGGTAAGGAAAATTGGAGATATACCGTTTGTTCCTGCAACGATTGGAGCGATATTAATAAATGGAACATACGGACTTGCTTTTTTACCAGTCCATAAAGCCACGTTATTAACGCCTGACATTCTTGATGATCCTACGCCCATGGTACCCTTTTCAGCAATCAGCATCACGCTTTTGTCAGGATGTTGTGCTTGTAGCGCTTTAATTTCATCTTGTGCTTCAGGAGAAATCAAACATTTACCGTGCAGTTCACGATCAGAACGAGAGTGCGCTTGGTTACCTGGAGAAAGTAAATCAGTTGAAATATCTCCTTGACCAGCAATATAAGTAACTACTTTAATTTCTTCTGATACGTCAGGCAGTTTAGTAAAGAACTCAGCCTTAGCATAACTCTCTAGAATGTTTTTTGCGATTTCATTACCGCTTTTGAAAGCAACTGCTAAACGATCTGTATCCGCTTCATACAGAAAAACCTGCGTTTTCAAAACCTCCGCAGCTTCTTTTGCAATAGCACTATCATTCCCTAATGCTAAATCAAGGAGCACCTTAATAGAAGTTCCACCTTTCATGTGCGATAATAACTCTAAAGCAAAAGCAGTTGTAATTTCAGCAACTACTGACTGACCTAGAACGATTTCTTTTAAAAAGGCAGCTTTCAAATTAGCAGCAGGAGTAGTTCCTGGAACAACATTGTAAATAAAAAAGTTAAGAGAATCTGTTCTGTCCTCATTATCTAAATCTTTAATTTGCGCAATGATTTCGCTTAGTAATTCAGCACCATCAATTGGCTTCGGGTGAAGCCCCTGACTTTTTCGTTCTCTAATCTCCTTAATGTAATCGTTATAAATGTTCATAATTGAATTCTTTTCAGTGTTAATGGTTGATTTCATTGGTAATTTCGAAATCAAAAAGCGATATTAATATGTGTCTATATTTTTTTGTACCGCAAATTTAATAATTAAAGATTAGAATTTAAAGAAATTTAATAGATGTGTGTTTTTTAAAAATTATTATTACAATATAAACGATTTCAATGCATTAAAATGAAAAATAAGCATATTTAAGTAGTTAAATTTACAGATTTATCAATTTAAAAATTAGGTTTTAACAAAAATAAATAGTGTTAAAATAAAAAGTGTCACACCCTTATTTGAATGCGACACTTTTCAATTATCTATTATTATTTTTTTAAATCAGTCTATCAATTATCATTTCTTCACTAATACCTTCAGCATCTGCTTTATAGTTTTTAATAATCCTGTGGCGTAAAATCCCGATTGCTACCGCTTTTACATCTTCGATATCCGGTGAAAACTTCCCATTGAAAGCAGCGTGTGCTTTGGCCGCCAAAATTAAATTTTGCGAAGCTCTTGGTCCTGCTCCCCAATCCAAATAATTTTTAACAAAAGCATTCGACAACGGATTATCAGGACGGGTTTTGCTAACCAATGTTACTGCATATTCAATTACATTGTCCGCTACAGGAATCCTGCGAATCAAATGTTGAAAGTCAATAATTTCTTGAGCAGTAAATAATGGATTGATGGTGTTTTTAGAATCTGACGTAGTGCGTTTCACCACTTGAACTTCTTCTTCAAAAGAAGGATATTCCAATTTTATGGCAAACATAAACCGGTCTAATTGAGCTTCAGGCAATGGATAAGTTCCTTCTTGTTCAATTGGATTTTGTGTTGCCAAAACAAAATAAGGTAAGTCTAATTTATAATTTACCCCCGCAATAGTAACGGAACGTTCCTGCATAGCTTCCAGTAAAGCAGCCTGCGTTTTAGGTGGCGTCCTATTTATTTCATCAGCAAGAACGATATTAGAAAAAATAGGTCCTTTTATAAATCTAAATTGACGATTTTCATCTAGTATTTCACTTCCTAAAATGTCCGAAGGCATCAAATCTGGCGTAAACTGAATTCTTTTAAAATCAAGTCCTAATGCTTGCGCGAGTGTATTTACCATCAAAGTCTTCGCTAATCCAGGAACACCTACCAACAAAGCATGACCACCGGAAAAAACACACAGCAAAATTTGATCTACCACTGCATCCTGACCTACAATAATTTTTGCAATTTCGTTTTTTAGCTCGTTCCTTTTTTGAACCAAGTTATGTATTGCTATTACATCTGACATTTATAAAAGTATTTAAAATTAAAAAAGAGCTAGCATTATGAAATCATAAAACTAACTCTTTTTATTTATTTAACGAAAAAATTTTTATTAGTATTAACTCTAAAGAGTAAAAAAAATCTTATTTCTTAAGCCAATTGTTGGTAAAACTACAATCTCTATATTCGCCAATGATTTTGATATATGTTTCTTTTATTTTCTCATCAAACCATTTTCCAATAGCAGTAATTTGCTTGTCTTTCAAGGCCAAGTCTTTAATTTTGATATAATCCTTTGCATAATCAGCAGTGTGCTCATCAATTCTGTTAGTCACCGTGATTAATTTGAATTTTTTCTTTCCTTCTTCTCCTTCATCTAATATTGGAGCTGAAATTTCATTTTCTTTCAAATTGGATACTTGACTGTAAAAAACAGGATCCATTTTTGTCAATTCAAAACGGGTGTCTTGTGTTTTGGGATTAATCAAAGCGCCACCATTTGCTCTAGTTTCTTTCTCATCGGATAAAGTTCTTGCAGCTTGCGCAAAAGTAATTTCCTTGTCTTCGATACGTTTTTTGATCAAAGTAATTTTTTCTTTCGCTTCCTTCAGAGCTAATTCAGTAACAGTAGGCGACAATAAAATGTGACGCAATTCAACTTCTTGTCCTTTTATCTTCTCTACATATATGATATGATACCCAAAATCGGTTTCAAATGGAGCTGAAATTTCTCCTTCGGCTAAACTAAAAGCAACATCTTTGAATTCTTTTACAAAGGGTGTTTTTCGGTTCATTTTATAAAAACCACCATTTGATCTTGATCCTGGATCTTGCGAATACAAAACAGCTTTAGTTGAAAAACTAGAGCCTTCTTCTACTTCTTTCTTAAATTCGTTTAGTCGATCAATTACTTTTTGTTTATCGGCAGCAGAAACTTTAGGCGCAATTACAATCTGGGACACTTCTAATTCGGCACCAAAAAAAGGAAGGTCTTTCGTAGGTATTTTTTTGAAAAAATTACGAACTTCTTCGGGTGTAATTTCTACAGCATCGACGATTTTCTTTTGCATTTCTGATGTCAACTTTCCTTCTTTTAAAATGTCAGAGAAATAGGTTCTAAATTCTTCTTCAGAATCCTTTTTATAATATTGTACTACTTTTTCCAAAGACCCAATTTGCGCTACCATATAGTTCAATCGATCTTCCATCATACCTTTAATTTCGGAATCAGTAACTATAATACTGTCCTGAATAGCCTGATGCGCATATAATTTATCTTCCAATAATTTTCCTAACATCTGGCATCTTGTAATGTCCTTTACGGAGCCTCCTTGGCTTGAAATTTCAAGATACGACTTATCAATATCAGAATCTAGTATAATATAGTCTCCTACAGTAGCAATTACCCCATCAATTTTTTGTTTCCCATTCGATTGAATTTTTTTTACGGGAACAATAACAGTATCCTTAATAATTTCTTGCGCACTTGCTACAACGCTTGAAAAAAGCAAAAGAAAAAAAGTAAGTGCAATTTTATTAATGGATTTCATTTGTATTTTGTTTAATGGCATTTTTTTAATTTATTTTTATCGTAAAATCGTTATTCTTTTGTTTTTAAAATCTGGTCCTATTTAAATGTTCCATTAATCCTGACAAATATACTCTTTAAGAATCAAGAAGTAAATTGAATTTATAATACAATTCCTTACCGTTTTTTAAATTTAAAACGAACAAAAATAACAATTCAATTACACAATACAAGTTTCCAACCTACTATTAACAAAAAATTATTAACGCACTAATTTATTAGGCTAATTATATCATTATTGATATTTCAGCAAGAGTTTACAAAGTATTCAAGCACGAACTTTTAGCAAAAGTAAAATAAAGTCACAGTTGCCAAATCTAAAACAGCACAAAACAATAGCTAGCCAGAACAAAAGCAACAGTTATTTCATCACAGACTCACGAATTGAAATAAAAATCTTTAATAGAAATTCACTGCTTTCAACGGAATTAGCGCAAATTAATTTTTCTAAAATTTAAAAATTTAAGTTTACAAGAAATAATCGAGGATACAAACGACAGCGAAGAGGTAAAACAATTAGTAGATGTTTAAAAAATTCATAGGTTTGCCTTGATACGTAGCTCCATTTATTTTCAATTGGCATTTATAAATAGTACTTTTGCACCCTATTTATATAAATATGGGCTTTTTAGACGAAATACAACGCAGAAGAACTTTCGGGATAATCTCACATCCTGATGCCGGAAAAACAACACTTACTGAAAAACTCCTCCTTTTTGGTGGTGCGATTCAAGAAGCAGGTGCTGTAAAGAATAATAAAATTAAAAAAGGGGCTACCAGTGACTTTATGGAAATTGAACGCCAGAGAGGAATTTCGGTTTCTACTTCAGTTTTAGCGTTCAACTATAAAGACAAAAAAATAAACATTCTCGATACTCCAGGACACAAGGATTTTGCTGAGGACACTTTTAGAACCTTAACTGCTGTTGACAGCGTTATTGTTGTAATTGATGTTGCCAAGGGAGTTGAGGAACAAACGGAGAAACTAGTAGCTGTTTGTAGAATGCGAAAAATTCCAATTATTGTCTTTATCAACAAATTAGACCGAGAAGGAAAAGATGCTTTTGACTTGATGGATGAAGTGGAACAAAAATTGGGTTTAAGAGTTACTCCATTAAGTTTCCCAATAGGAATGGGTTATGACTTTCAAGGAATTTATAATTTATGGGAACAAAACATCAACTTATTTAGCGGTGACAGCCGCAAAAACATCGAAGAAACAATTGCTTTTTCAGATGTTCAAAATCAAGAATTAGAGAAAATAATTGGCCAAAAACCCGCAGACAGATTGCGAGAAGAATTAGAATTGATAGACGAGGTTTACCCTAAGTTTGATCGTCAAGACTATTTAGACGGTAAATTACAACCTGTGTTTTTTGGTTCAGCTTTAAATAATTTTGGAGTTAGAGAATTGTTGGACTGCTTTGTTCAAATTGCTCCATCACCAAGACCAAAAGATTCTGAAACCCGATTGGTAGACCCTAAAGAAGAGAAAATGACTGGATTTGTTTTTAAAATCCATGCCAATATGGATCCGAAACACAGAGACCGTCTGGCCTTCATAAAAATTGTATCCGGAACTTTTGAAAGAAACAAACCGTATTATCACGTTCGCCAAAAAAAGAATCTTAAATTCTCCAGTCCAAACGCTTTTTTTGCTGAAAAGAAAGAAATTGTAGACATATCCTATCCAGGTGATATTGTAGGTTTGCATGATACTGGAAATTTCAAAATTGGAGATACCTTGACCGAAGGGGAAATTATGAGTTTCAAAGGAATTCCAAGTTTCTCTCCAGAGCATTTCAGATATATAAATAACGCTGATCCGATGAAAGCCAAACAATTGGACAAAGGAATTGACCAGCTAATGGACGAGGGTGTAGCGCAGTTATTTACACTAGAAATGAACAACAGAAAAATAATCGGAACGGTTGGCGCGCTTCAATATGAAGTTATCCAATATCGATTAGAACATGAATATGGTGCAAAATGTACGTATGAGAACTTTCCGGTACACAAGGCATGTTGGGTAAAACCGAATGATCCAAAAAGCGATGAGTTTAAAGAATTCCGAAGAATCAAACAAAAATTCTTGGCGCATGATAAATATGGTCAATTAGTATTTTTAGCTGATTCTGATTTTACGATACAAATGACACAGAATAAATATCCAAATGTGAAGTTATACTTCACCTCTGAATTTGAGTAAGTTTAAGCGTGGAGAGTCAAGAAGTTTTATTAAAATTCAACACATAAAAAAACGCTAACTTTTAAACGTTAGCGTTTTTTTATCGTTTAAAATTATTTTAAGATTAAGAAAGCATACTGTCCAAATTCACTGCTTTTTTCAAAAATGCTTTAATTAGCAGGCGATTTGGAGCTACACCCGAAGTGATAATTTGCTTTTTAGTATTTGTCCCTTCCGAAGAAATCGTACTATTTGGATCTAGTTTTGAACCCATAAACCACAATACAAAATTCATATTATTAGAAGATGAACTTATGGAAACGTTTTCTACTTTTTTAGTAGCACTACTATTTATCGAATTTACATCAACCACATTTTTAGTAGATTGAGCAAAAACAGAAACGTTTGCTGATAGAATAAAAACAAACAAAATAACAAGGTTAATTAACGCATTATTGTTTGTTTTCAAAGAAAAGTATTTCATAGTAAGTTACTTTTTTACAGAAGAAAAAATTTAGCCTTCTGTTTCGTATGCAAAAGTATATTTTTTGTTTTCGAGTAAAAAAAATTCCCGATAAAGTGCAATAATAATCGTTTAAAGTACGAATTCTAGATCTATAGCGAAGATTTATTAATAAGTTACGTTGTTCTACAGTAGAAAAATGTGAAAGAAAGTTATATACATTGAATCTCAAGCCTTTAATTAGGTTTCTTTAGTAGCCTGAAAACCATTCGACAACTTGCCGTTTCATATCCAAAAAAAGTAAGGACAGTTACAATAATTCAATTGATTTAAGAATCGCTTATAAATAAAAAAGGCTCCATTTCTGGAGCCTTTTAAAAAATATTATGCTTGTCCCGCAGGACCAAAACTAAGCGGAATCGGTGTTTGTTCAGTGTCTTTTATCTCGCCATGAGCGACTTCAAAACGGTGAATGTTTTCACCAATAGCTTTCATTAATCTTTTAGCATGTTGTGGCGTCAAGACTATTCTTGATTTCACCTTAGCTTTAGGAATACCAGGCATGATACTTACAAAATCTAAAACAAACTCTGATGATGAGTGATTAATTATTGCCAAATTGGAATAAATTCCTTCAGCAATTTTTTCATCTAACTCAATATTAATCTGTTCTTGTTGTTTATTAGAATTACTCATGTCTTAATAAATATATTCCTCTTTGTTAGCCATCATGTCATTATAATCTTCTTTCGAACCTACAATCATATTGTCATATTCTCTCATACCCGTTCCGGCAGGGATCCTATGTCCTACAATAACATTTTCTTTCAATCCTTCTAAGTAATCGATTTTACCTGCTACAGCAGCTTCGTTCAATACTTTAGTAGTTTCTTGGAACGATGCGGCAGATATAAACGATTTCGTTTGCAACGATGCTCTTGTATTCCCCTGTAAAACTGGTGTTGCAGTTGCAGTAACAACATCACGAGCAACAACAAGATTTTTATCCGTACGCTTCAATAAAGAGTTTTCATCACGCAACTCACGCGGCGAAATAATTTGACCTTCTTTTAATGCACCAGAATCCCCAGCATCTTCAACTACTTTCATACCGTATAATTTATCATTTTGAACGATAAAATCTTTAGTATGAATTAATTGATCTTCTAAAAACAACGTGTCACCTGGATCTTGTACTCTTACTTTACGCATCATTTGACGTATTACCACCTCAAAGTGTTTGTCGTTGATTTTTACCCCTTGCAAACGGTACACTTCTTGAATTTCATTAACCAAATACTGTTGAACAGCTGCTGGTCCTTGGATTCTTAAAATATCGTCTGGAGTAATTGCACCATCAGATAAAGGCACACCAGCTCTTACAAAGTCATTTTCTTGCACTAGAATTTGGCTTGATAATTTAACCAAGTATTTTCTAACATCCCCAAATTTAGATTCGATAACAACCTCACGGTTTCCTCTTTTGATTTTTCCAAAAGAAACAACACCATCGATTTCAGAAACAACTGCTGGGTTTGAAGGATTACGAGCTTCTAACAACTCAGTAATTCTAGGTAAACCTCCTGTAATATCTCCAGATTTAGAAGAACGACGCGGAATTTTCACCAATACCTTACCTGCTTTAATTTTCTCCCCGTCTTCAACCATCAAGTGGGCTCCAACTGGTAAGTTATAAGAACGAATCAATTCATTGTCTTTACCATAAACCAATAAAGTTGGAATTAATTTTTTAGCTCTTGATTCAGAAATTACTTTTTCTTGGAAACCAGTTTGCTCATCAATTTCAACCATGAATGATTGACCTTGCTCTAATTCTTCGTAAGCAATTTTACCAGTAAATTCAGAAACGATAACTCCATTATATGGATCCCATTTACAGATCACATCTCCTTTAGCTACAGACTGTCCGTCTTTAACGAAGATACTTGAACCGTAAGGAATATTATTAGTACTTAATAAGATTCCTGTTCTTTCATCGATTAATTTCAATTCAGTTGAACGAGATACTACAATATCAACAGTATTACCTTCACTATCTTCACCTTTAACCGTTTTTAAATCTTCAATTTCTAATTTACCATTAAATTTGGTAACAATACTAGACTCTTCAGAAATACCACCCGCAACCCCACCAACGTGGAATGTACGTAATGTCAGCTGCGTTCCAGGCTCTCCAATAGATTGTGCTGCAATTACACCAACTGCTTCACCTCTTTGTGTCATCTTACCAGTAGCTAAGTTTCTACCGTAACATTTTGCACAAATACCTTTTGGTGCTTCACAAACAAGAGGCGAACGAACTTCCACTTTCTCGATTGGAGAAGCTTCAATAAGTTTCATTATTGTCTCAGTTACTTGTTGTCCTGATTCGATTAAAATTTCATTGGTTAAAGGATTAATTACATCTTGCAAAACAACACGTCCTAAAATTCTTTCTCCTAAAGTTTCAACTATTTCCTCATTCTTTTTCAACGCTGAAACTTCAACACCTCTAAGTGTACCACAGTCATCAATGTTAACAATAACATCTTGCGATACATCATGCAATCTTCTTGTTAAATATCCTGCATCGGCCGTTTTCAACGCCGTATCTGCAAGACCTTTACGCGCACCGTGAGTAGAAATAAAGTACTCAAGGATCGAAAGACCTTCTTTAAAGTTAGAAAGAATCGGGTTTTCGATAATTTCACCACCACCAGCAGTAGATTTTTTAGGCTTAGCCATCAAACCACGCATACCAGTTAACTGACGAATTTGTTCTTTAGAACCCCTCGCTCCAGAATCAAGCATCATATACACCGAGTTGAAACCTTGTTGATCTTCTCTAATGTTTTTCATTGCTAACTCTGTAAGTTGAGCATTTGCTGAAGTCCATACATCAATAACTTGGTTGTAACGTTCGTTATTGGTAATAAGACCCATATTATAATTGGCAGAAATACCTTGAACTTGTTCTCTGGCATCTGCAATTAATTTTGGTTTTTGATCTGGAATTCTAATATCTCCAAGAGAGAAAGACAAACCACCTTTGAAGGCAAATTTGTAGCCCATGTCCTTCATATTATCCAAGAAAGCGGCTGTTGTAGGAACATCAGTAGAGCTTAATACGTGTCCAATAATGTCTCTAAGATTTTTCTTAGTCAATACATCATTGATATATCCTGCTGCTTCCGGCACTACTTCATTAAATAATACACGACCAGCAGTAGTTTTAATAATTTGATAAACTAAGTCACCAGCTTCATTAAAGTTTTTAGCTCTAATTTTCACAGAAGCATTCAATTCTAATCTGCCTTCATTCAAAGCAATATTTACTTCTTCAGCAGAATAAAAAGTGATTCCTTCTCCTAAAATAGTTTTCTCAGGAGTTGATAAACGTTCTTTGGTCATATAATAAAGACCCAAAACCATATCCTGAGAAGGTACGGTAATTGGCGCTCCATTTGCAGGATTCAGAATATTATGAGAACCCAACATTAACAATTGCGCTTCTAAAATAGCTTCTGGTCCTAAAGGCAAGTGAACTGCCATTTGATCCCCATCAAAATCCGCATTAAATGCAGTACATACTAAAGGGTGCAATTGGATTGCTTTTCCTTCAATTAATTTTGGTTGGAATGCTTGGATACCTAATCTGTGCAAAGTAGGAGCACGATTCAGTAATACTGGGTGACCTTTGATTACATTTTCAAGGATATCCCAAACTACTGGCTCTTTCTTATCAATTATTTTTTTTGCCGATTTAACCGTTTTTACAATTCCTCTTTCTATCAATTTACGGATAACGAAAGGTTTGTATAATTCAGCCGCCATATCCTTTGGGATACCACATTCAGATAATTTTAATTCAGGTCCAACAACAATTACCGAACGAGCAGAATAATCCACACGTTTTCCAAGTAAGTTTTGACGGAAACGTCCTTGTTTACCTTTAAGGGAATCAGATAATGATTTTAATGGTCTGTTTGATTCTGTTTTAACTGCAGAAGCTTTACGCGTATTATCAAATAATGAATCTACAGATTCTTGCAACATACGTTTTTCGTTTCTCAAGATTACTTCTGGAGCTTTAATCTCCATTAATCTTTTCAAACGGTTGTTACGGATGATTACACGACGGTATAAATCATTTAAATCTGAAGTTGCAAAACGACCTCCATCAAGTGGCACAAGCGGACGCAATTCTGGTGGGATAACTGGTACCACTTTCATAATCATCCATTCTGGACGATTCTCACGGTTCAAGTTAGACTCACGGAAAGACTCAACAACTTGCAATCTTTTTAAGGCTTCTGTTTTACGTTGTTTAGACGTTTCATTGTTAGCATTATGTCTTAATTGGTAAGATAATTGATCTAAATCAATTCTTGCCAATAAGTCCATAATACACTCTGCACCCATTTTGGCAACAAATTTATTTGGATCGAAATCATCTAAATATTGATTGTCAGCAGGAAGAGTATCTAAAATATTTAAATATTCTTCTTCTGTCAAAAAGTCTAGTCGTTGTAAGGACTCGCCTTCTGCATTTTTAGCAATACCTGCTTGGATTACTACATATCTTTCGTAGTAAATAATCATATCTAATTTCTTAGATGGGAGTCCAAGGATATAACCAATTTTGTTTGGAAGAGAACGGAAATACCAGATATGAGCAATTGGCACAACAAGGTTGATGTGTCCTACTCTATCTCTACGTACTTTTTTCTCTGTTACTTCAACACCACAACGGTCACAGATAATTCCTTTGTAACGAATTCTTTTGTACTTTCCACAAGCACATTCGAAATCCTTTACAGGTCCAAATATTCTTTCACAAAAAAGACCATCACGCTCAGGTTTGTGCGTACGGTAGTTGATTGTTTCTGGCTTTAAAACTTCGCCTCTTGACTCTTTCAAGATAGATTCAGGAGAAGCAAGTCCTATTGAGATTTTATTAAACCTTTTTACAGGGTTTTTATCTTTATTGTTATTATTTCTATTATTCATCATAGTTTTTACTATTGATTTATTTGCAATTAAAAATTGATTCTCGCTTTAATCTCAAGCCAAATGTCATAAAGTTTTAAATTCTAGAATTACTTTGGACTTTCAAACTTTCGACATAAACATTACCACGAATTACTTCTCTAAACTTCAAATAAAATTTTGAAGTGCTAATTATAAAACCCATTAGGTCTTACCAAAAAATCGGAACGGGTTACGGGTATAAATCCTAAAAACTTTTATAAATGAGTAATCAGCCTCAAAAAACTTGAGACTGATTACTAAATATTATTTATTCTTCTAAACGAATATCAAGACCAAGACCTTTCAATTCATGCATTAACACATTGAATGATTCCGGTAATCCTGGTTCTGGCATAGATTCACCTTTTACGATTGCTTCGTACGTTTTTGCTCTACCAATAACGTCATCAGACTTCACAGTCAAGATTTCTCTAAGCGTACTTGAAGCTCCATAAGCTTCAAGTGCCCAAACCTCCATCTCTCCAAAACGTTGACCTCCAAATTGAGCTTTACCTCCAAGTGGTTGTTGTGTAATCAACGAGTATGGACCTATAGAACGTGCGTGCATTTTATCGTCAACCATGTGTCCAAGTTTCAACATATAGATAACTCCTACTGTTGCAGCTTGGTGGAAACGTTCTCCTGTACCACCATCATATAAATGTGTATGCCCAAAACGTGGTACTCCAGCTTCATCAGTCAAGGCATTGATTTCATCAAGCGATGCTCCGTCAAAAATTGGTGTAGCAAATTTTCTACCCAAGTTTTGTCCAGCCCATCCTAAAACCGTTTCATAGATTTGACCAATGTTCATACGTGAAGGTACACCTAATGGGTTCAACACAATATCAACTGGTGTTCCGTCTTCAAGGAAAGGCATATCTTCATGACGAACGATACGAGCAACAATACCTTTGTTACCGTGACGTCCTGCCATTTTATCCCCTACTTTTAACTTACGTTTTTTAGCGATGTATACTTTAGCTAATTTCAAGATTCCAGCAGGCAATTCATCCCCAACAGTAATAGTGAATTTCTCTCTACGCAACGCACCTTGTAAATCGTTCAATTTAATTTTATAGTTATGAATCAAATCATTCACCATTTTATTAGCTGCATCATCAGCAACCCATTGACCTTTACTTAAGTGAGCAAAATCTTCAACTGCATAAAGCATTTTTTGCGTGTACTTTTTACCTTTTGGTAAAACTTCTTCACCCAAATCATTCATTACACCTTGAGACGTTTTTCCGTTAACAATCACGAAAAGTTTCTCCACTAATTTGTCTTTCAACTCAACAAACTTCACTTCGAATTCCATTTCAAGTGCTCCTAAAGCATCTTTGTCCTGAGTACGTTTGCGTTTGTCCTTAACTGCTCTTGCGAACAATTTTTTATCTAAAACAACCCCGTGCAAAGAAGGAGAAGCTTTCAATGAAGCATCTTTTACATCACCTGCTTTATCCCCAAAGATTGCACGAAGCAATTTTTCTTCCGGAGTAGGATCTGATTCCCCTTTTGGAGTAATTTTTCCGATAAGAATGTCGCCAGGTTTAACTTCGGCTCCAATTCTAATCATTCCATTTTCATCTAAATCTTTAGTAGCTTCTTCAGAAACGTTCGGTATGTCGTTCGTTAATTCTTCGTTACCTAATTTTGTATCTCTAACTTCTAATGAATAATCATCAACGTGAATAGAGGTGAAAATATCGTCACGAACTACTTTTTCAGAAATTACAATCGCATCCTCGAAGTTGTACCCTTTCCATGGCATAAATGCAACTTTTAGGTTACGACCTAAAGCTAATTCACCATTTTGAGTAGCATATCCTTCTGACAATACTTGTCCAGGGATCACTCTATCCCCTTTTCTTACGATAGGTTTAAGGTTGATACTTGTACCTTGATTGGTTTTTCTAAATTTAATTAGATTGTATGTTTTATCATCTGGCTCAAAACTCACCATTCTTTCTTCCTCAGTACGGTCGTATTTGATAGTGATGATGTTTGCATCTACATATTCTATAACTCCATGTCCTTCAGCATTAATCAATACTCTAGAATCAGAAGCTACTTGGCGCTCTAAACCAGTTCCAACAATTGGCGCTTCAGGACGAATTAATGGTACGGCCTGACGCATCATGTTAGATCCCATCAAGGCTCTATTCGCATCATCATGTTCTAAGAAAGGAATCAAAGAAGCTGAAATAGAAGCAATTTGATTTGGAGCAACATCGGTATAATCAACTTGTGTTGGTTGAATTACTGGGAAATCACCTTCTTGACGCGCAATTACATCTTCTACCGTAATTTTTCCAGTTGCATCCATTTGAATGTTTGCCTGAGCAATCATCATTCCTTCTTCTTCTTCTGCGCTTAAGTAAACAGGACTAGACTCTAAATCCACAACTCCATTCGTTACTTTACGGTACGGTGTTTCGATGAAACCCATGCCGTTTACTTTAGCATAAACACCAAGAGATGAAATCAAACCAATGTTTGGTCCCTCAGGAGTTTCGATTGGACATAAACGTCCGTAATGTGTATAGTGAACGTCACGCACCTCAAAACCAGCTCTTTCTCGCGAAAGTCCGCCTGGTCCTAGTGCAGATAATCTTCTCTTATGCGTAATCTCAGCAAGTGGATTTGTTTGATCCATAAATTGAGACAACTGGTTCGTACCAAAGAAAGAGTTGATAACAGATGACAATGTTTTAGCATTAATCAAATCAATTGGTGTAAACACCTCGTTATCTCTAACGTTCATTCTCTCACGAATCGTTCTAGCCATACGAGCTAAACCAACTCCGAATTGTTGAGACAATTGTTCTCCAACTGTTCTTACACGACGGTTTGATAAGTGATCAATATCATCAATCTCTGCTTTAGAGTTGATCAATTCGATCAAATATTTCACAATAGTTATGATATCTTCTTTGGTCAAGACTTGCTTTTCCATTGGAGTATCTAAACCTAATTTTTTATTTATTCTGTAACGACCTACTTCACCTAAGTTGTAACGTTGGTCTGAAAAGAATAATTTATCTATAATACCACGAGCCGTTTCTTCATCAGGCGGTTCAGCGTTACGTGATTGTCTGTAAATATGTTCAACAGCCTCTTTTTCAGAGTTTGTTGGATCCTTTTGCAATGTATTGTGAATGATGGCATAATCACCTTGATTAGCATCTTCTTTGTGAAGCAAAATAGATTTAACGTTAGAATCAATGATTTCTTCAACATTATCTTTGTCGATAATCGTATCTCTATCAAGGATTATTTCGTTACGTTCGATAGAAACTACTTCACCAGTGTCTTCATCTACGAAATCTTCATGCCATGTATTCAATACACGGGCAGCTAATTTTCTACCAATATATTTTTTAAGTCCTGTTTTTGAAACCTTAATTTCTTCAGCAAGATCAAAAATTTCTAGAATATCTTTATCTCTTTCAAAACCAATTGCTCTAAAAAGAGTGGTAACTGGTAATTTTTTCTTTCTATCAATATAAGCATACATTACGCTATTAATATCTGTAGAAAATTCTATCCAAGAACCTTTAAAAGGAATTACTCTGGCAGAATACAACTTTGTACCATTTGCATGGAACGATTGACCAAAGAAAACACCTGGAGATCTGTGTAACTGAGAAACAACTACACGTTCAGCACCATTAATAACAAAGGTGCCACTAGGTGTCATGTAAGGAATTGTACCAAGATAAACATCTTGAACAATAGTTTCAAAATCTTCATGTTCTGGATCTGTACAATATAGTTTCAACCTTGCTTTCAAAGGCACACTATAGGTAAGACCTCTTTCTATACATTCTTGAATTGAATAACGTGGTGGATCTACAAAATAGTCAAGGAATTCTAATACAAAATTATTTCTAGTATCAGTAATTGGGAAATTTTCCATGAAGGTATTGTAAAGCCCTTCGTCGCCTCTTTCGTCAGATTTAGTTTCTAGTTGAAAGAAATCTTTAAACGATTTAACCTGCACATCTAGAAAATCTGGATATTGAGGTATATTTTTAGTAGAGGCAAAATTTAATCTTTCAGTCTGATTTGTAATCATCAATGGAGAAATTTTGATTAAAAAAAGTAGTTTTTTGTGTAAAACACTGTTTAATTTATAAAACAATCTATACTTTTTTTTTATAACCAATACATCTTTAAAAATAATTCAAGAGAAACTCTTTACTCTATTTTCTTTCATCGTATCGATTTAAAAACCTTTTTGTATTTATGCTATTTTATAATAAAACTTAAAATAATTTTATTATACGAAAAATGGTTTAGGCGTTGGACAACCATCCAAAACCTAAACCTAGTTCTCTAAACTGTGTTTAACTATTTAAGCTCAACAACAGCTCCAGCTTCTTCTAAAGATTTTTTAAGAGCTTCTGCTTCATCTTTAGTTACACCTTCTTTAACGGTACTTGGAGCACTATCTACAACATCTTTAGCTTCTTTCAAACCTAAACCTGTAAGTTCTTTTACCATTTTCACAACTGCTAATTTAGAAGCTCCAGCTTCTTTCAATACAACTGTAAATTCTGTTTGAACATCTTCAGCAGCAGCATCACCACCACCTGAAACTACTACAGCTGCAGCAGCTGGTTCGATTCCGTACTCATCTTTTAATATTGTTGCTAATTCGTTAACTTCTTTTACTGTAAGATTAACTAATTGTTCTGCGAATTGTTTCAAATCTGCCATTTTTTCTATCGTTTTAAAATGATTTGTAAAAATATAATTTATTTATTGTGCGCTTTTTTAAACAAAATTAGAGTAAGACTCTATTTTTATTATGCTTCCACTTCTTCTGTAACCCCTTCGCTTTTTGCGAATTGGTTTTGAAGTGCAGAAATAACTCTTTGAGCTGGTGATTGAAGCAATCCAATGATTTCGCCGATAAGTTCTTCTTTAGATTTTATAGTTGCTAATGTATCTAATTGATCGTCTCCAATATAAACTTCAGCGTTAATATAAGCTCCCTTTAATACAGGTTTAGCTGATTTTTTTCTGAAATCTCTAATTATTTTACCAGGAGCGTTAGCAATATCAGAAATGAAGATGGCACTATTACCAGTCAAAACTGAAGGTAAATCACCATAATCATTATCTGAAGCTTCCATTGCTTTTGCAAGCAACGTATTTTTAACTACTTCTAATTTTATACCTGCTTTAAAGCAAGCTCTTCTCAAGTTTGAAGTTGCTTCTGCATTCATTCCAGAAACATCAGATACATAAACAATGTTTGTACCAGCTAACTGTGCAGTTAAAACTTCAATCGCGATTGATTTTTCTTCTCTAGTCATACTAAAAATTTTTAACTACCAATTATACTGCTTTAGGGTCCAATGCAATTGCAGGACTCATTGTGCTAGTTAGGTAAATACTTTTGATGTAAGTTCCTTTAG
>RRZU010343480.1_pt1 | contig 27193 bp, 24 predicted proteins | sample 2165561 | NCBI WGS metagenome assembly RRZU01 (sample SAMN10456909, study PRJNA506462) | wastewater metagenome | isolation source: wastewater sludge | place: USA: Moscow, Idaho | reverse complement strand
CGTCAAGCCCAACGACGACGACGCAGCGGCGACGACGGGAGCGCGCGACCCGCTCACCGCCGCGCGTCGGCTGCGCGCCGCCGGCGCGCACATCGCGGCGGTGTCGTGCGGCGCCGACGGGCTCGTCGTCGTCACCGCGACCGGAGCGTGGCGCGCGCGCCTGGCCGAACCCCTGGCCGGCAATCCCACCGGCGCCGGCGACGCCCTGGCCGCCGGTCTGGCCGTCGCACTCGCACAGTGCCGACACAGCCGACACAGCGAGCAGGTCGAGCTGTCGCCCGAGGTGCTGCGGCGCGCCGTCGCCTGGTCGGCGGCGGCCGTGCTCGAGCCCGTTGCCGGCGCGCTCGACCCGGCGGCCGCTACCTCCCTGGAATCCCGCATCGACCTTCAGGAGATCGCATGACCCTCGTGAGCCTGACCGAGGTCCTCCCGGCCGTGACCGCGCCCGCGGGGGCGATCGCTGCCTACAACATCGTGCAGCTCGAGCACGCGGAGGCGTACGCGACCGCGGCCGAGCGCGTCGGACTGCCGGTCGTCATGCAGATCAGCCAGAACTGTGTGCGATACCACGGGGCGCTCGCGCCGATCGCCGCTGCCGCCCTGGCCGTCGCGCGGTCCTGCACCCAACCCGTCGTCGTGCACCTGGATCACGCGACCGACGTCGAGCTCGTCCACGAGGCGATCGATCTGGGGATGACGTCGGTGATGTACGACGGGTCCGCGCTGCCCGACGGCGAGAACCGCGACGTCACCGCACGGATCGACCGGCGCTGCCGGGCGGTCGGGGTGAGTCTCGAGGCCGAGCTCGGCGAGGTCGGCGGCAAGGACGGGGTGCACGCTCCCGGCGCCCGCACGGATCCCGAGGAGGCCGCGCGCTTCGTCGCCGAGACCGGGGTCGATGCGCTGGCGGTCGCGGTCGGCTCCTCGCACGCGATGACCCAGCGGACGGCCGAGCTCGACGTCGACCTCATCGCCGCGCTGCGCGACCGGGTGCCGGTGCCGCTCGTGCTCCACGGTTCCTCCGGGGTCGACGATCCCGGACTCGTCGCCGCCGTCCGCGCCGGCATGCGCAAGGTCAACATCGCCACGCACCTCAACCAGGTGGCGACCCGGGCGCTCACGCAGACGATGCGTGACCATCCCGCCTGGGTCGACCCGCGCCGCTACGTCGCTCCGGCGCGTGCGGCCGTCGCGGACGAGGCCGCCCGCCTCCAGGAGCTGCTCGCCCTGCGTGCCGAGGCCTGAGCGGGCGAGCCAGAGTTGTCGAGCGAGAGTCAAAGAGGCAGAGCTGAAGCGGCAGGGCTGAAGAGGCAGAGCTGAAGAGGCAGGGCTGAAGAGGCAGAGCTGAAGAGGCAGGGCGTGCCTCGGTCGCGTCTCAGGCGTCAGGGGTGAGGACGATCGAGCGGGTGAGGTGCCGCGGAGCGTCGGGGTCGAGACCGACGGCGGCGGCCCGCGCGAGGCACAGGCGATGCAGCAGCACGAGATCGGCCATCGGGTCGAGGTCGCGACGTTCGAAGTGGGCGCCGGTCGCCCGCACCTGGTCGGCGAGGCCGGCCGGGGGCTCCCCGAAGTGCCAGACCCCGCGCCCCGTCGTCGCGATGCTGATCGGGCCGTGGCGGTACTCCATCGCCGGGTAGGACTCGGCCCAGAACTGCGCCGACTCACGTAGCTTGAGGGCCGCCTCGTGGGCGATGCCGATCGTCCAACCCCGGCCGAGGAAGGTCATCTGGTCGAGGCCGACGAGATGACCGACCGCCTCCTCCTCGGACTCGGCCAGGACGGTCCGGGCGTCGGCCACGGCGCCCTGCAGGGACTGCCCGAGCGAGGCGCGCAGCAGCGCGAGGGTCGTCGTGGCGAAGCGCGTCTGCACGACGGACTGCTCATCGACGGCATCCATGAGGATCGTGTCCATCGCGTCGTCGGCGACGGGGGTGTCGGGCGTCGCCACGAGGGCGACGTGTCGCGTGCCGGCGGCCCGCATCTCGTCGATGACCTCGCACACCTCGGTCGTCGTGCCCGAGCGGCAGATGACGACGACCCGGTCATACCCCCGGGACAGGTGGTGCTCGCTCGCAGTGAAGGCGTCGGTCACGCCCTGACCTGCGGCTTCGCGGAGTCCGGCATAGGCCTGGCCCATGAACCACGACGTGCCGCAGCCGATCGTCGCCACGCGCTCGCCCGGCTGGGGCAGGAGGTGCTGGAGCGAGGGCACGCGGGCCGCGGCGGCCTCCCAGTCGTCGGGTTGGGTGGCGATCTCCCGGGCCAGGTGACTGGCGAGATGGTGGGGTGATGTCATGACGTCAGGCCTCCGGCGGGTCTGGGTGCCTCGGGACGCGAGAGCACGTGACTGCATGATGTTATTCGATTGACAACGTAAATGAGCACACTCGCTCATGTCTAGTGTCTCGAATGCGCGCTATAGTTCACGATGTGACACCTGATCGGACTCCTGACGAGCCCGCCTCCGGCGCCGGTCGGACCCCCGACGCGCCCGCTGCGCAGGACAAGGCCGGTCGCTGGGCGATCATGCTCGACCGGCTCGCGGCCCAGGGGCGCCTCGAGGTGACGGAGGCCGCCGAGCTGCTCGGCGTGAGCGAGGCGACGATCCGCCGCGACTTCGGCGAGCTCGCGCAGCGGCAACTCGTGACGCGCAAGCACGGCGGCATCGTCGCCACCTCGGTCGCCTACGAGCTGCCCTACCGCTACCGCTCGGCCCGCAGCGACGACGCGAAGGAGCGTATCGCGCGCAAGGCGGCGAGCCTCGTGCGCCCCGGGGAGGTCGTCGGCTTCAACGGCGGGACGACGACCACGACGACCGCGCGGGCTCTGACCGCACGCGAGGATCTGGCCGCCGACGGCGTCGCCGAGATCACGATCGTCACCAACGCCCTCAACATCGCGAGCGAGGCGGTGCTGCGACCGCGGGTCCAGTGCGTCTCGCTCGGCGGCGTCGCCCGGCCCGTCTCCTACGAGGTCACGGGCCCCCTGGCGGCGCTCGTCCTCGACCAGCTGTGGCTCGACCTGGCGATCCTCGGGGTCGACGCGGTGAGCGCGGGGGAGGGGGCGACGTGTCGCTACGAGGCCGAGGCCGCGATCAGCGCGCAGATGGTGCGGCGGGCCAAGCGTGTCGTCGTCGTCGCGACCGGTGACAAGATCGGCGCGCGGACCTTCGCGATGATCTGCCCGGCGCAGCAGCTCACCGCGCTCGTCACCGACGACAGCGCCGACCCGATGGCGATCGCAGCCCTGCGGGATCGTGGCGTCGAGGTCCATGTCGCCTGACCGTTGCGTGTTTGTGATCGATAAATCTGCCAAAAATGCACAGATGCGCTTGTGCGACGTGGCGGACGGACCTACCGTTCTGTGACAACGGTGCGACGAGGCACCGAGGGGTCGATCGCGGATCGTCCCGCACAGCGAGAGGTGCACACATGACACGCAACCGGACGTCCCTTGCCGCAGCGGCCTGCCTCACGGCGGCCCTCGCCCTGAGCGCGTGCGGAGGCGGCACCGGCGCGCAGAGCAGCGCCCCGAGCGCTGCCGGCACCTCTGCCGGGCCGACGACGATCAAGCTCGTCGCCGCCGAGTACTCCAAGGACAACACCAAGGCGTTCTGGGACGCCTTCGCCAAGACCTACAAGGAGAAGACCGGCAACACCCTCGAGGTCCAGGTCGTCAGCTGGGACAACATCGACCAGCAGTCCAGCACGATGATCCAGAACAACCAGGCGCCGGACATCCTCAACCTCAACGCGTACGCGAGCTACGCCAAGGACGAACTGCTCTACAGCTCCGACGAGGTGCTCTCGGAGGAGGTGAAGTCCGACATCCTGCCGACCTTCGTCAAGTACGGCACGTACGAGAACAAGTTCTACGGCTTCCCCGACCTGGCGAGCGCCCGCGCCCTCTTCTACAACACCGACCTCTTCACCAAGGCCGGCGTCACCGCACCGCTTAAGACGTGGGCCGAGCTCGAGGCCGCCGCCAAGAAGGTCACCGCCCTGGGGAGCGGGAACGTCGGATACGCGCTGCCGCTGGGCCCCGAGGAGTCGCAGGGCGAATTCTCGATGTGGCTCTTCAACAACGGTGGGACGTGGAAGAAGGACGGGAAGTGGACGATCAACTCTCCCGAGAACGTCGAGACCCTCACCTTCCTCAAGAAGCTCACCGACGAGAAGGTGACGCAGAACAACCCGGCACGCACCAATCGCGCCGACGCCTTCGACCTCTTCAAGTCCGGTAAGGCCGGCATGGTCGTCGGATTCTCGCCGCTGGCCGCCGCGCTCGACGCCGACGGCAAGGTGAAGTACGCCGTCGCCCCGATGGCCTCGAAGTCCGGCAGCGACCCGCAGACCTTCGGCGTCACCGACTACCTCATGGCCTTCAAGAAGCCGGGCAACCAGGAGGCGGTCAAGGCGTTCTACGACCTCTACTACCAGAAGGACCAGATCAACACCTTCATCAAGAAGGAGGGCTTCCTGCCCGTCACGAAGACCGGTCTCGAGGCCTTCGCCGACGACGCCAAGCTCAAGGTCTATCTCGACACGCTGCCCAACGCCCAGCTCACCCCGACCGACGACCCGACGTGGGACAAGGTGAAGCTCGCCGTGCAGCAGAATCTCGGCTCGGCGATGACCGGTGACCCCAAGGCGGTGCTGGACAAGCTGCAGCAGACCGCCGAAGCCGCCGGCTGATCCGCGGTGGCCGCTCCCGCCGGCGTCGGCCGTGTGCACCCGCTCACGGCCGCGCTCTGGCTGGCGCCGGCGGTGGTCCTCATCGTCGGGGTCGTCTTCTTCCCCGCGTGGAAGCTCTTCGAGGCCTCGCGCGGACGGTTCTCGATCACCGGCCTGCGCCGCGGCGACGCGGGGTGGGCCAACTACTCCAAGGTGTTGCAGCACGAGTCGCTGCCGACGGTCCTGTCGAACACGCTCGTCTGGGTCGTGGCGGTCGTCGCGCTGACGATCGTCATCAGCCTCGGCCTCGCGCAATTCCTCGTCAAGGAGTTCCCGGGTCGGCGCTTCGTGCGCTGGGCGATCATCGTGCCGTGGGCGGCGTCGCTCATCATCACCTCCCAGCTCTTCGTGTTGATCTACGACTACAACTACGGCGTCCTCAACCACGTGTTGCTCTCGATCGGCGTGCTCGACACGCCGATCGACTTCCTCGGCGACGACGCATGGACGATGGCCTCGATGGTGGCCGTCGGGGTCTTCGTGTCGTTGCCGTTCACGATCTTCGTCTTCATCGCCGGGCTCAATGCGATCCCCACGGATGTCGACGAGGCGGCGGTCGTCGACGGCGCGAGCCCGGCGCAGCGCTGGTGGTTCATCACGCTGCCGCTCCTGCGACCGGCGCTCATGGTCGCGACGGTGCTCAACATCATCTACGTCTTCAACAGCTTCCCGATCGTCTACACCCTCAACGACCGTAATCCGGGGTATCTGCACGACACGACGATCACCTTCATGTACAAGCTCGCGTTCAAGAGCCAGGAGAAGGACGTCGGGATGTCGGCGGCCGCCGGCGTCTTCAATGTCGTCCTCATCCTCATCGTCGTCGCGATCTATCTCAAGGTCATCAACTGGCGGGAGGAGACCCGATGAGATCGGCATCGCCGATACGACGGGCCGTGCTGTCCGCGGGTGGCGCCCTCGTGGCGTTCGCCTTCCTCGCGCCCTATCTCGTCATGGTGCTCAATTCGCTGCGGACGAGCACCGACGTCAAGACGACGCCGACGACGATCTTCCCGCGGGAATGGCAGTGGTCGACCTACGCCCAGGTGCTCGGCGACGAGCGCTTCCTCAACTGGCTCAAGACCTCGCTCATCGTGGCGAGCGCGTCGACGGCGATCGTCATCGTCGTAGCGATCCCGGCGGCCTACATGACGGCGCGGCACCGCTTCTGGGGGCGCACGCCCTTCCTCCTACTCGTGCTCATCACGCAGATGTTCGCGCCGACCGCGCTCGTCGTCGGCCTCTACCGGCAGTTCTTCGAGCTCAACATGATCAATACCTACGGGGCCTTGATCATCACGAATGCGGCCTTCAATCTCGCGTTCGCGGTGTGGATCCTGCACGGCTTCTTCTCCTCGATCCCCACCGAGGTCGAGGAGGCCGCCGTGCTCGACGGCTGCGGTCGGATCGAGACGCTGCGCCGGGTCATGCTGCCGCTCGCGCTGCCGGGCCTCGTCACCGCGGTGATCTTCACCTTCATCGCGGCGTGGAATGAGTACGTCGTCGCGCTGACGCTCATGATCGACGACTCGAAGAAGCCGCTCACCGTGGGCTTCCGCGCCTATGTCACCGGCTACGAGCAGCACTGGGATCAGCTCTTCGCGGCCTCGGTCATCGCCGTCGTGCCCGTCGTCATCCTCTTCGCGCTCATCGAGAAGCACCTCGTCGGGGGACTTACGGCAGGATCGGTGAAGTGAACGACCCTGTTCCTGACGTCGCGACGACGCCGGCCGACCTCGTCGACATCCACTGCCACGGCGCGCTCGGCGTCGAGTTCGGCGCGGACTCCGACAGCTCCCGCGCGGCCGCCGCTCACCATCGGAGCAGCGGCACCGGCACGCTCGTCGCCAGCCTCGTGTCGGCGCCGCCTCAGGTGCTGCGCGCCGGCGTCCGCGCCCTCGCGCCGCTCGTCGCCGACGGGACACTCGCGGGCATCCACCTTGAGGGGCCCTTCCTCGCGGACGCCTGCCGCGGCGCGCACGACCCGCGCTTCCTCATCGACCCCGACCCGGCACTCGTCGCCGACCTCGTCGCCGAGGCCGAGGCGGCCTGCGTGCCCGGGGCGATCAAGCACCTGACGTTCGCCCCCGAGCGACCCGGAGCGCACGAGCTCGTCCGCGAGCTGCTCGCCCACGGCATCCGTCCCGCCGTCGGGCACACCGCCGCCTCCCCGGACGTCGTCGCGCGCGTCATCGCCGACATCGCCGAGCGCTCCGGGCGCCCGGCGCTCGTCACGCACCTCTTCAACGGGATGCCCGCGTTCCACCACCGCGCCGGAGGTCCGGCGGCGGCCGCACTCGCCGCGGCGGCGCGCGGGGAGGCGGTCGTCGAGCTCATCGGCGACGGCGCCCACCTCGGGTCCGAGGTCGTGCGGATGGTCTTCGACACGGTCGGCCCCGACCACGTCGCGCTCGTGTCCGACGCGATGTCGGCGACCGGGCTCGGCGACGGCGATTACGTGCTCGGCGGGCTGCCGGTCCGGGTCACCGACGGGACGGCGCGCCTCGTCGAGGGCGGCTCGATCGCCGGCGGCACCTCGACGGTCGCCCAGGTCGTGCGCTGGTGCGTCGACGTCGCCGGCGTCACCGAGGTCGACGCCCTCGTCGCCGCCTCGCGCACGCCGCGCCGCATCCTCGATCTCCCGGATCCCACCGCGTCGGCCGGCTCACCGGTCGGAACTGCTCCCACGACGGCTCCATAGGCTCACTTGGCCATCTAAGTGATGTCATGGACGGGTCGGCTCGTCGGTCCGCGTCGTAGCGACACGCGTCGGCGCAGCCGGTGGCGCAGAATCGGGGGATGACGACCTGGATCGGGCTGCTGCGGGCGGTCAATCTCGGCGGGACCCGGACCTTCTCACCGAGGGACATCGTCGCCTGCGTAAGCGCCCTCGGCGGTACGGACGTCGCGACGCACATCAACACCGGCAACGTCCGCTTCAGCACGACGAAGCGATCACGCCCGCGCATCACGAAGATGCTCGAAGAGGGTTTCCGCGCCGATCGCGACTTCGAGGTGCCGGTCGCGCTCCTCACGCTGCAGGAGTTGCGCGCGATCGCCGCCGACATCGCCGAGCTCGGCGCGGGTCACGACGGCAACCACTACGTCTCGATCCTGCGGGACGACCCCACCCCCGAGGCGGTTGCGGCGCTCGAGGCCGCGGGCCGCGACGGGGAGCGTGCCATCGTGCGAGGCCGTGCCGTCCACCTCCTCCTCGGCGAGAACTACCAGCGAGCCCGGCTCACCAACGCCGCCGTCGAACGGCACGCGGGCGTCGCGACGAATCGCAACGCCCGCGTCATGACAGCGATGGCGGCCAAGTGGGGCTGACCCCACCGGCCGCCATCGGCATCGACTCGCGTCAGTAGGTGATGACGACGCTCGCCTCGGCGGTGTTGAGCAGGAACGTCAGGGTCTCGGTGAGGGAGAGGTCGACCCCGTCAGCGTCGTGCGAGGAGTACCCGATCGACAGGTCCTGCCCAAGGCGCAGCTCGTAGTCGCCACCGCGCCCGGAGACGACGAGCGCCCCCTCCAGCGCGGGCGCCCAGATGATCTCGCCGTCGCCGAGGATCCGCTTGAGGTGCTCGCGCACCGGGTAACCGTGATCGGTTGTCTCCGCGACGGCCGTGTAGACCTTCGCCGACAGCAGAAGGTGGAAGGGTCCGGCGACGCCGGCGAGCCGCAGCTCCGTGAGGGCCTGAGCCAGCGCGTCGGGGTGGTCCTGCACGGACTCCGGCAGGGCGACCGGGGAGTTCGAGCTGCCCGGGGCGATCCCGGTGATGCCCGATGCGCCCTGGAAGACGGTCCGGTCCTCGGCGTTCGCGATCTTGGCGGCCGCGTCCTTGACCGGCTGCCAGTCCGAGTCGCTCGAGCCGCGGTCGACGTCGTCGACGGCCGCGCGCGTCACCCGGGAGGGCGCGCGCAGCTCGAGGACCGGGCGGACCTCGCGGCGGTAGGCGGTGACGCCGGCCGTGGGGGAGTCGGTCGACTCGAGGTGGCCGGTGCCGACCGCGGAGAAGGCGACGCCGGCCGGGTCGGGCATGTCGACGACGCGTCGTGCCGCCGCATTGGCGCGGAACGTGCGCCGCGCCTCGTCCTCGATCTGCTCCCAGGCCGCGTCCGAGATGGGGGCCAGGCTCCGATGCAGGTTGTTCATGGCGATCCGTCCTGTCTCATCGCTGTCGAAAGGTGTGCTCTCCGGTTCAGGGATTTAGGGGTGGGCCATGCGATGTGTCGCTGGTGATCACGGACTCTGGCGCAGGCTGCCGATGCGCAGCGACCCGTCGCCTCCGCCGGCCGCGGGTGCCGACGCCGCACTCGGGCCCTTCGCCGCACCCGCGCCACCCGTCGCCGGCACGGGATCGTCGAGGAAGTCGGCCGAGGGCACGAAGTAGAGCGACCCGGTCGTGGCGGTCGAGAAGTCGAGGATCCGGTCGTGGTTGCCCGGCGGCTTGCCGATGAACATGTTCCGCAGCATCTGCTCGGTGACGTCGGGCGTCTTGGCGTAGCCGATGAAATACGTGCCGAACTCGGCGTCCCCGACCGACCCGAAGGGCAGGTTGTCGCGGACGATCTGGAGCTGGGTGCCGTCGGCGTCCTCGATCGTGTTGAGCGCGACGTGGGAGTTGCTCGGCTTGACGTCGTCGGCCATCTCGAGGTCCTGCAGTTTGCTGCGGCCGATGGCGCACTCCTGCTCCTCGACGCTGAGTGCGCCCCAGGCGTCGAGTCGTGCAGGTACTTCTGCACGATGACGTAACTGCCGCCGGCGTACGCCGGGTCCTCGTCGCCGATCGTCACGGCGGCCACGGCCTTGGCGCCCTCCGGGTTCTCCGTGCCGTCGACGAAGCCGAGCAGGTCGCGGTCGTCGAAGAACGTGAAGCCGTGCACCTCGTCCACGACGCTCGCGTGCCCGCGCAGCCGATCGACGATGACGTGCGCGAGCTCGAAGCACATGTCGATGCGGCTCGCCCGCAGGTGCAGGAGGAGGTCGCCGGGGGTCGAGACGGCCGTGTGGGCCGCCCCGACGATCGGCTCGAACGGGTGCAAGCCCTGCGGCCGGGGAGGTCGTACATCCGATCCCATAGGTGCGCGCCGATCCCGACGACGCACAGGAGGTCATCGTCCGGACGCCGGAAGGACACGGACCGGACGAGGCCCGAGACGTCGGGCAAGACGTCCCGCACCGCCCCCTCCGCTCCGTCCTGCACGGTGAGGACGAGGAACATCCCGGTCTTGGCGGGGGCTGCCACCACCTGCTGCGTAACCACCTGATCAGCCTTCCTGCTCGGGTCTGCACTGCGACGTGCACGGCACGGTCGTCGGTGTCGAGCCCATCATGGCCACTCGGCTCAGGTGAAGAGGCGCAGAGCGGTGAGCAGGGTCATGACGACGCCGTATCCGAGGAGCAGCAGCACGACCGCCCACGAGAGGAAGACGCGGCTCGCGCCGCCGTGCGCCACGGTGCCGTCGTCCCCGCCGATGGCGTCCGTGCGCGAGGGGAGGACCTGCACGTCGCCGTTCTCGTGGAAGCGCTGCGCGACGGGCCGGATGAGCAGGTTCGCCACGAGCCCGACTGCGAGCACCCCGACCATCGTGAGCAGCGCGGGCCGGTAGGCGCTCGCGTCGAGGGCGCCGGGCTTGCCCTGGGCGTCGAGGAAGCCGTTGATGATGAGCGGCCCGGCGACACCGGCCGCGGACCACGCGGTGAGGAGCCGGCCGTGGATCGCCCCGACCTGGAACGTGCCGAAGAGGTCGCGCAGGTAGGCCGGCACCGTCGCGAAGCCGCCACCGTAGAACGAGATGATGACCGCCGCGAAGAGGACGAAGAGGGCGACGGAACTCTGCCCGATCGTCGCGAGCGCGAGATAGAGCAGGATGCCCAGGCCCAGGTAGAGGACGTAGATCGGCTTGCGCCCGATCTTGTCCGACGTCGCCGACCAGCCGAAGCGGCCGCCCATGTTGAAAAGGGACAGCAGCCCGACGAAGCCGCCTACCGCCGCGACGGTGACCGCCGAGGTCCCGTCGGCACGGCGGAAGAAGTCCTGGATCATCGGGCTGGCCTGCTCGAGGATGCCGATGCCGGCGGTGACGTTGCAGAAGAGGACGACCCACAGAAGCCAGAACTGCGGCGTCCGGATCGCGTTGGCGGCCGAGACGTGCGGGTCGGTCACCATCTCCTTCTTCTTCACCGTGCTCGGGTCGAACCCCTCGGGCTTCCAGCCCTCGTAAGGGATCCGGACGTTGGAGACGCCGATCATCATGACGACGAAATAGAGCACGCCGAGCGTGACGAAGAGCATCGTCAGGGCGTGGCCGCTCGCCAGGGACTTGGAGTCGGCGGGGCTGTACGCCGGGTCGAAGAAGGCGAGGAGCTGGCGCGACATCGGGGCCGCCACCATCGCGCCGCCGCCGAAGCCCATGATCGCCATGCCGGTCGCCAGGCCCGGGCGGTCCGGGAACCACTTGATGAGCGTCGAGACCGGCGAGATGTATCCGATCCCCAGACCCATGCCGCCGATGACGCCGTAGCCGAGGTAGACGAGCCACAGCTGCTTCGTCGCGATGCCGGCCGCGCCGACGAGGAAGCCGAGCGACCAGCAGCATGCGGCGACGAACATCGCCTTGCGCGGGCCGTGCTTGTCGACCCATGTGCCCATGACGGCCGCCGACAACCCGAGCATGACGATGGCGATCGAGAAGATGAGGCCGATCGACGTGAGCGAAGTGTCGAAATGCTTGACGAGGGAAGTCTTGTAGACGCTCGTCGCGTAGGCCTGGCCGATGCACAGGTGGATCGCGAGGGCCGCCGGCGGGATGAGCCAGCGGTTGTAGCCGTGCGGTGCGATCGTGTGCCGGCGATCCAGGAAGTGCAGCGGTCCGCTGGACTTCGCCGGAGTGTGACGATCGTCGGTGCTCGCGCTGGACATATGGTCACCTTTAGGCGGTGATGACGGCGGACGCCGACGATGGTGACGACGAGGCAACGTAACCGATGTCCGAAACGTCCGCACCGTGAACTACGCCTCCACGCCCCGGCGCCGGGACATCTTGTCCGGCTTGACCACCGCGTTTGTCCCGTCGCACGACGGGATTGCGCCCGGTGCGCGCGGGGGATTGACTGAGGTGTTGGCCGCACGGGCGGGCCGTATCGGGAGGGAGTCCGCGTGACGTCAGAGCAGATTCGCGGACAGGACACCGTCCTGGCCCCGCTGGCCCGTTGGGCGCGCGGACGGCTCGACGAGCTCGTCCAGGTCGCCTACGAGCGCATCCTGGAGCGGATCGAGCCCTACCGCACGGCCGGGCTCGTGCCGGCCCGACGCTGCGTCGCTCGGTGCGATCGAACATGGAGTTCCTGCTCGACGCGATCGCCGACTCCGACGCGACCGTCGACACGACCGTGCCCACCCGGACCGGGCGGGAGCGGGCGCGCCAGGGGATGCCGCTCCCGGAGGTGCTCGGCTCCTACCGGATCAGCTTCGCGGTCGTCTGGGAGGCGCTCGTCTCGCAGGCGTCCTCGCGTGACGCCCGGGGCGCCGACGACGCGACCGGTGCGACCGGTGCCCTGCTCGCGAACGTCGGGCGGATCTGGCAGCTCACCGACCGGCACGCCGTCGCGCTCACCGAGGGCTACCGCGAGGCGACCGCACAGATCCTGCTCACCCACCAGCAGCGCCGCTCGGCCCTCGTCGAGGCGATGCTCACCGGGGAGCCCGGCCCCGGCGCCGCGCCGTGAGAGGCTGCCCGGCTGCTCGGCTTCCCGCCCAATGCGCGGGTCGTCGTCGTCGCCGCGGAGACCCGCGGCCTCGCCGAAGAGAGCCTGCCGGGGATCGAGGCGACCCTCGCCGCCCGCGGCATCGTCTCGGGCTGGCGGCTGACGCCCGCGCTCCAGCTCGGGATCGTCGCGATCGGCGACGCCGGGGACGAGACGGCGCTGTCGATCCTGCGGGAGCGCGCGGTCGCCCGCGTCGGCGTCAGCCCGCCCTACACCGCGCTGAGTGACACGCCCCGCGCGCTGCACCTGGCACGAGTGGCCCTGGCGGGCATCCCGGCCGACGGCGGAGTCGAGGTGTCGGTGTTCAGCGCGAGCCCGCTTGCCGCGCTCGTCGCGTCCAAGCCCGACGAGAGCCGGCGCCTCGCCGAGGACGTGCTCGGGCCGGTCCTCGCGCTCGCACCGGAAGACCGGAGCGTCCTGCTCCAGACGCTGGACGCCTACCTTGACCACCAGGGGTCGGTCGCCGAGGTCGGCACCCTCCTGCACTGCCACCCGAACACGGTGCGCTACCGGCTCCGTCGGGTGCATCAGCGCACGGGGCGCTCGCTGTCGGATCCGCGCGATCTCGCCGAACTCACGACGGCCGCCTTCGCGCTGCGCCTCGACCCGCCGGTGCCGCCGCGCGCCTGAGCGATCAGCGCGCGGTCGTGATCGAGTCGTCGGTGACGCCTGCTGCGCGTCGGGCTGCCAGCCGGCGCCGCTGCGGCTCGACCGTGTAGCGGGGGTGGCGGGCCGACTCCATGCCGGCCTCGAAGATCCCGAAGCGGGTGAAGGCCGAGGCCGTCATGAGCGCGAGCCCCGACACGGCCGCGCCGACCCTGTTGCCCCCGAGCAGGAGCGCGCCGATCCCGCCGGCGACGGCGAGCCGCTCGGCCCAGCGTAGCAGCTCACCGGGGTGGCCCTCGTGCAGCGGCTCGGCGGCGACCGGATCCATCCGGTGCTCCATGTACTTCATCGCTGCGACATCGCCGACGACGCCGAGGACGGCCATGGCGCGCGCCGGCGCGGTCTCGCTGACGGGTGTCGTCACCATCGCCAGGCCGCCCGCCGCGAGGCTCGCGGAGCTGACGAAGACGAACGGCAGGTCGCGGTGGGCGCCGTTCCACGTCGGGTTCGCGGTGTCGGACAGCAGGCCCGCGGTGCAGGCGGCCAGGGGCGGCCCGACCCCGGCGGTCGCCACGCCCGCCGGCCCCTCGACGAAGCGCAGGACGCCCCGCAACGGCCCGAGCGGCAGCCGCTCGCCGGTGAGCCGGTCGGCCTCGCCCGCGACGGCGACGGACAGCGCCCCGCTGAAGCCGGTGAGGATCCACGAGCCGATGCTCATGGGTGAGGTGAGCTTCACGGTGCGCAGCATGTTGTAGAAGCGGTCAGGACGCCCGAGGTCCTTGACGAGGGCGGCGCCGCCGATCCCGACGGCGACGAGGGCCCCGAGACGGGCGTTGCGACGCAGCAGGTCACGCCCCGTGAGCTGACCGCCGAGCGCGATCATCCCCGAGGCCCCGGCGAGCCCGCCGAGGAAGAGATAGGCGGCGACTTCGTGCCCCCACGGCGGTGGCTTGACGACGTTGTGCCCGTAGTAGGAGGAGAACTCGACGTCGGGGACCATGAGCATCTCGCCGCGCCCGTTGGCCGCACCGGGGTTCTCCCGCTTGCGCTTGTCACCGTCGACGCGGCGCCCGAAGCGGCGCTTGCGTGGCGGCTCGGGCGGGCGGAACTGGTCGAACTCGGACACGCTCATCGGCGGGCTCCCAGGAAGGCGAGGGTCACGCCGGCGATCATGCCGAGCGCGGCGATGCTCGCGCGGTCGAACATCGCGGGCAGGTCGGCGGTGGGGACGCGCGGGTCCGGCGGCAATCCGTAGACTTCCGGCTCGTCGAGCAGGAGGAAGACCGCCCCGGTGCCGCCGACGCCGTCGAGCTCGTTCGCGCCGTAGAGCCGGGCCTCCGTCATGCCCTGCGCGTGCAGCTGCGCGACCCGTTCGCGGGCGTCGTCGACGAGGTCGTCGTGGTCGCCGAACTTGATCGAGGTCGTCGGGCACGTCTTGGCGCACGCCGGGGTCTCGTCGTCGACGAGCCGGTCGTAACACAGGGTGCACTTCTGGGCGATGCCGCGCTTGGGCACCGGGGGCTGCTCGCCCTTCTTCTGACCCTCGCGATAGGTCGGCGCCGCCGTGCCGTCGCTGCGGCGCTCGACGACCCCGAAGGGGCAGCCCGCGACGCAGGTCCCGCAGCCGTTGCACACGTCGTCCTGCACCACCACCGTGCCGAACTCGGTCCGCATGAGCGCACCGGTCGGGCACACGTCGAGGCAGCCGGCGTGGGTGCAGTGCTTGCACACGTCCGAGGCCATGAGCCAGCGGAACTCCGGCGTGGCCGGCGGAGCGGTGTCGACACCGGGCCCGACACCGGGCTCGAGGGCGGCGCTCGGCGATGGGCCGTAGCCGGGGGAGACCGAGGGCGGTCCGACCTTCGGCATCCCGAGCGAGACGAGCGTGCGGCCGGACTCGCGCGCCTCCTCGATGCGCTCCTTGCCCTGCTCGATGAACGCGACGTGCCGCCACGTGCTCGCCCCGAGCGCGACCGTGTTGTCGTAGGAGTGACCGGTGAGCTCGAGGTCACCGTCGCGAGGGTTGCGGTTCCACTCCTTGCACGCGACCTCGCACGCCTTGCAGCCGATGCAGATCGAGGTGTCGGTGAAGAAGCCCTTGCGCGGCTTGGGGTCGGGCCAGTGCGCGTCGGCGGTCGGATCGGTCGGCCCCGACAGCTGATGGGCGAAGAACCCGTCGAGCAGCCGACGCCGCTTCGCCTTCGGGGGTCCCTCCGGGCGCTGCGTCACCATCGGGTCCAGCCTTCCTTGTCGCGCTCGTCCTGCGTGGCCTCCGGCGGGTCTGTCGCGAGGTGGCCCTGCGTCAGCTCCAGGGCCGGATCGCTGACCCGCTGGTTGCCGGTCTCCAGGGTCACGCCGGCGCGTGCGTTGTACTGCTCGCGCAGTACATCCGCCGCGGCGCCGCGGGGGCGTCGCCCGGCGATGACGTCGCACGTCGCCACCTTCGACTCCTGGATCTGGGTGTTCGGGTCGAGCGACACCCCGAGGAGGTCGTTCGCCGCGTCGCCGGTGACGATCGCGTGATCCCCGACGCCCCAGTGGTAGGGCAGCCCGACCTGGTGGACGGTGCGCCCACCGATCCGCAGCGGTGTCATCCGGTCGGTGACGAGCACCTTGGCCTCGATGACGGCGCGCGGGGAGATGATCGTCGCCCACCCGTCGTTGCTCAGCCCCCGCTCGGCGGCGAGCTGCGGGGAGACCTCGCAGAACATCTCCGGCTGGAGCTCGGACAGATACGGCAGCCACCGGCTCATGCCGCCGGCCGTGTGGTGCTCGGTGAGCCGATACGTCGTGAAGACGTAGGGGTAGACCTCGACCCCGGGCTCGCCGAAGCTCGGCGCGTCGAGGTTGTCCTTACGCGGGTAGAGCATCCGCGACGGGCTCTGCTGCTGGGCGTAGAGCGCGTTGTGCACCGGCGATTCCTGCGGCTCGTAGTGCGTGGGCAACGGCCCGTCGACGAGGCCGGTCGGCGCGAAGAGCCAGCCCTTGCCGTCGGCCTGCATGATGAACGGGTCGTCGCCGGCCAGCGCCGCGGGGCCGCCGAGCGCCGGGTCGGGTCGGCTGTGCGGCGCCCGATCGACCGGGAAGTCCGGCACGTCGTCGCCGACCCAGCGGCCCTGCTCGGAGTCCCACCAGATGTACTTCTTGCGCTCGCTCCACGGCTTGCCGTCGGGGTCGGCCGAGGCGCGGTTGTAGAGGATCCGCCGGTCGGCCGGCCACGCCCAGCCCCACTGCGACTGGGTGACACCGGGCCCGCCGTGCGGCACACGTCGGGCGGACTTGTTCTCGTCGCCGCCGTAGACGCCGCTGTAGATCCAGCACCCGCAGGAGGTGCTTCCGTCGGCCTTGAGCTCGCCGAAGCCGGACAGGACGCGACCGGGCCGCTGGGCGCCGGACTCGTCGGTCGTCAGCTCGTAGCCGTTGATCTCGCGTAGGACGGCCTCGGGGTCGGGGTCGCCGTGCTCATCCAGCGGGTAGTCCCACGTCATCGCGAGCAGCGGCTCGTCGCGCGGGTCGCCGGAGTCCTTGACGATGTCGCGGATCTTCTGCCCGAGTTGGTAGAAGAAGTCGAGGTCGCTCTGGCACTCACCCGGCGGCATGACGGCGCGGTGGCGCCACTGCAGGAGGCGCTGCGTCTGGGTGAACGTGCCCGCCTTCTCGACGTGCGTCGCGGCCGGCATGAAGAAGACCTCGGTCTCGATGTCTTCGGTCCGCAGCTCGCCCGAGGCGATCTCGGGGGAGTCCTTCCACCAGGTCGCGGACTCGATGAGCGACAGATCGCGCACGACCATCCACTTGAGGTGGCTCATGCCGAGGCGCTGCATCCGCCCGTTCGCGGAGCCGACGGCCGGATTCTGCCCGAGCACGAAGTAGCCCTCGACCTCGTCGGCGAGCATCCCCATGACGGTCTGATATGTGCCGTGGGGCCCGGACAGCCGGGGCAGATAGTCGTAGCCCCAGTTGTTGTCGGCTGTCGCGGCGTCGCCGTAGTACGCCTTCATGAGGCTGACGAAGTAGGCGTCCGCGTCGGCCCAGAAGCCCTTCTGCTCCTTGCTCGCGATCGCGTCGAGATACTCCGGCAGCGTGTCGTGCAGTCCGACCGACGGCATCGGCAGGTAGCCGGGCAGCAGGTTGAAGAGCGTCGGGATGTCGGTCGAGCCCTGGATGCTCGCGTGCCCGCGCAGCGCCATGATCCCGCTGCCGGGACGGCCGACGTTGCCGAGCAGAAGCTGCAGGATCGCCGCGGTCCGGATGAACTGCGCCCCGAAGGTGTGCTGCGTCCAACCCGTGGCGTAGCCCCAGCAGGTCGTCCGCTCCCGGCCGGAGTTCTCCGTGATCGCGCGGGCGAGGTACTCGAAGTCCTCGGCGCCGATCCCGCACAGCTCCTGCACCATCTCCGGGGTGTAGCGGGCGTAGTGCCGCTTGAGGATCTGGAAGACGGTGCGCGGGTGCTGGAGAGTTTCGTCCCGCTGGACCTCGCTGTGCTCCAGGGGCGGACCGCCGCTGCCGTGCTGCTCGGCGCCGCCGTTGTCCCCGGCGTCGCCGTCACCGGCGCGCTGCTGCCCCGGGCTGCCCACGCGGTCGCCGCCCTGGCCGGCGTAGGACCAGGTCGTCTTGTCGTACGTACCGGTCTCGGGGTCGAAGCCGGAGAAGAGTCCCTCGAGGTCCTCGGTGTCGCGGAAGTCCTCGCTCACCAGCGTCGCGGCGTTCGTGTAGGGCACGACGAAGTCGTGGAACCACAGCTCGTTGGCGATGACGTAGTTGATGAGGGCGCCCAGGAGCACGACATCGGAGCCTGCCCGGATCGCGATGTGCTTGTCCGCGTTGGCCGACGTGCGCGTGAACCGGGGGTCGACGTGGATGACCTTCGCGCCGCGGGCGCGCGCCTCGGCGACCCACTGGAAGCCGACGGGGTGCGCCTCGGCCATGTTGCCGCCTTGGAGCACGATGCAATCGGCGTTGGCCATGTCCTGCAGCGTTTGGGTGGCGCCGCCGCGCCCGAACGAGGCTCCCAGACCGGGAACCGTGGCGGAGTGTCAAATACGGGCCTGGTTCTCGATCTGGATCGCACCGGCTCCGGTGAAGAGCTTCTTGATGAGGTAGTTCTCTTCGTTATCCAGGGTCGCGCCGCCCAGGGAGGCGATGGCCATCGTGCGGCGCAGGAGGCGGCCCTGCTCGTCGTGCTCCTGCCAGCCAGTGCGGCGGGAGTCGACGAACCGCTGCGCGATCATGTCGATCGCCTCGTCGCGGCCCAGACGGGTCCACTCGGTGGCGCGCGGCGCGCGGTAGAGGACCTCGTACTGCCGGCCGGGCGCGTTGACGAGCTGCTCGCTCGCCGAGCCCTTGGGACACAGCCGCCCGCGCGAGATGGGGGAGTCCGGATCGCCCTCGATCTGGACGACCTTCTCGTCCTTGACGTAGACCTTCTGCCCGCAGCCGACGGCGCAGTAGGGGCAGACGCTGCGGACGACGCGGTCGGCGGTCGCGTTGCGGGATTCGATGGCGCGCGTGCGCGCGGACTCCACCGCCGGCCCGCGGCCGAAACTGTCGCCGGACCGGAACTGCCGAAGCACCGGCCACTCGAGGATGCTGAACCGTCCCACCCCCGCAGCTTAAGCGGGCCGACCAGGGATGCAACCCCCTGCGGTCCGATTGACCCCGTGTCGCCTCCCGCGATCGACAACGTTGTTCGGCGCGACAACGCCCCTGGTCACAGCCCACCGCATCGAGGTCGCGGGCCCATGTCGACCGCGATGTCGGAGCGAGACGTAGCCTGCAGGGCAACGATCACCGCGCCGCGACGGCGCAGACACCTCTGGGAGGACGGCGATGAGCGAGACGACGATGGACGCAGCGGCCAAGGGCCGGGTCAAGGACGCTCTCGTGGCGAGCGCTCGCGCCCAGCTGCAGGCGAGCGAGGGCCAGGTGTCCTCGGAGGAGGCCGCGGCCACCGTCGACCAGGACTCCCCCTATGCCGTCGACGACCTCTCGCAGTCCGACGAGGCGGGCGACATGAGCGCGCTCTTCGAGGGCGCAGCTGCCCGCCAGAAGGCGAACGTCGACGCGATCCAGGCCCTCGACGTCGCGCCGAGGGACACGGTCGGGCCGGGCGCGATCGTCGGCTTCGGTGGCGCCCGCTACCTCGTCGGCGTCGTCGCGGATTCCTTCGAGGTCGACGGGGTCTCCTACGAGGGCATCTCGACCGACTCCCCGATCTACCCGGCGATCGAGGGCCTGCGTGCGGGCGACTCCTTCACCTTCCGCGACGCCTCGCAGTCGATCGACTTCCTCGCGTAGGCGAATTCCAGGGACGGCGAAGGCCGGTCGCCGGCGCGATGCCGACGACCGGCCTTCCCTGTCGGTCCGTGAGGTCGGTGCGGGATGTCGGTCCGTGATCAGGTGCGGGAGCGGATGAGCTTCTTGTTGACGAACTCGTCCATCCCGAAGCGGCCGAGCTCGCGGCCGAAGCCGGAGCGCTTCACCCCGCCGAAGGGGATCTCGGCCTGGTCCATGAGCACGCCGTTGATGTAGACCATGCCGGCCTCGATGCGGTCGGCGACGCGGGCCGCCTGCTCGGGGTCGGTCGTGAAGAGGTAGGAGCCGAGGCCGAACGGGGTGTCGTTGGCGACCGCGACGGCCTCTTCCTCGTCGGCGACCTTGAAGACCATCGCGACCGGCCCGAAGAGCTCCTGGTGGTAGGCGTCGCTGTCGGCGGTGACCCCGGTGAGCACGCCGGGCGGGTAGAAGGCGCCGTTGCGCTCGCCGGCGCTGGCCAGGCTCGCGCCCTCGGCGACCGCATCCTGCACCTGCTTCTCCAGGGTGCGGGCCGCGGTCTCCGACGACAGCGGCGTGATGCCGTCGGCCGCCGCGAGGACCTTCTCGGTGAACTTCTGGGTGAACTCGTCGTAGAGGTCCTCGACGACGACGAAGCGCTTGGCGGCGTTGCAGGCCTGACCGGTGTTGTCGAGGCGGGCCGAGGCTGCCGCCTCGACGACGGCGTCGAGGTCGTCGGTGCTCAGCACGATGAAGGCGTCGGCGCCGCCGAGCTCGAGCACGACCTTCTTGAGGTTGCGCCCGGCGATCTCGGCGACGGCGGCCCCCGCGCGCTCGGAGCCGGTCAGCGAGACACCGGCGATGCGCGGGTCGGCGATCATGTCGGCGACCTGGTCGTTCGTCGCGTAGATGTTGACATGGGCCCCGGCGGGGAAGCCGGCGTCGTCGAACATCTGCTGGAGGGCGGCCGCGGAGCGCGGGCACTGCGGCGCGTGCTTGAGGACGATCGTGTTGCCTGCCATGAGGTTCGGGCCGGCGAAGCGGGCGACCTGGTAGTAGGGGAAGTTCCACGGCATGATCCCCAGCAACGCGCCGAGCGGTGCGCGGCGCACGATCGCCGTGCCCTCGGCGTCGGCACCGAGGTCGACCGACTCGTCGGCGAGCTGGGCGGGCCCGTGGTCGGCGTAGTAGTCGTAGATGTCCGCGGAGAAGTCGACCTCGCCGAGGGCATCCTCCATGGGCTTGCCCATCTCGGTGACGATGATCTGCGCGAGCTCCTCGCGGCGCTCGCGGTGCAGCTCCGCGAGCATGTGCAGGAGGGCGGCCCGCTCGTCGGCCGTGGTGGTGCGACCCCACCCTGCGGCGGCCTGCGCGGCCGCGGCGAGCGCGGACTCGACCTGCTCGGCGGTGGCCTCGGGGACGGTCTCGAGCACCTCTCCGGTGGCCGGATCGGTGACGACATACATGCTCATGGGGCTCTTCCTGCTCTCGGTGGACGTCGGTGGCCGGACGGGCGCGCTCGCGGACGGCGAGAGCTCCGTGACTGGTGAGCCTATGCGCGTGGACCTTCCCAGGAGGCAGGTCCCGAGAAGGTCCACGCGAGAAGGCCCGATGAGGCGTCTCAGCGCTGGACGGCGAGCACCCCGTGGACGATGAGCTCGACGCCGATCGCGAGGATGAGGAAGCCCATGATCCGGGTCAGCGCGCCGATCCCGGTCGGCCCGAGCTTCTTGATCAGCGGCGATCCGGTCGCCAGGACGATCGAGGTCACGGCCCCGAGCACCGCGGTCGCGGCGAAGATCCCGAGCCGATCACCGAGCGTGGGGTAGCGCGAACCGAGGGCGATGACGACCCCGATCGCACCAGGCCCGGCGATCATGGGCAGCGCCATGGGGGAGAAGGAGATGTCCTTCTTCGTGCTCGCATGGGCCTGCTCCTCGCTCGTGAGCCGCGGCGAGGGCGAGATCATCGAGAAGCCGCTCTGAGCGACGACGAGTCCGCCGGCGATCTGCAGGGCGGCCAGGTCGATGCCGAAGGCCTTGAGGATGAGCGGTCCGAGGAGGGCGAACGCCCCGAGGATCGCGAAGACGAAGATCCCGGTGCGGATCCCCTGGCGGCGGGCCTCCTTGGGCTCCATGTCCCCGGTGAGCCCGCCGAAGACGGCGAGCCCACCGAGGGGATTGGTGATCGGCAGCAGGGCGGCCAGGGCGGCGATCGCGACGGTGAGCGACCCCATCAACGGCTGCTGTGGGCGCCGTGCTCGGCGGCTGCGTCGGGGTCGTTCTCGAAGTCGACCTGCAACTCACCGTCGTGGATCCCGACCGTGATCGTCGCGCCGTCGAGGATGTCGCCGCCGAGCAGGGCTCGGCCGACGCGGGTCTCGACCTCGCGGGAGATGAACCGGCGCAGGGGGCGCGCGCCGTAGACCGGGTCGAAGCCCTGCTCGGCGATGTGCCGGGCGGCCGCCGAGGTGACCTCCAGCGACATGTGCCGGTCGGCCAGGCGGGTGCGCAGGTCGCCGAACATGAGGTCGACGATGTGCTCGATCTCCTTGAGCGTGAGCGGCTTGAAGAGGATGATCTCGTCGATCCGGTTGAGGAACTCGGGCCGGAAGTGCGAGCGCAGGTCGCCGAGCACGAGCTCGCGCGCCGACTCCTTGATCTCGCCGTCCTCCTGGATGCCGTCGAGCAGGTACTGGCTGCCGATATTGCTCGTCATGATGATGACGGTGTTGCGGAAGTCGACCGTGCGGCCCTGGCTGTCGGTGAGCCGCCCGTCGTCGAGCACCTGCAGCAGCGTGTTGAAGACATCGGGGTGCGCCTTCTCGATCTCGTCGAAGAGGACGACCGAGTAGGGCTTGCGGCGCACCGCCTCGGTGAGCTGGCCGCCCTCGTCGTAACCGACGTAGCCGGGGGGCGCCCCGACGAGCCGACTCACCGTGTGGCGCTCCTGATACTCGCTCATGTCGATGCGGACGACGTTGTCGCCGGCGTCGAAGAGCGCGTTGGCCAGCGTCTTGGCCAGCTCGGTCTTGCCGACGCCCGTCGGGCCGAGGAAGAGGAAGGACCCGATGGGTCGCTCCGGGTCCTTGATCCCCGAGCGGGCTCGGATGATCGCGTCGGCGACGAGCTGCACCGCCTCGTCCTGCCCGATGACCCGCTCGTGGAGGATGTCGTCGAGCCGCAGGAGCTTGGCGCGCTCGCCCTCCTGGAGCCGGGTCACGGGGATGCCGGTCCAGCGCGAGACGATCGAGGCGATCTCGTCGGGGGTGACGACCTCGCGCAGCAGCTGCTGGCCGCCCTTCTTGGACTCCAGGGCCTCCTCCTCGGCGGCGAGGCGCCGCTCGAGCTGGGGGAGCTTGCCGTGGCGCAGCTCCGCGGCGAGGTTGAGGTCGTAGTCGCGCTCCGCCTGCTCGGCGTCGTGGCGCAGCTGCTCGATCTGGGCGCGGAAGTCCTGGACCCGGCGCAGGGCCTGCCGCTCGGAGTCCCACTGGGCGCGCATCGCATCGGTCTCGGAGCGGAGGTCGGCGAGCTCCTTGCGCAGCTCCTCCAGACGAGACTTGCTCGCCGCGTCGTCCTCGTTGGCCAGCGCCGCCTCCTCGATCTCCATGCGCGTGAGGCGACGGGTCAGCCCGTCGAGCTCGGCCGGCATGGAGTCGATCTCGGTGCGCAGCATCGCGCAGGCTTCGTCGACGAGGTCGATCGCCTTGTCGGGCAGGAAGCGGTCGGTGATGTATCGATTGCTCAGTACCACCGCGGCGACCAGGGCGCTGTCGAGGATCCGCACGCCGTGGAAGACCTCGAGGCGCTCCTTGAGCCCGCGCAGGATCGAGATCGCGTCGTCGACGGTCGGCTGGTCGACCATGACCGTCTGGAAGCGCCGCTCGAGCGCGGCGTCCTTCTCGATGTACTTGCGGTACTCATCCAGCGTGGTGGCGCCGATGAGGTGGAGCTCGCCGCGGGCGAGCATCGGCTTGAGCAGGTTGCCGGCGTCCATCGACCCCTCGGAGGCCCCGGCGCCCACGACCGTGTGCAGTTCGTCGATGAAGAGCAGGATGTGCCCCTCGGCGGCGACCACCTCGTTGAGCACCGCCTTGAGGCGCTCCTCGAACTCGCCCCGGTACTTGGCGCCCGCGATGAGCGCACCCATGTCGAGCGCGAAGATCACCTTGTCGCGCAGCCCCTCGGGCACGTCGCCGTGGGCGATGCGCTGGGCCAGGCCCTCGACGATCGCCGTCTTGCCGACGCCGGGCTCGCCGATGAGGACGGGGTTGTTCTTCGTCTTGCGGGAGAGGATCTGGATCGTGCGGCGGATCTCGGAGTCCCGCCCGATGACGGGGTCGAGCTTGCCGGTGCGGGCCTCCGCGACGAGGTCGCGGCCGTACTTCTCCAGGGCCTCGTAGGTGGCCTCCGGGGTAGCGGACGTGACGCGCTGGTTGCCGCGGATCTGGGCGAGCGCCGCGAGGAAGGTGTCCTTCGTCAGTCCCGCCTCGCGCAGGCGGCGCCCCGCAGCGGAGCTGGTGCCCTCGTCCATGAGCGCGACGAGCAGGTGCTCGACGGAGACGTACTCGTCCTTGAGCTGCTTGGCGTGCCGGTCGGCGTCGTCGAGCAGCCGCGAGAGCCGCTGGGTGATCCGTACCTGCCCGGGGTCGACGCCCGGACCGGTGACGCGGGGGCGACGCCCCAGGTCCTCCTCGATCTTCGCGCGGATCTGATCGGGGTCGCCGCCGGCCTGACTGACGAGGCGCGGGATGAGCCCGTCGGGCTGGTCCAGGAGTGCGAGAAGCAGGTGCTCGCCGTCGATCTCGGTGTGGGAGTGGCGCAGCGCCTTGGTCTGGGCGTCGTGCAGCGCTTCCTGCGACTTCTGCGTCAACCGGTTCATGTCCATGACGTGCCTCCGTGGTGTCGGGGGTTCTGGTCGGCTTCGAGCTCGGCGACGCGGTCGAGGAGGTCGACGACGAGGCCGATCGCGGTGTAGTTGATGGAGAACGAGGCGCGTAGGCGCTGCACGCGGGCCAGGCGGGCGCGCTGGGCATGGTCGAACCAGAGTCCGCCGGTCGCGTCCTGGACGGGCTCGAGGAGCCCGAGCGTCACGAAGTGGGTGATGAGGTCGGGGTGCACCTGCGTCACCTGGGCGAACGCCTCGAGGTTGAGCAGGATCGGACGGCCGAGGGCGTAGCTCATGCCCGGCTCCTCTCATCGGTCGATGCATCGGAAGCGAGCCCCGCCAACTGCTCGTAGAGGGCGCGCTCCTGCTCGGTGAGCGTCTTGGGCATCACGATGCTCACCTCGGCGTAGAGGTCGCCCGGCGTCCCGCTGCGCGAGGGCATGCCTCGGCCGCGCAGCCGCAGCTTGCGTCCGCTCGAGCTGCCCGCGGGCACCTTGACCTTCGCCGAGCCGCCGGGGGTGCGGCACGAGACCGTCGCTCCGAGGGCCGCCTCGGGAGCGGAGATCGGGAGCTTGACGTAGATGTCGCGGCCCTCGACGCGAAACGTCCCGTCCGGCGCGAGCCGGACGATGAGGTATAGATCGCCACGCGGGCCGCCGTTGTAGCCCATCCCGCCCTGACCGGCGAGCCGGATGCGCTGGCCGTCGGTCACCCCGGCGGGGATGTTGACGTCGACGGTGCGGGTGCCGTCCGGACCCTGCATCGAGAGCTGCCGCCGCGTGCCGTTGTAGGCGTCGGTGACCGGGAGCTCGATCTCGTACTCCTGATCCGCTCCGGGGATCGGCCCCTGCTGCCGGCGTCCCCGACCGCGACCGCCGCCGCCGAACATGCCGCCGAGGAGGTCCTCGAGGTCGATGTCGTCGGCGCTGTAGTACTGGCCGTCGCCGCCGTCGTAGTACTGACCGCCGCCGAAGGGGCTCTGACCGCCGAAGGGGTCTGCGCCGCCGAAGCCGCCCTGGCGTCCCCGTGCCTGGGCGCGCTTCCACTCCTCGGGGTCGACGTCGTCGGGCACGTGCTGCCAGTCGTGCCCGAACGCGTCGTACTTCTTACGGGTCTTGGGGTCGGACAGGACGTCGTACGCCTCGGAGATCTCCTTGAACTTCTGCTCCGCGTCCGGATCCTTGTTGAAGTCCGGGTGGTACTTGCGGGCGAGCTTGCGATACGTGCGTTGAATCTCCTTGGAGTCGGCATCGCGCCCGACCCCCAAGACGTCGTAGAAGTCTTGGCGATCCGCCATTGCGGGGGTGCCTCTCTCTCGTGCTGCTCACCTGCGGTGCCCATTCGCCGAACGGACCGTCACGGGCGCGGCGGGTGCGGGTGCGCGTGTGTCAGGGGGCGACGGCGACGACGACCTGGGCCGGTCGCAGGAGTGCCTCGGCGGTGCCGTAGCCCGGGCGGGTCACGGCGAGGACCTGACCGGCCTGCGCCGCGTCGGGGAAGCTGCTCACGGCCTCGTGCAGGACGGGGTCGAAGGTGGCCCCCTGGGCATCGAAGCGGGGGAACCCGAGTCGGGCCATCGCCTCGACGCCCTGGTGGTAGACGGCGCGGACCCCCTCGATGAACGGGTCGTCCTCCTGGCCGGCGTGCTGGAGGGCGAGCTCGAGGTTGTCCAGGACCGGCAGCCACACCTCGGCCGCGCGCATCCGGTCGGCGAGCCGCTCGCGGTCGCGCTCCCGCAGGTGCCGCTTGCGCAGGTTCTCGGTGTCCGCGACGGCGCGCCGGAGTCGATCCTCGAGCTGCGCCGCCTCCTGCCGAGCGGCCGCGAGCTGCTCGGACGCGCCGTCGGATTCGGTCGTGCCCCCGGCACCCCCCGCGCCCGAGTCGGACGCGGGGGAGTGCTCAGTGGTGGACGCGTCGTGCGAGGCGCCGGCGCTCGCGGCGCCGTGCGGTGCGTCCTGGGGGTGATCGTCAGGGGACGAAGAGGTCATGGCGTCGATCACTCGTCGACCGTGAAGTCGGCGTCGATGACGTCGTCGTCGCCCGGCTTCTTGGCCGAGCTGTCCGCTGCGTCGCCGGCCTGTGCACCGCCGCCGCCCTGGGCCTGTGTCTGGGCGTGGGTGCCCAGTCCGTGGAAGACCTGCTGCAGCTCCTGGGTCAGCTCGCGGGTGCGGGCCAGGTCGGCTTGCTCCTCGACGGCCTTCTTCGCGTCGGCGACGAGCAGCTCGGCGCGCGACTTCTCGTGGGCCGGCACGGCGTCACCGAGCTCGGAGACGAGGCGATTCACCTGGTAGGCAGCCGAATCGAGCTCGTTGCGCGCGTCGGCCTCCTCACGCGTCTTCTTGTCCTCGGCGCGGTGGGCCTCGGCGTCCTTGACCATCCGGTCGACCTCGGAGGCCTCGAGCGCGCCGCTCTCGGTGATCGTGATCTCCTGCTGGGTGCCGGTGTCCTTGTCCTTGGCCGTGACGTTGAGGATGCCGTTGGCGTCGACGTCGAAGGTCACCTCGATCTGGGGGACCCCGCGCGGGGCCGGGCGGATGCCCTCGAGACGGAAGCGACCGAGGATCCGGTTGTCCGCGGCACGCTCGCGCTCGCCCTGGAGGACGACGATGTCGACGGCCGACTGGTTGTCCTCGGCGGTGCTGAAGAGCTCCGCGCGGCGCGCGGGGATCGTCGTGTTGCGCTCGATCGTCTTCGTCATCATCCCGCCCATCGTCTCCAGGCCCAGGGAGAGCGGCGTGACGTCGAGGAGCAGGACGTCCTTGACCTCGCCCTTGATGATCGCGGCCTGGGTGGCGGCGCCGATGGCGACGACCTCGTCGGGGTTGACCGTCATGTTCGGCTCCTTGCCGCCGGTGAGGCGGCGCACGAGCGTCTGGACGGCGGGGATGCGGGTCGAGCCGCCGACGAGGATCACCTCGTCGAT
>RRZU010445082.1_pt1 | contig 27198 bp, 22 predicted proteins | sample 2165561 | NCBI WGS metagenome assembly RRZU01 (sample SAMN10456909, study PRJNA506462) | wastewater metagenome | isolation source: wastewater sludge | place: USA: Moscow, Idaho | reverse complement strand
TGTCTCCGGGAGACTATACTTTTACAGTTGAAGATAGCATTGGTTGTACAAAAAGTGTCGAAGCTACAGTTACCGAACCATCAAAATTAGAAGCGTCAATAGATGCTACCGCTGTTCTTTGTTCAGGAGTGGATGATGGTGTGCTTCAAGCTCGTGTTACCGGAGGAACTTCTCCTTATTCATATTTGTGGACTTTGTTGCCTTCCACACCTATAGGAGTAGGTTCTCGTCTTACCAATCTCGCTGCCGGAACTTATAAGCTGATGGTTCAGGACAAAAATATGTGTTCAGATGATGCTTATACCACGATTTTATCTTCAACACCTTTGGTAATTACATTGGTAAATAAACAAGATGTTTTAGTAACGGGAGATAATTCCGGAAGTATAGAATTGGCTGTTTCCGGTGGTACGTTGCCATATAATTATTTTTGGACAGGAACAGGAATAGATCCTACCAAACAAAATGATTTGAATCAATACAATTTGGTTGCCGGTAATTACACGTTTACGGTAGTGGACAATTTAGGATGTTCTAAGGATACCACAATTGTAATAACCCAGCCGGAGATTATTTCTGTTGTGGCAAGAACTCAACAAATAGATTGTTTCGGCAATAAAAATGGATATGTTGAACTCACTGTTACTGGAGGCTATGCTCCATATACATATACGTGGACTAGTGCTAATGGATTTACATCTACAAGTAGAGATATTTATAACTTAAATCCGGGAAGTTACTCCTTAAAGGTTGAAGACAGTCAGGGAAATACCCATTTTGAAAATTATACAATAACTGAACCGTCAGCTTTGGTGTTGAACTTGTTAAACTCCAGCAAGACAGCATTGAACTGCTTTGGAGAACGGGATGGCAATCTCAATATTGAACTACAGGGAGGAAAAACTCCTTATAGCATTGTTTGGAATGGACCTGATGTCCCTGCCGTGATTACGAATCCATATAGTTTATCAAATCTGGGTTTTGGTACTTATACCGTAAATGTTACCGATAAAAATGGTTGTGTTATTGGTTTGGCACAGGAAATAACTCAACCGGATGAATTGAAAATGACGGCAACAATTGTGCAGAATGTATGCTATAATGATCAGAAAGGAGCTATTGATGTCACAGTTACAGGTGGAGCTACTCCTTATGTTTATAGTTGGTCGGGAGTTGGGGTAGTTAATGCTAACGAAGATCAATCCGGCTTGAGGGGTGGAAGAACTTACCAATTGAGATTTACTGATAATAATTTATGTGAAATTGATACCGCATTTTATTTGGAACAGCCTGAACAATTGGTTGCAACTATTGATGCGGAAAAAGATATTTGTGAAGGAGATAGTATGTCATTGTATTTTAGTTGTACTGGCGATCCTAATTGGTCATATTCATACACAGATGGAATTGATATTTTTTCTCACATTTCATTGGTTCCTAACTTTAGTTTGAAATATGCCCCAACAGTAAGCTCTCAATATGATTTGATTAGTGTTGTTGATGGAAACGGATGTAGAGCACTCTTGGAAGGAACAGCACCTGTTACTGTACATAAATATCCGCAATTGAATGTTTTATCGACAACCTCAGATTGTTGTTTGGGTGATGAGATACTTGTTGATATGGTACTTGCCAATGAGTTTCCTTGGCAAGTGAGGTATACCGATGGCACAAGTGTTTTTGTAGAAACAGGTTTGAATAAATCAAGAGATTCTATTTATATAACCCCGACAAAGATTGGAACAACAGATTATAGCATAGAGACTCTAAGTAATCAATATTGTAAAACTCAGGTTGACTATGATTTTTCTGTAACAGCTTACGAATATCCCAATTTGATAGTTACTGCACCTCCCTTTGTTTGTCATGATGATACCGTTCGTATTACCTTACAGCCAATTGGAGTAGGTCCTTGGCAAGTGATTTATTATGAAAATGGTGTTAAGTATTTCCTTGATATTACAGAATCTCCTTATATACTCAAGAGAACACCAAATTTGGTGAATAATGTGTATCTATTTGAAAGTATCAGTTCGGGGTTGCATTGCTATGCTGCACTTGGTAAAACTTTACAGGTTACTGTTGGTCAATTGCCTTCGGATGCAACACAAATACAAGGAAATACAGCTGTTTGTAGAAATTCGATAGAACGGTATGTCGTACCTCCTATAACCAATGCAGATTCTTATGAATGGATACTGCCTGCGGGATATACGATTATCAGCGGAACCGGAAGTAATGAAATAATGGTACAAGTGGGTCAAAATGCCGAAGAAGGTTTGATTGAAGTATACGGTGTTAATTCTTGTGGAAATGGTTTGAAATCATCTATTTATGTGCGACCTAATGAGTTGTTAGGAACTGTAGGAGATATTTCTGCTCCATTGTTTATTTGCGAAAATGCCTCCCTTTTTCAATTGTCAGTACCTGAAATAGAAGGAGCTACATCTTACGAGTGGACATTACCTACCGGTTATACCATAGAAGCCGGTAAAAATTCCAGAACAATTCTGGTTTCAATAAATGCGTATGCTCAAAGTGGAACCGTTTCAGTTGTGGGTGTTAACAGATGTACTAAAACGGATATTAGAACTGCCTTTTTAAATATTCGTACATTACCGATTGTGGAAGCGGGTGTTGACTTTACAACCAATTGTGTAGATTATGCTAATCTTAAAGGTAATAACCTTGCAGGGACCATTAGTAAATGGACTTTGCTAAGTGGTAGAGCTGATTTTGATGATATTACCAAATACAATACAAAAGTTAGTAATTTGATGTTTGGAAAAAATAAATTTCAATGGAATATAAACGATGGTTACTGCTTGAATTTTGATACCGTTACGGTAACGAACAATAATCCGGGGATTACGGCTCCTGAAATTTCTTCCATCATTATTTGTGAAGATTCGATAACCTTGAGGGCTCCAAAACCTGACTTTGGTAGTTATCGTTGGACACTCATCGGAGGAGATGGTATAGTGGCTAATCCCGAAAGTAATTCAACTTTGGTAACCGAATTAGGATATAAAATAACAAATACTTTCCGTTGGGAGGTGTATACCCCAAGTTGTAGTAATACCGCTGATGTAAAAGTGATTTCAAACAGTTTGCACAAACTTGCCGATGCCGGTGAAGATGATTTTACTGTTGAAGATTATTACAGACTTTCAGCTCGCATAAATTCTGATTCGAATATTACCGGTCAATGGTCTTTGGTGGCAGGAACAGGAAAATTTGATAACCCTAATTCTTATAATACGTATGTAAGAGGTTTATCTACAGGTGTTAATACTTTCCGTTGGACAATACAAGGTTATGGTTGCAGTGCCTATGATGAGGTTCAAATTAGATATGCAGAAGAACCTATTGCAGATTTCTCAATGGATGTTGACTCCGGTTGTAGCCCTTTAACTGTCGAATTTACTAATTTAACAATAGGAGACGCAACGTACCTTTGGAATTTTGGTGATGGAAGCACGTCAACGCAAAGAAGTCCGGATCATACATTTACACGTTCCGGAGTTTATACGGTAACCCTAACTGCTACAGGCTCTAAGAAAACAGATCAAATTACGAAAACCGTAGAGGTTTTTCAGTCTCCTAAAGCATCCTTTTTAATAGCAACTACGCAATTGTATATGCCTTCGCCTGAGGCTCATTTCTATTGTGAAACAAAAGATGTAAGTAAGTACTGGTGGAATTTCGGTGATGGATGTTCTTCCATAGAGAGGGATCCTGTACATACATATATGGCTGAGGGAGTTTATAATGTTACTCTGAAAGTTGAAGATGCAATGGGCTGTCAGGATTCGGTTACGATTTACAATGCAATCAATATTGGAGATTACGGCTTTATAGTATTCCCGAATGCATTTACACCTAATACATCTGTTCCTAACGGAGGATCTTATACAATTGATGAAAGAAGATTAGATATTTTTTATCCTGTTTCTAAAAATGTAGATGAGTATAAATTGCAAATATTTAATCAATGGGGTGCTAAAATTTTTGTTTCAAATGATGTCCTTGTCGGATGGGATGGTTACATAGATGATAAATGTGCTTTGCAAGGTACATATGTTTATAAAGCCACAGGTAAATATAAAAATGGAAGAGAGTTTAAAGTTTCCGGAAGCTTTATGCTTGTGCGCTAACAGGAATTTAATCATGAAGAAAAGTTTAATAATATTGTTTTTATCAATAAATTCGTTTCTTATTTCTACGAAAATTATTGCACAAGATTTTCTTTTATCCCAGCCTTGGTCGTCTCCCACTTTTGTTGGACCTTCTTTTGCCGGATTATCAGGATCTCGTGCATATATGACTTATAGAAACCAATGGGCATCTTTGAAAGGCTCTCAGACATTACTGGCTAGTTTTGACCATTATTATCATCCTTTGAGGTCTTCTTTTGGTGCAGTGCTTTCTTATACGTCTTATGGTGGCAATATGTTATCACAAACGGAATTTGAGGTGCAATACAACTTCGTTGCCAAAATTACGGATGAGTGGTTTTTTCGTCCGGGGGTTGAAATCGGATTTTTTTATCGTGCAATGGACCCGAGTAAATTGATTTTTGTTGATCAAATTGCCTTGGATGGTAGTGTTGTTCCAACATCTTCTTTTAATCCTGATGTAACATCTGTGTTGCGGTTGGATGCTTCAGTTTCTTTCTTAGTGTACAATGAATATCTTTTTGTGGGAGCTGGTGCAGACAGATTAGTGCCTAATGATATCGCTTTTACAGATGCAGAAACGGAAACAAAAATAAAATTAAATGCCTATGCTGCCGGTAAAATCCCATTTAATCGTGGACACGGAAAATATGATTCGTACGATGATTTAACTATTGCAGGATTATTTCAAACGCAAGGTCAATACCAACAATTTGATATTGATTTTTTATACCATCACAATCCTTTTATGGCAGGGATTGGTTATAGGGGAATACCATTTATTTCTTCTGAAGGTTTAAGTAATACCGATGCATTGAAGTTTGCCTTAGGATATTCTTTTGAAAACAATATAACCGTTTCGTATAGTTACGATGTTAGTTTATCTTCTTTGATAGATGTTTCTGGAGGTTCTCATGAAATAGTACTGAGTTATAAGTTCAACCAAAAATCTCCTAACGATAGGTCATTCTTTTGCTATTGATTTCTCAATTATATGGGTTTAACAGCTGATGATTTTTCCGAACCTTGTATAGATTAATTTTTAACGCGTTAAGAGGCTTTTTTATCATGTAAGCAAATCAAAAAGATGCTAATGTCTGGATAGCTCTCGTTATTTTCTTTTATTCAATCTCTTTTATAAGCATTTCTACCAGTTTTGGAACACCTTCGGAAGCGTTCATTTTTATATGGTGTAAAGGGTTAGTAATGCCTGAAATGTTTGGTTCTCCCGGGTCAACCAAATAAATGGGAACGCTATTTGGTACACAATGTACCAATGAAGCAGCAGGATATACCGCCAGTGATGTTCCTATAACAAGTAGGATGTCCGCTTGTTGTGCTATTTTCATAGCTTTGTCAAATTCGGGTACGCTTTCGCCGAAAAAGACAATAAACGGTCGTAATAAAGACCCGTCGGCATGTTTAGTCTCCATCTTTTGTTCCCAATCCTCAAAAGGAATGGTTGCTGTTTCATCTTTGCTGCTGCGTAGTTTTCGTAATTCGCCGTGCAAATGTGTGATGTTTTTGCTTCCTGCACGTTCGTGCAGGTCATCTATATTTTGCGTGATTACTTGTACATCAAAATGTTTCTCCAGCTCTGTGATGGCGTAATGTGCAGCGTTAGGCGTTGTCTCCAATAGCTCTTTACGCCTTGTATTGTAAAAATCAATTACTTCTTGTCGGTTATATATCAAGGCTTCTGGTGTACAAATATCTTCGATACGATGATTTGCCCACAATCCGTTTCCACCTCTGAAAGTTGAAATGCCGCTTTCCGCAGAAACGCCTGAACCGGTAAATACAACTATTTTCTTTTTTTTTGTCATGTTATTTTTGTGAATGTGTTACACAAAAATAACATTATTGGTTGAAGAATGAAATTAGTTTTTGTAGTTTTGTGTCGTAGATTTTAAAAATGCCATTAAGACCCATTTATCACATGAAAAAAATTCCCAGTTTTTCTATAGACCATCTTCATTTATTGAGAGGTATTTATGTTTCCCGCAAGGATTATTTGACCAACGATGTTATCACTACATTTGATATTCGCATGAAGGAACCGAATCGTGAACCGATACTTGGTAATGGCGAATTGCACACGATTGAACATCTGGCAGCTACCTTTTTGCGTAATCATCCGGTATGGGGCGATAAAATTATCTTTTGGGGACCAATGGGTTGTTGTACAGGAAATTATTTTTTAATGAGAGGTGATTTACAACCCAGAGATATTTTGGAATTGATGCGAGAAACCTTCCGTTTTATCCGCGATTTTGACGGTGAAGTTCCCGGTACCGTTCCTCGCGATTGCGGTAATTGCTTGCTTCATAATTTACCTATGGCAAAATACGAAGCAGACAAATATCTTCGTGAGGTTTTAGATGTGATAGAAGAAAAAAATATGGTGTACCCAAACTTATAGCTTTTTAGCAAATTCAATCAGGGCGTTGGCAAAGTTCCTCCATGAAAGTTCTTCTTTCTGTTGTTGGATGCCTTTGATAAATTTGCTGCTGTCTTCAGTGTAAAATTGCTTTATGCTATTCGTGATGGCATTGGCATCAATACTCGCACAAACCAGACCTGTTCCGGCATTTTCTACGACTTCTTTTAATCCACCTGTGTCGGTGATAATCAAAGGTACTTCAAAGTGATAAGCAATGGAGGAAATTCCGCTTTGAGTAGCTGATTTATAAGGCAACACGCATACATCGGCAGCAGAAAAAAATAAGGGTACCTCTGCATCACTGATGTAGGTATTAAAAACTTTGATGTTTTTGATATTTTTGTTTCGGTTAATTTGTTCTCGGTACTTGTCGAAACTACCATAGCTTTCTCCTGCAATTACCAGTTGATAAGAATCGTCCAATTGATTCATGGCTTCGATGAGCAAATCCAGTCCTTTGTAATCTCGAATCAGACCGAAGAAAAGCAATGTTTTTTTGTCTAAATCCAACCCTAATGTTTTTTTTGCTTCGATACTATCTTTTTTGTTGCCAAAATGATTGAATAATGGGTGAGCTTTAGTGATATAGTTTGCATTTGGATATAAATCAATTAAATCTTGTTTTACCGATTCACTCATGGCAATAAACCCCGAATTTTGGTTCAAAAACCATTTTGTAAGAGGTTTATCCAATATGTTTCGTTCGTGTGGTAAAACGTTGTCCAATATAGAAATAACCTTGCATCCCTTTTTTTTCTGTTGTTTTGCTATCCAGCCTAATGATGGAGCTAAATAAGACATCCAATATTTCATAATTAATACATCGGGTTTGTATTTGCCAATTTCTTTTGCTGCAGAACAATATGAAAAAGGATTTGCCGTGTCTAAAACAGGAAAACTTTCGATAACAGTAGCCGTGTCCTCTTCTGTTACATATTGGGTTTTCCCCGGGAATAAAAAATCAGGATATTGACGTGTAAAAGTAAAAGCTTTTATTTCGTTGTTTTTGGATAATTCTTCGAATAAATCGGCATTGAACTGGGCAATTCCTCCGCGAAAAGGATAAAATGTGGAAAGGTAAGCTATTCTCATGGATACAAAGATTGAAATTATTTTTGATTGTCTGTTATAACTTTTTTTGCAAAAGAATATAAATCAGCATATTGCTCGTCAAAATATTCGGGGTTGATGTCTTTTTCATTGCTGATTAAAATGGCATACATACCTGCATTACGAGCAAAAAGCATGTCAAACAAAGAGTCTCCAACCATTATACTTTGTTTAAAAACAATATCCGGAAAATCCGTTTTTGCCTGCATTGCCATGCCTATATTGGGCTTTCGGTTAGGACTATTTTCGTCTAAATCCGTGCAACAATAAATTTTATCGATTCTACCACCAATCGTATCTATTTTTTTTTGCATAAAAGTATGGATTATATCCAAATCATTTAAAGACATAACCCCTTTGCCAACTCCTCGTTGATTGGAAACTATGATAATGTGTTTAAAAAAAGGAGCTAAGATTTTTAGAGCTTCCAACGATTGGGGCAAGAACTCCATTTCGTCAATAGTTTTCACATAGTCGCCAAGTAGATGTTTGTTTATAACACCGTCTCGGTCAAGAAATAATGTGTCAAATTTTTTATATAACCCCATTCCTGAAATCTATTTGAGCTTTGTTATAATCTTCGGGAACACCAATATCAATGAAGTATCCATTGGACGAAAATCCTGCTATGAAAGTAGAGTCTATATTTTTTTCGAAGAGTTCCTTTTCCAAAGAACATTTTTCCGGTAATTTTTGTAACGTGTTTTTGCCGATAAGATAAACGCCTCCATTGATATAACCGGAGGTGCAAAATTGTTTTTCCTTAAATTGTGTGATGCGTTGAGTCTTTTCTTCCAATTCGACAAGCCCAAACCGACTGAAGTTTTCCATTTTTCGTAAGGCAATGGTAACTTTTGCTTTTGTTTTTTCGTGAAGTTGCATCATACCCAAGTAATCGACCTCAAAATAGGTATCCCCATTGATAATGAAAGCTTTATCGGTGAGCATAGCTTGTGAGGCAAATCGCAAAGCCCCACCTGTTCCTAAAGGTTCTTGTTCCACCACCCACGAAACTTTTAATTTGGTATTGAAAGTTTTGAGCCATTCGATTACCATCTCGTGTTTGTAGCCTAAGGAAAGAATAACATGATTGAACCCTTTTTGTTCTAAAGAAGTAAGCAAGTAATGCAAAAAAGGTTTTCCTGCTACAGAAGCCATGCATTTAGGTAAATCGGAAACAATGCTTTGTAATCGAGTGCCTAATCCGCCTGCTAAAATGATACATTCCATGATTATTTTTTGCCAAAAATTGCCGATTCAACCATTTCGCAAATGATATGTCCCAATAAAATATGGGTTTCTTGTATGCGTGGAGTATCACTACTCGGAACATGGATAATATAGTCGCTGAAAGCTTCCAGATCTCCTTTTTTTTCTCCAATGAGAGCTATAGTCAACATTTCTTTTCCCTTAGCTGTTTTAAAAGCCTCAACAATGTTTTTGGAATTCCCTGATGTCGAAAGTCCTACTAAGATATCACCCTTTCTGCCAACTCCCGAAACAAGGCGAGAATAAATCAAATCGTAAGAATAGTCATTGGCAACAGCAGTGAGGTAAGACGTGTTACAATGCAATGCTTCGGAAGGCAAACTGGCTCTATCCAAATAAAATCTGCCTGAAAATTCCGCTGCTAAGTGCTGTGCATCGGAGGCACTACCTCCGTTTCCGCAAAAATAAACTTTATTGTCTGTCTTAAAACAAGCAACTATGGTTTCTATTATACTGCTCAGTGTGTTTTTCAAAGAATCATCGTTTTGTACCAAAGAGATGACTTCCTGATGTTGTTGTAATCGTTGTCCGATTAGTTTTTGACTGTCCATGTTTTCAATCCGTATTTGCTAAATTCGAACGGACATACATGTCCGATATGTAATTCTGAAAGAGCTTTCACCACCTGAAAACGACTTGTTCCGGGGCAATAAAAGAACATAAACCCTCCACCACCCGCACCTGATATTTTTCCTCCCAGAGCTCCATTGTTGATTGCTGTTTCGTAAATCATGTCAATGGAAGAATTCGAAATATTGTGAGCCATTTTTTTCTTGTTTACCCAACTGGTATTGAGTGCTTTGCCAAGTTCATTCAATTCACTTCTTAGCAAGCAGTTTTTTATGCGATAAGCTTCTTTTTTTACATTGTGCATGGCTTCAACAGATTGCTCATCGTTTTTACGCACATTTTCCGATTGTTCTTCAATAATTTTGGCCGATACTCGTTGTAGGTTAGTGTAAAATAATACTGTATTCAAACCCCATTCTTGAAGCAACTCATTTTGGATGCGTAATGGATTAACAATCACTTTGTCCTCCTCATTAAATTCCATAAAATTGACTCCGCCGAATGTGGCTGCATATTGATCTTGTTTTCCACCCGCCATGCCTAAATCAATGCGTTCAATTTCATAGGCATAATGAGCTAAATCATATTGTCCCAAGGGTAGTTTCAGCCATTCGGAAAAAGCACCCAAAATAGCGACTACCAAGGTAGATGAAGTGCCTAATCCGGAACCTGTCGGAACATCCATATAGGTGGTTAATTCGAATGATAAAGGCTTATTATTGTTGAATTTTTTGACGATTGAATTATAAATTCCCTTTTGAAGTAAAAGAGAATCTTTTTCTAGAAAAGACAAGACAGCCGTCGAATCAATTTCTTCTGTAATGTCTTCATTGATATGTACTAACCGAATTTTACCGTTGTCCAAAGGACGTATGTTGGCATATGCATACATATTTACGGTTACGTTTAAAATGGCTCCGCCGTATAAGTCAGAGTAGGGAGAAACATCCGTTCCGCCTCCCGCAATTCCTAATCGAAAAGGAGCTTTACTTCTATATAGCACTTTCTTTTAACGTTTAAGGGTTTTCTCTAAAAACAATACAAGTACCACAAAAGTAATGAAAAAGTTGTGAAAAGTAAGCATTTGGATTTAAGATTTACGTAAGCAACTTACTGTTACGATATAAATAGACCTTTTTGTCCTTCTGACATTGCTCACTTGGCACTAAATTTATTATCTTTGTAGCCTCAAATCAGTAACTTTACACAATGACTTTTAACGAAGAAATAAAACGTCGTCGAACTTTTGCTATTATCAGTCACCCTGATGCCGGTAAAACAACTCTTACCGAAAAATTATTGCTTTTTGGGGGTGCAATACATATTGCAGGTGCTGTAAAATCGAACAAAATAAAAAAAACAGCGACTTCCGATTGGATGGAAATTGAAAAGCAACGTGGAATATCAGTTGCTACGTCTGTTATGGGTTTTGAATACAGGGATTACAAAATCAATATTTTGGATACCCCGGGTCACCAAGATTTTGCTGAAGATACTTTCCGTACGCTTACTGCCGTTGATAGTGTAATTATTGTTATTGATACGGCAAAGGGCGTCGAAACACAAACTCGTAAATTGATGCAGGTTTGCCGTATGAGAAAAACTCCAGTCATGGTGTTTGTTAATAAAATGGATAGAGAAGGGAAAGATCCTTTCGATTTATTGGATGAAATAGAAAGTGAACTTGGTATTCATGTCCGTCCGTTAAGTTGGCCAATTAACATTGGTGCAGGTTTTAAGGGCGTTTATAATATCCATAAAAAAGGGCTTGATTTATATACCCCCAATAAACAGACAATAACCGAATCTGTAGCCTTTACTGATTTGAATAGCAAGGAACTGGAAAAATATATTGGGGAGAAAAATGCTTCCAAATTAAGAGAAGATTTAGAGTTGATAGAGGGCGTTTATTCCGAATTTGATACAAAAAAATATTTGGCAGGAGAATTGGCTCCCGTATTCTTTGGTAGTGCATTGAATAATTTTGGTGTAAAAGAATTGCTTGATTGTTTTGTAGAAATAGCACCATCACCGCTGCCTGTTGAGGCGTTGGAACGTACCGTAAATCCTGATGAAGAAGCCTTTTCCGGATTTGTCTTTAAAATTCATGCCAATATGGATCCGAATCATCGAAGTTGCATAGCCTTTGTTAAGATTTGCTCCGGAAAATTTGAAAGAAATGTGAATTACAGACATATTCGTCATAAAAAATTGATGAAATTTTCCTCTCCAACAGCATTTATGGCTCAGAAGAAAGAAACTGTAGATGAGGCTTTTGCGGGAGATATCATTGGGTTGCCTGATACGGGAACGTTTAAAATTGGTGATAGTTTGTCGTCCGGGGAAGACATTCACTTCAAAGGATTACCTAGCTTCTCTCCGGAAATGTTTAAATATATTGAAAATGCCGATCCGATGAAAGCCAAACAACTGAACAATGGTATAGAACAACTTATGGATGAGGGCGTTGCCCAATTATTTGTGAATCAGTTTAATGGTAGAAAAATTGTTGGAACTGTGGGGCAATTACAGTTTGAGGTAATACAATATCGTCTTCTTCACGAATACAATGCACAGTGTAAATGGGAACCGATTAATTTATACAAAGCTTGTTGGATAGAAAGTGATGATAAAGAAGAATTAGAAAATTTTAAAAAACGGAAATACCAATACATGGCAAAGGACAAAGAAAACAGAGATGTTTTTCTTGCAGATTCAGGGTATATGTTGCAAATGGCTCAAAATGATTTTAAAAGCATTCGCTTCCATTTTTCGTCTGAATTTTAATTTTTCAGATAAAACGAACTTAATTAAAATTAAATGGAAATAGGAAAATTCAACTCCATGAGAGTTGTAAAACATGTGGATTTTGGTGTCTATCTTGATGGTGAGGAATTGGGGGAGGTACTTATGCCCATTCGTTATGTGCCTGAAAATTGTGAAGATGGAGATACTGTAGAAGTCTTTTTGTATGTCGATTCGGAAGATAGACCCATTGCAACGACCGAAAAACCTTTTGCTCAAGTGGGTGATTTTGCGGCACTGAAAGTAAAGTCTGTATCTAAATATGGAGCTTTTTTGGATTGGGGATTGATGAAAGATTTGTTGGTGCCCTTTAGCGAGCAGAAAATCAATTTGGAAGAGGGCGATACTGCGGTAGTGTATATTTACCTCGATGAAAAGACCAACCGCATAGCAGCTTCTGCCAAGGTAGAAAAATTTACGGCTAAAGAACCTTTTGAGGCTGAACCGGAGACTGAAGTTGATTTACTTGTTTGTAAAAAAACAGATTTGGGCTACAAGGCTATTATCAACAACAAATTTTTAGGTCTTTTGTACGAGAATGAAGTTTTTAAGCCTCTTTATATCGGACAAAGAGTGAAAGGATATGTGAAGCAAATACGGGAAGACGGAAAAGTTGATCTTCGTTTGCAAAAATCAGGTTTTCAGCAAATTGTTGGAGAATCGGAAAATTTATTGGTTAGATTGCAAAAAGCAGGAGGCTTCTTAGCTACTACCGATAAAACTCCAGCAGAGGAGATATACTCCATTTATGGTATCAGCAAAAAGATGTATAAAAAAGCGGTAGGCGATTTATACAAAAAACGCTTGATAAGTATTGAAGAAGAAGGAATACGATTGATTAAAAAATAAATTTAGAATACATTGAACCCTCTCGTAAAGCAAATGACACCCTTTATCGTAATGGATGTCTTAGAAAAAGCAAATGAAATGGAACGCAAAGGTGCCCATATTATTCATTTGGAAGTAGGAGAACCTGATTTTAATACACCTTCATGTATTACGAAGGCTATAAAAGATGCCTATAATCAAGGAATTACACATTATACCCACTCATTGGGAGACCCTGAGCTGCGAGAAGAAATAGCTCGGTTTTATAAAAAAGAGTACGATGTGACAGTTGACCCCGATTGCATTGTGGTTACTTCCGGTTCTTCTCCTGCTATATTGTTGGCACTAATGCTTTTGTGCGATAATGACGCTGAAATTATTATGTCTAATCCTGGTTATCCTTGCTATCGAAATTTCACATTGGCATGCCAAGCTAATCCGGTATTTGTGCCTCTAAAGCCTGAAAATAATTTTCAGTACAATATGGAGGATATAAAAAAATCCATTACCCAACGTACCCGTGCCATCATTGTTAATTCTCCGATGAACCCGGTCGGAAATTTAATACATGACTCTGTTTTTACAGAACTGTCAAGGTTAAATATTCCTATCATCTCCGATGAAATTTATCATGGACTAACGTACGAAGGAAGGGCAAAAAGTATTTTGGAATTTACGGATAAGGCATTTGTTATCAATGGGTTTTCCAAGCGTTTTGCCATGACCGGTTTGCGTCTGGGTTACCTTATTGCTCCTAAGGAGCATATGCGTTCGCTTCAAATATTGCAACAAAATCTGTTTATCTGTGCCCCTAGCTGTGCCCAACGTGGGGGTATTGTCGCATTACGCTCTGCACAGAAAGATGTGCAGAAAATGAATGCTACTTATAACGAACGTCGTTTGTATATGGTGGAACGTCTAAAAGCAATGGGATTTGTTATTTATTCGGAACCACAAGGGGCGTTTTACATTTTTTGTGATGCACGTAAGTTCACCAAAAACAGTTACAAGTTTTCTTTTGATGTTTTAGAAAATGCTCATGTAGGAATTACTCCCGGCATTGATTTTGGTATCGCAGGAGAGGGGTTTGTACGCTTTTCTTACGCCAATTCGATGGAAAATATCAAAGAGGGAATGGACAGATTGGAAAAATATTTACAAACCATTCAACCAAAATAAAATCGGATGTTTTTAGTAAAAAAACGTATTGCTTTACTTGTTGCCGGTATAGTTTCTGTTGGTTTTTGCTTTTCCCAATCCTCTGTTTGGAAAGTAAGCAAAGGCGAAAATACTTTGTATTTGGCTGGAAGTATTCATTTTTTACGACCTTCGGATTATCCTTTGCCATTAGAATATGAAACGGCTTTTGAAAAATCGGATAAGCTTATTTTGGAAACGGATTTGGGAGAAATGTCAACCCCAGCTACCGTAAAAAAAATGATGGCAAAGGCAATATTTACAGATACTACCACCTTACAATCTGTATTAGCTCCCGAAACATATAAGCTATTGACAGAAAAGGCTGAACAGTATTCTTTGCCAATGGAGCGATTGAAAAAGTTCAAGCCTTCTATGGCTATTTCTATTCTTAGTGTGGGGCAATTACAGCAACTTGGCTTTTCTCCCGAAGGTGTTGATGCATATTATTTTTCTAAGGCTAAAGAGGCTGGTAAGAAAATCGAATTTCTCGAAACGGTTGACTACCAAATAAGTGTATTGTTTGGAATGGGAGAAGGATATGAAAACGAATTTGTTTTATATTCTCTCAAGGATTTAGAGAATACCGAAAAGGACTTGCTTTTTCTTGTTACGGATTGGAGAAGAGGAACTTCGGATGAAACTGAAAAACAAATGAAAGCAACCAAAGAAGCTTTCCCCACTGTCTATAATTCTTTGCTGATTGAAAGAAATGACAATTGGTTTACCAAAATTGAATCTTATTTAACTGATGAACCGATAGAATTTATGGTTGTCGGATTAGCACATTTGTATGGACCTGATGGATTGCTAAAAAAATTGCAAGGTAAAGGTTATACTATCGAACAGGTCAAATAATCCATTTTTTGACAAATAATAGTCATCAAATAGTTATTCTCTAACATTTTTTTCGTAATTACATGGTAGATAGATTGTTATGAAATCAACGAAACAAAAAACCATATTGCTGTCATCTATGTTCCTAATAGTGACCGGGCAATTATTATTGGCACACACTAAGGGCATCCTCGTTGATAAAGAATCGCGTCAACCAATTCCATATGTAAGCATATACACAACGAATGGAAATAAAACATTTGGAACCATGAGTGATGAAAAAGGAGAGTTTTCTATTGATTTTCCTTTTCAAACACTGTTTTTTGTCCATATGAATTATGAAAAATCTGAAATTAAAAAATCGGATTTGAGTGATACAATTCATTTAATGCCAACAACTGTTATGTTAGATGAGGTGGTTGTTAGTAATAGTGAGCCGGCATGGATAAAAAGAGTTCTAAATAGAATTGCAGAACAGAAGTCTCAACATTACCAAACAATAGAAAAAACGTTAGCCTATAAGTATGAAACGTATACATTGACTGACTCAAATGGATATGCTTTTAAAAGTAATGGTAATTTATTAGTACCCAAGTTATCAAATAGTTCAAAGTATTACCTTGATGCACAGAATAATACGATAAAGTATAAGGACAAAACCGCAGGAGTGGATTTCTCTAATTTAAAAAGGATGTTATATAACGACTTTATAAATTCTTTTGACAAGAAATTTATAAAGGAGAATAATTTCAGTCAAAATAGCTCTTTTGAAAGTGAAAATACTAATGTTGTTCAATTGGTATTTACTTCTAAAAAGTTTAAAGATGATGAAGGTTATGTCCTGATTGATACGTTGAATAATATTATTATTGAAGCGGAAAGAAATTTAGGAACCGATTCCAATATAAAAACACAGACTTCTTCAATTTTACGAGATGTGGTATCAAATCAAGGTTTTCACTATAATACATGGATTACAAGCAGTCATATTAAGTATGATAAAATTGGACAAAGCTATTATATCTCTGAATGTAAGTATAAATTTTATATGAAAACAACCACTAAAAATAAAAAGGTCAATTCACAATATTTTTCTTCGATTGAATCAAAATTATATTTAGATAGTGAAATCAAAAGCACAAGCAAAGAATATAAAGTCATTCCTAAACCATATTACATTATTGCTATATATACAAAAAAGATGCAACGAGAAGAAGATGCTTTGAACAAAGTGCCTGTGAGTTTTGAAAAGTTTAAATAATCGTTGCCAAATAATTTTTAATTCTGATTTTCACTTAATCTCATCGAAAGTTGTATCCTTTTTTTAGAAAGATCGATCTCAAGTATTTTTACCTGAATATGCTGGTGCATAGATACTAAACCTGTCGGATTAGAAACATAACCTTCTGCCATTTGTGAAATATGTACTAACCCATTTTCTTTAATACCTATATCTACGAATGCTCCAAAATTGGTGATGTTGGTTACTATTCCGTTGAGAATCATTCCTATACGTAAGTCTTCTATTTTTTTTATACTGGGGTCAAATTCAAAAACTTTAATGGCTTGTCGAGGGTCTCTGCCCGGTTTTTCCAATTCTTTCAAAATATCTTGAATGGTGAGTACACCTATTTTCTCGTCCGTATATTTTTCAGGATGCAACGATTGTTGAAGTTCTTTCTTGTTGATTAAATCCTCAACATTGCACTTCAAATCGTTAGCCATTTTTTCTACTATATAATAGCTTTCCGGGTGCACTGCAGAATTGTCTAATGGATTTGCAGCATTAGCAATTCGTAAAAAACCTGCACATTGTTCGAATGCCTTTTCTCCCATTCTTGGAACTTTTAAAAGGTCTTTTCTTGAATGAAATTCACCATTTTGAGTTCTAAAATCAACAATGTTTTGAGCCAATGTTGGTCCTAACCCTGAAATGTACGTCAATAAATATTTGCTGGCTGTGTTTAGGTTAACACCTACTAAGTTTACCACACTTTCGATGGTTTTATCCAACGAATCCTTCAATTTTGTTTGATCCACGTCATGTTGATATTGACCAACACCAATTGATTTCGGGTCTATTTTTACTAATTCCGCTAATGGATCCATCAATCTTCTTCCAATAGAAACAGCTCCCCGAACGGTAACATCATATGTAGGAAATTCTTCTCGGGCAATTTTTGAGGCTGAATAAATAGATGCTCCATTTTCACTTACTACAAACACTTTTACATCACGGTCGTAACGAATGTTTTGTATAAAATGTTCAGTTTCTCTACCAGCTGTTCCATTTCCTATAGCGATTGATTCTATTTGATAGGCTTCTACCATTTTTTGTATTTTACGAGTCGCTTGTGCCGTGTCATTTTGCGGTGGATGTGGATAAATCGTCTCGTTGTGTACCAGGTTACCTTGGGCATCCAAACAAATGACTTTACAACCTGTTCTATAACCGGGGTCTATTGCCAAAACACGTTTTTGTCCTAATGGAGGAGCTAATAGCAATTGTCGCAAATTTTCAGCGAAAACTCGTATAGCTTCTGCATCTGCTTTTAATTTACTTTCTGTTGCAAATTCGGTCTCAATAGAAGGCTTTAGTAATCTTTTATAGCTGTCTTTAGCAGCTTCTGCAACAAGTTGTGAGCATTCTGTTGTGTTTTTTACAAAAATAGCATCCAATTTTTGAATACATTTCTCCTCATCTCTCGGACTAATGCTAACTTTCAAAAACCCTTCCGTTTCTCCTCTTCGAATAGCCAATAATCGGTGAGAACTGCATTTTTGTAAAGGTTCATCTACATGAAAATAATCTTGATATTTATTTCCTTCTTCCTCTTTTCCTTTAATAACGGTGGCTGAGATATAAGCATCTCTTATGAATACTTGTCGAATATTGTTTCTTGCGACTGTACTTTCATTAATCCACTCAGCAATAATATCTTGTGCACCCTTTAATGCTTCTTTGACATCTTTGACATCGCCATTTACGAATGAGTTCGCTCGATTTTGAATGTTGTTTTCATATTGACTCATGATAATTTTTGCAAGTGGTTCCAATCCTTTCTCTCTTGCTGCTTCACCGCGTGTTTTTCGTTTCGGTTTGTATGGTAAGTAAATGTCTTCTAATTCGGTAATATCCCAGCATTCTTTTATTTTTTGCTCTAAATCAGATGTTAGTTTATCTTGTTCTTGAATGGTCTTTAGGATGGTTTCTTTACGTTTTTCTATTTCGGTAAATTTGTCATACCCATCTTTAATGTTACCAACTTGTACTTCATCCAAAGCCCCTGTAGCTTCTTTCCTGTAACGACTGATAAAAGGAATAGTGCTTCCGGCAAGAAGTAATTCAAGCGTATTTTTTACTTGTTTTTCTGAAATAGAAAGCTCTCTTGAAATAAGAGTGATTATGGTAGTATGCATATTTTAAGCAAAAAAAGAACGGATGTACATAAATAAACAAACAAAGAGTAGGGATGGTAAAAGGTTAATGATTCGTAATTTCTTTATTTCCAATATATTAATACTCAAACCAATAAGTAAAACGCCTCCTACAGCGGTTAATTCATTTATATATTCAATTGGAATATCTTTGGCAAAAACCCAAACAAATATGGTAATGCCTCCCTGAAAAAGCAATAGCGGAATGGAAGAAAACAAGACACCTATGCCAAAAGCCGAAGCTAACATAAGGGCAGAGAATCCATCCATTAATGATTTGGTTAAAAGTAAATCGGATGTTTTGCCGAACCCCTCTTCAATTGCTCCGATAACAGACATTGACCCCATACAGAATAAAAGAAATGCCGTTACCAATCCTTCTGTAAAGTGTTCATTATTAAGATGTAATTTCCTTTTTAGCCAATTTCCGAATTTTTCTGTCTTCCCTTCAAGGTCAAAAAATTCGCCTACCAAGCCTCCACATATTAGGCTGAATACCATAAGGATGGGAAATGAAACAGCCAAAGCCATCTTTACTCCTAACAAGATGGTAAATAGCCCGACTGCTTGAAAGTAGATGGAAATGTACTTTTCCGGAAAGTTTTTTTTGAGGAGCAGACCAATACTTCCACCAACAATTATAGCAGAAGCGTTGACGAGAGTACCTATCATAGATGTTTTTTTACAGATTTGAAAGCAAAAGTAGTTAAAATAATCACGTTTGTTGGTAAAATTTTCTATATTTGTTTTTACAATAAAAAAAATTATGAGAAAAATAACAGCCTTATTTGTTGCCTTTTTTTTACTCGTTTTTCAGGTAACCGTTGCTGAAACAAATAAAGCAAAATCGAAAAACACTGTTGGAATCTGTTTGAGTGGAGGAGCTGCTTTGGGGTTTGCCCATATAGGTGTATTACAAGCTTTGGAGGATAATGGAATTAAACCTGACTATGTTTCAGGGGCAAGTATGGGTGCCATTATAGGTGCATTTTATGCAGCAGGGTATTCTCCGGCTCAAATCATGAAGATAATTTCCATTGAAAAGATGGATAAACTTTCAAATATTTTCAAATTTCCAAAGACAAGTTTGGGATTCTCCGGCATGGAATCAATTTCCAAAGTTTTGAAAAAGTATATTCCGCAAAATAGCTTTGAAAGTTTACACAGGCAATTTTATGTTTGTGTAACTAACTTAAATACAGGAGAATGGAATATAAAGCATTCCGGTGACAAGTTGGCAGAATATGTCTGTGCATCTTCTGCTATTCCAACTGTTTTTGAGGCACAGCTTGTAGATGGTTCTTATTACGTAGATGGAGGATTGTTAAATAATTTACCAGTAGAACCTTTGCGAGAGAAGTGCCATGTTGTTATTGGCGTTGATGTATTGGAATATCCTAAAAACCAGGTTCTTAAAAGTAAGACGGACATTGCAATGCTTTCTACATTGGCTGTTAACGCAGAAACACATCGTTTGCGAAAACCAATGTGCGATTTTTATATAAGTTGTGATGGTGCTAATACCTATACGCTTTTCAATTTTGATGCGTACAAAGAACTTTATCACATAGGGTATAATAGAACGATCGAATACATTAAAGCACATCCTGCTTTACTCAAAAAGGCACAATAAATTAGTCTCAATTTTCAGTGTATTTTTTATGAATTGTGTTGTATTCTTCGCTGTCGAGGTATGTCCTTAACCATTCATTCAAGGTGTTTTTTAGCACAGGAGAAGATTTTCGCAGTCCCCAAGAATAGTTTTGTGTAAAACTAATAGCCGTTTGTATATCCAGATTTGGAAAATGTCTTTTTTCAATTTCTGCAACAGATTCGTCGCATACTGTGAAATCAATGTTGCCCTCATTAATCATTTTGAACAAGTCCTTAGGAGTTACATTCTTTATTTCTTGAATGTGAATAGTATCTCCGATTTCTTTTGCTAAATTGTTGATGCGTTGCTTATAAGGAGAGTTTAGTGGGATGTAGATGGTCTTTTTTGCTAGATTAAGCTGGTTTCGAATGGTTTGTTTTTCCCCATTTGACGGCATTTTACGTTGAACCAGAATTTGTCTACCCTTAAATACCGGAATCGAAAAATCTACTCTATCTCGCATTTCATTGTGAACAGGAATATGCCACACTAGAATATCAACATCTTCATTTTGTAACATTTTGATAGCACTATCTAAATTAGTTTCATGAATAAATTCTAATTTTAGGTTGAAGTCAGAAGCAAATTTTTTGATCATTTTGTATTGCAATCCAGTTATACTACTGTCATTTTTAATAACAAAACTCATGCTATTTTCTTCAACTATAATACGTAACACTCCTTCTTTCTGAATTTGGCGGAAATCCCGAGAACTTTTTATCACAGCGAGTGAAATGCTAAAAGATAAAACAGCAATAGCAAGACAGATAGAAATAATATGGCTGATCTTCATGGTTTTAGTTTGTTAAGAAAATGGTTTAATCATAAAAGTTCCATGAAATTCCGAATTTAAACATTCCCGGATTGAGAGCATAATTTGGTACGGTAAAATATTCCTTTTTATCAAAAAGCAAATCGGAGATATTATAATACATCAGGAAAAAGCGAGTTCTTTTGAGATGAAAATTAGCATACACATTCATTAAAGGATAATCGCCTATACGTGTTTCATCTTGCAAGTAAAATTGACCAGTTGCAGGCATATAGGCATTGGCATAATAAGCCGTATTGTATCTGCAATCCACTCCCAATTGAAAATGTAAAACCTTGAATAAAATACTTTTAACATATATATTACTATATAAAGAAAGCAATGGAAGGGGGAGTATTTTATCTTCTGAACTAACTTGATAGGTTGCTTTATTATCTAAATGGAATTTCCATAAAGTTAAATTTAGTTTTGCATCACCGCTAAGAACTTCAATGTTTCCGGAGTATTGTTCAGGTACAGCATCTTTGTTGAAATAAACGTAGTTAGTAATATTTTCCCAGCCTGCCCCTACGGAAAAATCACAATAGTTGTTTGGCAATGCGATATTTCCATATACACGTGTTCGAAAAATATTGTCGAAAGAGTTATTCCAAATAAAATGGTTTGAATAGTAACTTTCCTTGAAAAAGGAAGGTGGTGTGTTTGTCATGAATCCATTTCCGGAAATACGTAATACCTGTTTGTTTAAAGGAATATTTGTTTCAAAATTTCCGTTCAAGTCAAGTTCTCCTCGTTTATCACCAAACAACATTAATTTTCCTGTCGCATCATATTGAAAGATTCCTTGTTTCCGAGATAATTCTCCTCCAACATAAAGCAAATAATCGTTGGTATGAGAAAGAGCTGAATCCCCATTTAAACACATATTTTGTTCTACATCAAATTCAGCAAAGGCACGTATGCCGAATATTGCCCAGTTGTGGAAACCTTCATTGAGTGAGATAGAGGCAACGTTTTTTAATAACTGGTACGAACAAGTATCATTAGTGGCAATACTATCATAATAATTTTTGGCATAAAAGTCGGTTATGCTTTTTTCGTAATATTTTTTTTGATTGTTCTCATATTTTGCAGTGTACCCGAAGGTCGTTACGGGAACAAATATTTTCTTTTCCGAATTATTAGGATCATTCTTTTCAAATCCAATGGAGTATTGTTGGTTCGCATACAGATAAAAAGACCTGAAAATAGACCATGATTCAGTCATGTTAACTTCTCGATTGTAGCTTTCTATGCTGTTATCACTCAAATCATCACTAACTAATCCGCCATTTTCATAGTTCTTGAAATTGTTGAGCGAGGCAATAAAATAAATGGAGTATCTATCTCCGCGGTAACTTCCATATAAGGCTCCGTTTAAATCATTAGTTGATTGCGAGTCGTAAGCACCTCTTCCATAAATGTAATCTCCCAGAAGGGTAAAATTCAATTTTTTGTTTGCGTTGACTGAAAATAATCCGGAAAGATGGTCTTCTTCTTTGTACGAGTAACCTCCTGAGGTATATGAGACATTGCTGTAAGGTGTTTTTGTATTAAAAAAGAAATAATCCTCCGGCGAATAATAATAGGCTAAGTAAGGATTTTTAAAAATAAATTCGCGAGACTGATTATACTTGTCCCTGTCAAAAAAGATTTGCGACTCTTCCGGCAATCCCAAGTTGCCCAACCAAGATGCTCCTATTGTTTTTTTATACACGGGCGTTGTTTGGTTCTGGTAGTTTAGAGAGAATGTATCGACATCGGCAACTTTCTCTGAAGCAAAATCCTCTGAAATATACCATCCCTTAACTCCTTCAGAAGGTTCTTTTTTCTCATTTTGAGAGATTCCCTTTCCAATAAAACAGGCAAGAAAGAAAAATAATATTAGGTACTTTTTCATCATCCGACAAATATAGGGTATAACATTCAAAAAAAAATTATAATCGTTGTGAAATTTGTTTAATCATACTCGGTTTCCACGAAGAGAAATCACCCGAAATGATGTGCTTACGAGCCTCTTTTACCAGCCAAAGATAAAACGCCAAGTTGTGAATAGAAGCAATTTGCAATGCTAAAAGTTCGTTGGCAATAAATAAATGACGTAAATAAGCTTTTGAATATAAAATATCTACATCGGAGGCTCCATCGGGGTCTATGTGCGAAAAATCATCTGCCCATTTTTTATTACGCATGTTCATAATGCCGTTTTTTGTAAATAACATTCCGTTTCTTCCGTTTCGCGTAGGCATTACGCAATCGAACATGTCTATGCCACGTTCGATGCCCTCAAGTATGTTTGCCGGAGTTCCTACTCCCATTAGATAGCGTGGTTTTTCTTTTGGTAGAATGGCATTGACAAGTTCAATCATCTCATACATTTTTTCTGTAGGTTCACCAACAGCCAAGCCACCAATAGCATTCCCTTCACGGTTTTGAGAAGCGATAAATTCGGCGGATTTCTCCCTCAAATCGCGATATATACAACCTTGTACAATTGGAAAGAATGTTTGAGAATGTCCATATTTTGCTTCCGTTTCATCAAAGTGTTTTATGCCGCGAGCCAACCAACGGTGTGTTAACTCCATAGAACTTTTAGCGTAGTTGTGATCCGCATCTCCGGGTGTACATTCGTCCAATGCCATCATAATATCTGATCCGATGGTACGTTGGATATCTACTACATTTTCAGGAGTAAATAAGTGTTTAGAACCGTCAATATGAGAATGAAAAGTAACTCCTTCTTCTTCCATTTTACGTCTGTGGGACAAAGAGAAAACTTGAAAACCGCCACTGTCCGTTAGGATAGGTCTGTCCCAACCGATAAATTGATGCAAACCTCCTGCCTTTTCCATAATTTCCATTCCCGGACGGAGATACAAGTGGTAAGTATTTCCCAAAATAATTTGAGCTTGAATATCTTCTTTCAATTCACGCTGATGAACTGCTTTGACAGATCCAACCGTCCCCACAGGCATAAAAATCGGTGTTTCTATGGTGCCATGGTCAGTGGTAATTAGTCCTGCACGAGCGTTGCTTTTGGGGTCGGTATATTGAAGTTCAAATTCCATTTTCTGTGGTATAATTATCGATACAAATGTTTTCGCTTGTTAGCATGACAGTTTCAATTGTATTTATTTTCTCAGGACAAAAATCTCTTGATACTTTGATGTAATTTTCGGTAAATCCGAACATTTTACTTTCTTTTTTGGCAGCTTCCCACAAAACTTTATGCTTTTCACCAACATGACTGCGGTAAAAATCGATAGTCTTTTTATCTGAAAGAGACAATAACAATTGGCTGCGGTGTTTTTTATCTTGAGGCTTGACTTTATAGTCAATTTTCAATGCCTGTGTTCCAGCTCTTTCTGAATAAGAGAATACGTGGAGTTGAGAGATGTTAAGTGATTCGATAAATTGGTATGCGGCATCAAAATATTCTTTGGTTTCACCACGTACTCCTACAATTACATCTACCCCAATGAACGCTTGTGGCATAGTCAATTTTATTTTTTCTATTTTGTGAGCAAAAAGTTGTGTGTCGTAACGGCGTTTCATTAGTTTCAACACTTCATCGCAACCCGATTGCAACGGAATATGAAAATGGGGTGCAAACCTTTTTGATTGTGCCACAAAATCAATAATTTCGTCTGTTAACAAGTTTGGCTCAATAGAAGAAATACGGAAACGTTCAATTCCTTGCACTTCGTCTAACGCTTTTACTAAATCTAAAAAAGTTTCGTTTGTGCTATGCCCAAAATCTCCAATATTAACACCTGTCAGTACAATTTCTTTGCCTGCATTAGTCGCAATTTTTTTTGCACTTGCTACCAAATCAGCTATTGAACCATTTCTACTCCTGCCTCTTGCAAAAGGAATGGTACAATATGTACAAAAATAATCGCATCCGTCTTGCACTTTTAAAAAGTGGCGTGTGCGATCGTTACTTGAACTTGAATGGTGAAATTCGGTCTTCAAGGTTGTTTCGGAAGCGAGGATTTTTTCGTTAAGAGTTATTTTTTGTGCGAAAATATCCGGAATGATAAATTTGTCATTTGCACCCAAAACTAAATCTACATTTTCTATAGATGCTATTTCTTGAGGTTTTAATTGGGCATAACAGCCTGTCACAATTATATATGCGTTTGGGTTTTCTTTGATGGCTTTGTGAATGGCTTGCCTACATTTTTTATCTGCACTATCTGTTACCGAACAGGTATTGATAATACAAACAGAGGCTTTTTCGTGCGGTTTTGCTTTTCTGAAACCTTGTTCTGTCAGTTTTTCTCCAATAGACGATGTTTCTGCAAAATTTAATTTGCATCCCAGCGTATAATAAGCAACTGTTTTATTTTCAAAAATGAGGTCGTCTATCATTTCCCTGCTAAATGGTTACCGATTTTTCTTCAAAAGTACTTCATCAATAGCCTTTTTTAGGTCGGCTTTGCTTATTCCTCCCACAGATATTTGCGGAGCTTTGTTCATAGGGCAAAACATAAGAGTAGGAATACTCTGTATGCCGAAAAAATCAGATAATTCCTTTTCTTGTTCGGTATCTACTTTGTAAATATGAATTTGTCCTTTATATTCTTCAGCCAATTCTTCCAAAATAGGAGATATCTTCTTGCAAGGTCCACACCAAGAAGCATAAAAATCAACAATACAAGGTTTATCTCCCAAATATTTCCATTCGGTAGGATTTGCTTCGTAATCCATAATCTTTTTTAAAAAATCGTTTTTTGTAATATGTTCAGGTTTTGCAACGACTTTTTCAACGTTTACTTTTTCTTCTGCTTTATTGCACGAGGCAAATATGGAAAGGAATAAAATGGTGCAAATGAAAGATAATTTTTTCATGATGAATAACATTAAGTATAGCCTGCAAAATTAGTCATTAATTGACAATTAACAAGGGCTATGTGTCTTGTTGCAAGGCAAATCGCCTCAAAAATTCAGATAAAAATCTTTTGTTAGCAGTTTGTATTGCTCTGTGTAACTGTGCCGTTCGCCTGTTTCGATAACCAAATTATTTATTAATGGCACGTCTGACGGAGTAGGTGAAAATTCGATTAACAATCGTTTGATGGAAGCATTGAAGTTAGAATACACATTTGTTTTTTTAGTACAAAAAAGATTATTTTTTTCTGCCAAATCAATAAAATTGTTTCCTTCTTTTACCGGAAAAATAACGCAAAAACGACCTGTTTTTCTTAATAGTTGTTGTACCCCGATAAGTAAATCCTGTTGAGAAAGTTCGTCGTTGTGTCTTGCCAAGCAGCGTGATTCGGATGGGTTTTTTAATGATTCGGAAAAATAGGGCGGATTGGAGACAATCAAATCATATTTTTCGGTGGATGAAATAAAAAAGTCTTGAAACGAACAAATATGAACCTGCACCCGTTTATTCCATGGCGAAGTGGCAAAATTTTCAGCAGCTTGTTTGCCTGCTAGCTCGTTTATTTCGATGGCATTAATCTGTGCCGATGACTTTTGTGCCAACATTAAAGCAATAAGACCTGTTCCTGTGCCGATATCCAAAATATAATTAGCCGACTTTATTTCCGTCCATGAACCCAAAAGAACCCCGTCTGTTCCTACTTTCATGGCACAATCAGATTGGTTTATCGTAAATTGTTTGAATTGAAAAAACGAATTGTTACCCATAAAAACCCTTTGAATATGTGCAAAAGTACGGGATTATTTCCAAAATAGTAGGATTAAAGAACATAAAAATTGGATGAGTTTGTCTTTCTTAATTTCCACACAATATGTTCAAAACTTGTTCAAAACTCTTCCAAAATACACATGACCAGATTTGTTCTATTTACTAAAACGATGTATTTTTGTACAATTTTTGAGTGGATGTCACTCTTGTCCAAAATTTTTATTTAGTATGCAAAAAAGTAAACCTGCTACATTGGTTTTAGAGGATGGAACCGTTTTTCATGGATATTCTTTCGGTTATGAAAAATCCACGGCTGGGGAGGTGGTTTTTAACACCGCTATGATGGGCTATCCGGAGAGTCTCACAGATCCTTCCTATTCGGGTCAGATATTGGCT
>RRZU011056353.1_pt1 | contig 27207 bp, 20 predicted proteins | sample 2165561 | NCBI WGS metagenome assembly RRZU01 (sample SAMN10456909, study PRJNA506462) | wastewater metagenome | isolation source: wastewater sludge | place: USA: Moscow, Idaho | reverse complement strand
CGGCGACGCTCTCGACGAGCGTGTTCCAGACGCCGCAGCCGGGGCATTGCCCCTGCCACTTGGCGGTGCTGGCGCCGCACTCGCTGCACGCGAACACCGTCTTCTGACTGCCCGGTGCGCGCGCCATGCTCAGATTTCGACCACCGGGACGCGCCGTGCCAGTGCACAGAACAGCTCGTAGCTGATGGTCTGTGCAGCCGCCGCCACCGCATCGGCTGGTAGACCCTCGCCCCAGAGGACCACCGGGCTGCCGACTCCGGTGCCCGGCAGATCGGTCAGGTCGCAGGCGAGCATGTCCATCGACACCCGACCGAGCGTCTGCGTCTGCTGACCGGCAACGAGAATCGGCGTGCCGCTGGGCGCATGGCGTGGATAACCGTCGGCATAACCGCAGGCGACGACGCCGACGCGCGTCGGCCGCTGCGCGACAAAGGTGCCGCCGTAACCGACGCGCTCGCCGACGCCGATTTCCTGCACCGCCAGAATCCGGCTGTGCAGCGTCATCACTGGCTTGAGGTCGAGGTTGGCGGCCTCCTGATCGGCGAACGGGCTGCCGCCATAGAGCATGATCCCGGGCCGTACCCAGGCATACGCGGTCTGGGGGTAACGCAGGATGGCGGCCGAGTTGGCGACCGAGACCGGCAGGCTTGCGGCTTCCGGCCAATCGGCGAGCATCTGGGCAAAGCGTTCGAGCTGCCAGTTGATGCAGCGCTCACCGCCGACCGCGTCGGCTTCGGCAAAGTGCGTCATCAAGGTCACTGGGGCAGGGGCAGGAGCCGCCGCCGCAGCCAGCGCCGTCAGTTCGCGGCGCGCGGCCGGAATCTGCCCGCCGGAGAGGCCGAGGCGATGCATGCCGCTGTCGAGCTTGAGGTAGATCGGCAGGGGGACCGGCAGGGCGGCGTGGCGCAGCATCTGCAACTGTTCGAGGCGATGAATGACCACGCTCAGCCCATACGTCGCACAGATTTCCAGATCGGCCGCCGTGAAGAAACCTTCGAGCAGGAGAATCGGCTGACGGATACCGGCCTCGCGCAGGATGATCGCTTCATCGAGGTCGAGCAGGGCGAAACCGTCGGCAACCTCGCCGAGCGCTGCCGCCGCACGCAGCAGGCCATGCCCGTAGGCATTGGCCTTGACCACCGCCCAGGCCCTGGCCGAACCGGCGTGCCTTTTCGCCACCAGGTAGTTGTGACGCAGCGCCGCCAGATCGATGCGGGCTTCAATCGGGCGCGGCATCAGGCAGACAGCTCGCGCAGCTTGTTCCTGGCGAAGTCGACGAAGGTGAGGACCACCCTGGAACGGAAGCGCTCTTTCGGGTAGACCAGTGACAAGGTACGCTTCAGTCGCGGCCGCAACGGAACGGCGACGAGCGTTCCCAGCTGCCGTTCCTTCTCGAAACTCGCCCGCGACACGATCGAGTAGCCCAGACCGGTCGCCACCACGCCCTTCAAGGATTCCGGACTCGACAACTCCATCAGCATCCTGAGTTTCTCGGGATCGACGCCACAAGCCCGAAAATAGTCGTCGGTGACTTCGCGGGTGCCCGAACCCGGTTCACGCGCGATGTAGTCGTACCCCAGCAGGCTGCGCGCATCGACATCGCTACGCCTGGAGAGGGGATGATTGGGCGTGCACACCACCTGCAGTTCATCATCGCCACAGACTTCGCACTGCAGGCTGGCATGATTGGTTTGTGATTCGATCAGGCCGATGTCGAGGGTGTGGGCGGCGATGGCGTTGCTGATCGATTCCGAGTTGGCGACGGTCAGCCGCGCGCGCACCAGCGGATAACGGACGTTGAATTCGCCAAGGATCGGTGGCAGCATGAACTCGGCAATCGTCGTGCTCGCCCCGACCAGCAGGTTGCCGCTCATCTGCCCCGTCATCTCGGCGACGCGCACGTCGAGTTCCTTGGACATTCCAAGGATGCGCTCCGCGTAGTCGAGCACCAGTTCTCCGGCCGGCGTCAGCGAGATTCGCCCGCCGCCGCGCTCGAAGAGACGGGTGTTGAAGTGTTCCTCGAGTTGCTTGATCTGAAAGGTCACGGCCGGTTGCGTCATGTACAGCGTCTCGCCAGCCTTGGTAAAGGAAAGGTGTCTGGCCACCGCGTGAAATACCTGTAATCGACGATCTGCCACCGGCCATCTCTCCTTTTTCCCTTAAACCAGATTCAAACACAAAACTGCCCGGCGGGCCAGCGTTGTGGCCGCCGAATTCCTCGCTGCTGGCTGCCAGCGGTGCTAACAAGTTGGCGTCTTTCATGGTATAAGGCCAACACCTAATCACAGGGGCATCATCATTTCCAATGCCTTTCGGCTTTTACATCATCATGGCTGCGCAGTTTTTTTCAGCGCTGGCCGACAATGCCCTGCTCATCGTCGCCATCTCGATCCTGCGCGAAATGCACGCACCGAGCGAGTACGAGCCGCTGCTCAAGACCTTCTTCACGGTCTCCTATGTCGCGCTCGCGGCTTTCGTCGGCGGCTTTGCCGACTCGATGCCGAAGTGGCGGGTGATGTTCATCAGCAACGGGATCAAGATCTTCGGCTGCGCGATGATGTTCTGGGATGTTCACCCCTTGCTGGCCTATGCCGTCGTCGGTCTCGGGGCGGCCGCCTACTCGCCGGCCAAGTATGGCATCCTCACCGAATACCTGCCGCACCGTCTGCTGGTGGTCGCCAATGGCTGGATCGAGGGGCTGACGGTCGGTGCGATCATCCTCGGCGTCGTCGTCGGCGGCACGCTGATCCAGCCGGAGGTCGCCTACAGCCTGCTCGCCCTCGATTTTCCGGTCATTGATACCGGCGTCGATACCATCGGCGAAATGTCGCTCTGCTTTGTCGCCGTTTTCTACCTGCTCGCGGCACTGTTCAACCTCTATATTCCCGACACCGGCGTCGATCACCGTGTGCTGCACAAGAACCCCTGGTATCTGCTGCGCGAGTTCAATCATTGCCTGGCTCTGCTCTGGCGCGACCGCCTGGGCCAGGTGTCGCTGGCGGTGACCACCCTGTTCTGGGGCGCCGGCGCCACCCTCCAGTTCATCGTCATCAAATGGGCCGAAACTGCGCTCCATCTCGGCCTCTCGAAATCGAGCATGCTGCAGGGCGTGGTCGCCGTCGGTGTGGCGCTGGGTGCCGCCGGCGCGGCGAGAATGATCACCCTGCGCAAGTCGGTGCGCGTGATTCCGCTCGGCATCGCCATGGGGATCAGCGTCCTGGTGATGAACTTTGTCCATCACCTGTGGCTGGCGATTCCCCTGCTGGTCCTGATCGGCGCGCTCTCCGGCTTCTTCGTGGTGCCGATGAATGCGCTACTGCAGCACCGCGGCCATATCCTGATGGGTGCCGGACATTCGATTGCCGTCCAGAACTTCAACGAGAATCTGTCGATCCTGGCCATGACCGGTCTGTATTTCCTGATGATGCGCGCCAACATTTCGATTTATCTGGTGATTTCCCTGTTCGGCATGTTCGTCAGTGGGGCGATGTGGCTCGTCAAGGGCCGCCATGAAGCCAACCAGGAGATCCGGGATGATGTCAGTCAGCTCGACGACAGTTCGCTCTGAACTGACACGAGCAATCCTCTGCTGCTTGAGTCATGAACAAAAACCGCTATACTGTGCATATTTCATGCATAAAAAGCCCTGATCATGTCAAAAATAACCATCGACCGTTACGATCTTGCATTGCTCGACGCATTGCAGCGCAAGGGCAACGCCACCAATGCGACGCTCGGCGAACAGATCCGTCTTTCCGCGTCACAGATCAGTCGCCGCATCCAGCGGCTCGAGGAGGATGGCATCATCGCCGGCTACGTCGCGCTGCTTGCCCCCACGGCACTGGGCCTGGGAGTCACCGCTTTTGCCCAGGTGATCCTCGAACGCCACAACGATGCAGCCAGCGAGGCCTTTGAAAACGCCATCGCGGCGATGCCGGAAGTCATCGACTGCTTCTCCGTCAGCGGCGACGCCGATTACATGTTGCGAATCGTGGTTCCTGATCTGGCAGTGTTTTCCCAATTGATGATGAAGCGCCTGCTGTGCCTGCCCGGCGTTGCCCGCATCAAGACCAGCATTGCCCTGCAAACGGTCAAGCAGACGCATGTCCTGCCTCTCGATCACCTCACCCAGCCGAGCAAGCCACGCCAGCGCGTGCGTTATGCCGAAAGTTGATCCCTCACCCCTTGGCATGCTCTCCCGCCTGCCGGGGAGGGCAGGACTCGTGAGTCGCAGGCACGACTTTCAGATTACAGCACCAGCGGAGCATTGGGTAACTCGTTGGGCTTTTCGCCTGTGGCAGCGAAGTGTTCAGCCAGCGCTGCGGTGATCGTGCGCAATGCGAGCAGCGTACCGCCCTCGAAATCCCCGCTCCGGAAAGCGTTTTCCATGTGGCGGCAGACGCGGTCCCAGAATTCCTGGCCAACACAGGCGTTGATGCCGCGGTCAGCGACGATTTCCACACGCCGATCGATCAACTGCAGATAGATCAGCACGCCGCTGTTCTCCTCGGTGTCCCACACCCGTAACTGCGAAAACAGCTCAATCGCCCGCGCCCGTGCCGACTGACCGCGCCACAGGCAGGACAGGGGCAGGTTGGCTTCGACCAGCACGCGCAACTCGCCACGATGCGTCGATTCCGAGGCAGCAACCGCCCGCTCGATTCGCTGCAACGATGCTGCGGGAAGCGCGCGCAACACCCACCAGTGCGGCAGCACCAGATGGCGGAAAATTCTCTGCAATCGCATCACCAGTCTCCCGAAGCCCCGCCGCCGCCGAAGCTGCCGCCGCCTCCCGAAAAGCCCCCGGAGTTGCTCCCGCCACCACCGCCCCAGGAAATGCCGCCGGATGACCAGCCGGTGCCACCCCGCATGCCGAGAAACAGTGAAATGATGGCGGCCACCACCCCCAGAACGGCGGCGATCAGCACCGACGAGATGAGCATCGCAGCGATCACCCCGGCGGCGACACCGACCATGCCAGCCGCCAGAAAACGCCCGAAAATGGCTCGCAGGACGCCGCCAACTACAAATACCAGGACGAAACCGATCAACAGCAGCATCTCGAAATGATCGTCTACATCGGCACGCCGAGCGCCATCGACGCGTGCCGCAGGCGGCAGCGCTTCACCGGCGATCACCTGCATCATCGCGTCGACCCCGGCATCAATGCCGCCATAGAAATCCCCCTTTTTGAAACGCGGGCTGATCGTCTCGCTGATGATTCGCTTCGCGGTTGCATCGTTGAGCGCGCCTTCCAGACCGTAGCCCACTTCGATGCGAAGTTTCCGGTCGTTCTTGGCGACCAGCAGCAGCGCGCCGTCATCGATGCCGCGGCGACCCAGTTTCCAGGACTCGACGACGCGCAGCGCGTATTGCTCGATGCTTTCCGGCTGCACCGTCGGAACGATCAGGACGGCGATCTGTGACCCTTTCGCGTGCTCGAAAGCGGCCAGCTTGGCGTCGATCCGCTCGCGCTGCCCAGCGGCAAGCGTGCTCGTCAGATCGGTCACCCGCGCCGCCAGCCGTGGAATCGCCTGCTGCTCGTCGGCGCCGGCGATGCCTGCGCCGACGAGCAGCAGCAGGCTCAACAGCCAGGCCGCAAGGCGGGCAGGGAGGAACGGCACGGCCTAGTAACCGGGCGCCGGTGAAGGCCTGCCGGCGTCTGTCGGCGCTGCGGCGGCAGGCGACGCCGGTGCTGGTCTGGCGAAGTCAACCTTCGGCGCCGTCGAGATCGCCTTCTCGTTCTCGACACTGAAATTCGGTTTCACGGTGTAGCCGAAGAGCATCGCCGTGAGATTGTTCGGAAAGGTACGCACCGAAACGTTGTAGCCCTCGACGGCCTTGATGTAACGGTTACGGGCCACGGTGATCCGGTTCTCGGTGCCTTCGAGTTGTGCCTGCAAGTCGCGGAAAGCGGCATCGGCCTTCAACTGCGGATAGTTTTCGGAAACCACCAGCAGACGTGACAGGGCACTGGTGAGACCGGCCTGCGCCTGCTGGAACTTGGCAAAGGCCTCGGGATTATTGACCAGTTCCGGCGTTGCCTGGATCGCACCCACCCGCGCGCGTGCCTGCGTGACCTGGGTCAGCACATCCTTTTCGTGACTGGCATAGCCCTGCACGGTGGCCACCAGGTTCGGTACCAGGTCGGCTCGCCGCTGATACTGGTTGAGCACTTCGGACCAGGCCGACTTGATCGCTTCGTCGCCGGTCTGAAAGGTATTGTAGCCGCAGCCGGAGAGCAGCCCGGCAAGCACTACCAGGAGGGTCAGGAGGGTCGGAATTCGCAGTCGCATGACATTTTCCTTGATGAGGGATGAACAGGGTACAGCCCAGTTGGCGACTTTCGCTGATTTCTCAAGAGGGCGCAAGCCGCACCAGCGGGCTAGGCAGGCGAGGAACCGGCGGTTTGCGCTGCAGCGGTCTTCGCTGCACGCATCAGCGCGCGCGCGCGGCACAGATCCTCCCAGGCCTTGGCCTTGTCCGGCAGGGTGCGCAACAGGTAAGCCGGATGGTAGGTCACCACCACCGGGATGGTGCTCCCGCCGCCCTGCGGCGCAGGATACGCGAAGGTCTTGCCGCGCAGGCTGGCCAGCGAACCGAGTTCACCGAGCAGCGCATGCGCCGCTGCGCGGCCCAGCAGAACAATCAGTCGCGGCTGGATCAGCGCAATCTGTCGCCGCAGATAGGGTGCGCAGGTCGCGATCTCGGCGGCCTCCGGCGTTCGATTGTTGGGCGGACGACACTTCACGGCATGGGCGATGTAGACATCCTTGCCACGCTGCAGGTCGATCGCCGCGAGCATCGCATCGAGCAGTTTTCCAGCAGGGCCGACGAAAGGCTCGCCACGCGCGTCTTCTTCCGCCCCCGGTCCCTCGCCGATGAACAGCCAGTCGGCGGCGATATCGCCAACGCCGAGCACTGCCTGCCGCCTCTGCTGGCACAGCGCGCAGGCCCGGCAGGCGGCAACGCTGTGCTGTAATTGCTCCCAGGACATGCCGGCGATGTCCTGCGGCCGCGCTGAGGCAGGGGCAGCGGTCGGCGCCAGTTCGGTGACTGCGGCGGGCGTAGCGATCGCGTTAGGCGCTTCAGGACGCCGTTCGGCTGGAGTGATTGCCGGCACGCCCGGCGTCGGCAGCGTCACCGCGCGCTGCTCGCGCAACTGCCACTGCGGCGACAGGCCGATCTCGCGCAACAGTTGGGCACGTGTCAATGGCCCACCGGCCGGCTTCCTGGCGATCATTGGGCCACCTCTGCCAGCGCCAGCCGCATCACCAGCGCATCCTCGGATCCCTTTTCTGCCGGGTAGTAGCCGCGTCGCACGCCGATCTGTTGAAAGCCGAAATGCCGATAGATCGCCAGTGCCGGCGCGTTCGACGGACGCACCTCGAGCAGGATGCTGGTTGCCCCCGCCAGCTGCGCCAGGCGCATGGCGTGGCGCAACAGGCGGGCACCAAAACCCGTTCCCTGGCGCTTCCCGGCGACACTGATGTTGAGCAGGTGTGCCTCGTCCACGGCCATCATCAGCACATAGTAGCCCACCAGTTCGTCGGCGAAACGACACCCCCAGACACTGTAGCCGCAAGCGATCGAATCGATGAAATTGGTTCGCGTCCAGGGAAACGGGTAGACGCGATTTTCAATCTCGACGATCTCGTCGAGGTCGGCAGGGTGCATCGGCAGCATCGACAGCCGCGGTGCGAGCACGGCGCTCACGCTTTCCCTCCCGTGGCCAGGCGCTCGGCGACCGTCAGCGCGACCTTGTTGCGAATGTACAGCGGCGCTGCTGCAGCCGCATCGATACCCTCAGCGCGCGCCAGGCGTGGCGCGGCGAGACAGGCAACGGCATCGGCAGCAGGCATCAGTTCGGGTTGCCATCGGTGTACGCAGCCGGCCAGCCGCGCACGCAGCAAGGGATAGGCGGCGAGGCCATTACCGCAAGCCAGCCAACCAGCCGAGTCGGGAAGCGGCAAGGCCGATGGCTGGCAGACCACCACCTCGCCGAGTGGTACGGCCCTTGAAAACCGGCCGTAATAGACCTCACCCATGCGCGCGTCGAGCACCACCAGTACCTGTTCCCCGCCACTGGCCAGCGCCATGGCATCGAGGGTGCCGACTGGAATGACCGGTAGCTGATGGGCGAAAGCCAGACCCTGGGCGACGCCGCAAGCGACCCGCAGACCGGTAAAAGAGCCGGGACCGGCAGCAAAAGCGACTCCGTGCAGGTCGGCAAAGCCAAGCTCGGCTTCGCAGAGCGTTGCGCGGATCAACGGCAGCAGCGTTTCCGAATGCGCAATGCCGACCGGGCAGAAACGCCGCAACACGACGCCATCGCACCAGAGGGCAATGGAGCCGAGATCAGTCGAGGTTTCGATGGCCAGCAGATTCATGCGTCTATTCTACCCGTCCTGCTCGCCGCCGTCGCCATCCGGCTCCGGCTCGCACGCTGCCTCCCCATCCGCAGGGAAGTGTTCCGGATCTTCCCCCTGACGTAGCAGGATTCGACGCCCAATAACGCTGCCGACGTGGTCGGCCAACGCCTTTCCCGCTACAATGACAAGGCCTTCAGAAGACGCGCCGAGAGCACGTCCACCTCACAACCACAGCATAGAAAGTGCCGCAATGAAAGTACTCCTATTGACGCGCGAATATCCTCCCCACGTCTACGGCGGAGCCGGTGTTCACGTCGAGTATCTGTCTGGCGAACTCGCCAGACTGATGCATGTCGAAGTCCGCTCCTTTGGCGACCAGGACACGGTCAGCAGTGATGGCGTGCGAATCAAGGGCTACCCTTTCGGCAAGGGAAGTTTCGCGCATGTCGACAAGAAGCTCAGCGGTGCGCTGGATACCTTCGAAACCAACCTCGAAACGCTGAGCGACCAGGTCGACGCTGATCTGGTGCATGTACACACCTGGTACGCGCACTTTGGCGGTATCCTGGCAAAAACCCTCTATGGCATTCCGCTGGTGCATACGGTGCATTCGCTGGAACCGCTGCGCCCGTGGAAACGCGAGCAGCTCGGCTGTGGCTATGACATGTCGTCCTGGATCGAACGGACCTCGCTGAGCATGGCAGACGCAGTGATCGCCGTATCGGAGGGAACCAAGGCCGACATCCTCGAGCATTTCGACATCGACCCGGCGAAGATCACGGTGATCTACAATGGCATCAACGTCGACCAGTACCATCCGACCGACGAAACCGCTGCCCTCGAAAAGTACGGGGTCGACCCCGACAAGCCGATTGTCCTCTTCGTCGGCCGGATCACGCGTCAGAAAGGCATCGTCCACCTGGTCAATGCCATCCATTACATCAACCCCGACGCGCAGGTCGTCCTCTGCGCCGGCGCACCCGATACCCCCGAAATCCTGGCCGAGATGAAGGCCGCGGTCAAGCGTGTTCGCCAGGAGGGTTTCAAGAACCTGATCTGGATACAGGAGATGGTGAGCAAGGACGAGGCGATCCAGCTCTATTCGCATGCCACGGTGTTCTGCTGCCCGTCGATCTACGAGCCTTTCGGGATCATCAACCTCGAAGCCATGGCCTGCCGCACCGCAGTCGTGGCGAGTGCCGTCGGTGGTATCAAGGAGGTCGTCGTCGATGGCGTCACCGGCTATCTGGTGCCGCTGGAGCAACTGCACGTGGCTCCCTTCGAGCCGGTGGTTCCGGATGTCTTTTCACGCGATCTGGCGGCTGCGATCAACAAGATTCTCGACAACCCGGAACTCGCCGAATCAATGGCCGCAGCAGGCCAGCAGCGTGCCCGCGATGTCTTCAGCTGGTCGAGCATCGCGCAGCAAACGAAGCAACTCTACGATTCGCTGCTGAAGTGATGCCGGCGGGTGTCGACGGCAGCCGCGCCATCGGCTCGCTTCCGTCGGCCTGCGCGCTGTTGGCGCGCACCGGTCTTCACCTACAGATTCCACTCTTCCGGCCAGGCCGGATCAGGATTTAGGAGCAGAATGATGATGATTCCCAAAGAATACCCTCGTGTGATCATCGAAGCGGTCGAGCCGCAAGTGGTCGGTGGCCGTTTCCCCATCAAGCGCGTCGTCGGCGAGAAGGTTACCGTCAGCGCCGACATCTACAAGGAAGGCCATGACAAACTGGCGGCCGTGCTCAAGGCGCGCCAGGTCGGTGACAAGGAATGGCAGGAAAGCGCGATGACGCAGGGCGACAACGACCGCTGGTTCGGTGAGTTTACGGTCACCACGGTCGGTCGCTGGGAGTACACGATCGAGGCGTATGCCGAAAGATATCTGTCGTGGGTGGACGAAATCAGCAAGAAGAGCGTGCCGGGTGCAGACCTCAGGAGCGAACTGCTCGAGGGTCTGGTGATCCTCAAGAAGTCGGCCGCCGTGGCGCAGGGCGAGGATCTCAGCCGCATGCTGGGCATCATCGCGGCCATCGAAACTGCGCTGGCTGCCGGCGAGCAGCGCGGTGCCATTGATCTGGGCATCGGCAAGGTCATGCGCGGCATGATGGCCAGCTACCCCGATCGCAGCGAGGGCCATCAACTGGCGCCAGCGCTGACGATCATGGTCAATCGGCCAATCACCCGTTTTGCCGCCTGGTATGAGTTCTTCCCGCGTTCGCAAGGCAACATGCCGTACCGGCATGGCACCCTGCAGGACAGCATCCGTCGCTTGCACGACATCAAGGCGATGGGTTTCGACGTCGTCTATCTGCCGCCGATCCACCCCATCGGTTACAGTTTTCGCAAGGGCAAGAACAACAGCCTGGTTGCCGTACCAGGCGACGTCGGCAGTCCCTGGGCGATCGGCAACAAACACGGCGGCCACATGGCGCTGGAGCCGCAACTCGGTACCTGGGACGACTGGGACCAGTTTGTCGCCACCTGCCGTGAGTTGGAAATCGAGATTGCGCTCGATTATGTGATGAATTGTTCGCCCGACCATCCTTATGTTGCAGCGCATCCGGAGTGGTTCTTCCATCGTCCCGATGGATCGATCAAGTACGCCGAAAACCCGCCGAAGAAATACCAGGACGTCTACCCGCTCAATTTCGGGACCAGCGACCGCGCCGGGCTGTGGCAGGAAATGCTCAAGATCTTCGTGTTCTGGGTTGGCAAGGGCGTCACGACCATGCGGGTCGACAATCCGCACACCAAACCGGTACCGTTCTGGGAATGGGTGATCGGCGAAGTGCACCGGCAGCACCCGCAAGTCATCTTCCTGGCCGAAGCCTTCACCAAACCGAAGATGATGCGCTTGTTGGCGAAAGTCGGTTTCGCCCAGTCCTACACCTACTTCACCTGGCGCGACCACAAGCATGACCTGACCGAGTACGTCAGCGAGTTGACCAGCGGCGAGATGAAGGAGTATTTCACCGGCAACTTCTTTGCCAATACGCCGGACATCCTGCCACCGATCCTGCAGTTCGGCGGCCGCCCGGCATTCATCATGCGTGCCGTGCTGGCCGCGACATTGTCAAGCGTCTACGGTATCTACAGCGGCTACGAGCTGTGCGAGAACGAGGCGATTCCCGGCAAGGAGGAGTACCTCGATTCGGAGAAATACGAAATCAAGATGCGCGACTGGAAAGCCCCGGGCAACATCATTGACATCATCACCCGGATCAACCGGATCCGCAAGGAATGCCCCGCCCTGCAAACCTACAATAACGTGCTCTTCCTGAATGCCGACAACCCCAACATCCTCGCCTATGCCAAAATGACCGAAGACCGGTCGGACATTGTCATCTGTGTGGTCAATCTCGACCCCTTCCACTCGCACCACTCGATCCTGCATGTGCCACTGGGCACCTTCGGGATTCCCGAGGACGAGCAGTACCAGGCACACGACCTGCTCTCTGGCGAGCGCTATCGCTGGCATGGTCCGACGGCCTATGTCGAGCTCGCTCCGACCACCAAGATGGCACACATCATCAAGGTCCGGCGCTGGTAGAAAGCAGCTCGCGGTCAGCCAGACCGGCAAGGCGTCGCGCCTGACTTCGGCCGGGTCATCGTCCACAAACGCGATCGAAGTGCGACACTGCAGGGGCAGGGCATCCTGCCCCTGCTGCAGTCGCTTAATCGGATCCGGCAAGGGCGCGGGTGAACTTCATGTCCTCGCCCGAAAGGTCACTGAGTTCGATACGCACCGGCTTCACCTTCCAGATCTCGTTGCAGTACTCACAGATCGCCCGATCGGAAGAAAAGAATCCGGAACGTGCGACGTTGAGGATGGACATCCGTGTCCAGCGATCGATGTCCAGGTAGGTATCAGAGACCCTGGACTGACAATCGATGTACGACTGGAAGTCAGCCATCAGCATGTACTCGTCATGGTTGAGCAGGTGATCGACGAGGGGCCGGAAAATCTCGCGGTCGCCCTTGGTGAAGAAGCCACTGGCGATCAGGTCGATCACTTCACGCAGGTGCGGGTTCTCGTCGTAATAGGTCCGTGGTCGGTAGCCGGTTCTTCTGAGTTCCATCACCTCAGGTGTGGTCATCCCGAACAGGAAGAAGTTCTCGTCACCGACTTCCTCGCGGATTTCGACATTGGCACCATCGAGCGTGCCGATGGTCAGCGCACCGTTCATCTGGAACTTCATGTTGCCGGTTCCGGAGGCTTCCTTTCCGGCTAGTGAAATCTGCTCGGACAGATCGGCACCAGGAAAGATCGACTGGGCGTGCTTGACGTTGTAGTTCGGGAAGAACACCACCTGCAGCTTGCCGTGCATCGCCGGATCGCGACCGATCACGTCGGCGACGGCGTTGATCAGCCGGATGATCAGCTTGGCCATGAAGTAACCCGGCGCCGCCTTGCCGCCGAAGATCACGGTGCGGGGCGCGATCACGAGGTCGGGGTTGTCCTTCAGGCGCTTGTACAAGGAAACCACGTGCAGGATGTTGAGGTGCTGCCGCTTGTACTCATGAAAACGTTTGACCTGGATGTCGAACATCGACGCCGGATCGACGTCGACATGAGCAAAACGTTTGATCTCGCCGACCAGCCGCTTCTTGTTGCCGCTCTTGATCCGCCGCCAGGATTCGCGAAAGGCGGGATCGTCGGCATACGGTTCGAGTTCGCGCAGCCGTGTCATGTCGGTCACCCAGCCGGTGCCGATGGTTTCCTCGATCAGCCCGGACATCGTCGGATTCGCCAGGACCACGAAGCGGCGCGGCGTGACGCCATTGGTCTTGTTGTTGAACTTCTCCGGCCACATCTCGTAGAAGTCCTTGAGGACATCCGACTTGAGCAGTTCGGAATGTAGCTTGGCCACACCATTCACCGCGAAGCTGCCGACGACCGCCAGATTCGCCATGCGCACGTAGTGCGCACCATCCTCGTCGATCAGCGACATTCTTCGCAGCCGCGCGTCGTCGCCCGGATAGCGAATCCGCACTTCGTCGAGGAAACGCAGGTTGATCTCGCAAATGATCTCGAAATGCCGCGGCAGCACGCGCTTGAACAGGGCCAGTCGCCACTTTTCGAGCGCCTCCGGCAGCAGCGTGTGGTTGGTGTAGGCGAAGGTCTTGCGGGTAATCGCCCAGGCCTGGTCCCACTCCATCATATATTCATCGACCAGCAGGCGCATCAGTTCCGCCACGGCGATCGACGGATGCGTATCGTTGAGCTGGACAACGAACTTTTCGTCGAAGTGATCGAGGTTCTTCTCGCGCTGCAGTTGCAGGCGGATCATGTCCTTCAGTGAGCAAGCCACGAAGAAGTACTGTTGTTCTAGCCTGAGTTCCTGGCCTGCTTCGGTTTCGTCGTTCGGGTACAGCACCTTGGTGATGGTCTCCGAGCGAATCTGGGCATCGACGGCCTCATGGTAGTTGCCAGCATTGAAGGCTGCAAAATCGAAACTCTCCGGCGCCTCGGCGCTCCACAGCCGGAGCCGGTTCGGCGTATTCACCCCGTAACCCAACACCGGCATGTCCCAGGCGGTACCGCGAACGAGTTTGGCCGGAACCCATTGCACGCGCAGGCGGCGATCGCCGTTCGCCTCATACTGATATTCGGTATGACCACCAAGCTTGATGTCGAAAGCGATATTCGGACGGTGGATCAGCCATGGGCTTCCAGCACGTAACCACTTGTCGGTCAGCTCGATCTGTTGCCCATCGCGAATCGCCTGCGTGAAGATGCCGAACTCGTACAGGATGCCATAACCGATGGCAGGAATTTCGAGCGTTGCCAGCGAGTCGAGGTAACATGCCGCCAGGCGTCCAAGACCGCCGTTGCCCAGCCCCGGTTCCTCCTCCTGATCGAGCAGCATTTCCAGATCGAGTCCGAACTCCTGGGTGGCCTGCCGGGCCTGATCGAAGATCCCGAGATTGATCAGGTTATTGCCGAGTTGCGGACCAATCAGGAATTCGGCAGACAGGTAACAGACGGTACGGCTGCCCCGATCGCGATAGGTGCGCGCAGTTTGTACCCAGCGTTGCAACAGGCGGTCGCGCACCGCCTGCGCGAGCGCCATGAAGCAGTCACGCCGCGTCGCCACCTGCGGGAAGCGCGCCTGCACATAGACCAGTTTGTCGAGCATGGCACGTTTCAGTGCGTCCACACTGAGTCCGGTGCGCCGGTCTTCGCGCCCCACCAGCAGAGCGGAATCTGCCTCCAGCGGTGGCGCATTTTCTTTTTCGATTTCAACTTTCATGTCGGCACCCTCATATTTCTTGTTTATCGATGTGTAAGAGATCGCGAATCCGTGTTCACCGGTCCACGTCCAAGGCGAGTCTATAACATTGCGCGAAGCTGTGCACGCTGTGCCGTTCAAACGCAACAATTCTCATTCTAACGAAAGCATGGAGATGGGTTCGGTGTCATCGGCGTGCGCTGGAGATCACCGGGATGCTGCTCGCGCCGGGATTAGAAGCCGGGCTTCTTTTCAGTCACCCAGGCTTCGATTTCGAGAAAATCCTTCTGGTTCTGGCGGAGGACCAGGAAGAAGACGAGCGCCAGGAGCAGCGCGAAGAGCAGGACCGAGAACTCGTGCCAGCCGAGATTTGCGAGCAGTTGAAGAGGCATTGCTTTCTCCCGTCGTCGATGCAAGCAGCCAGCGGAGGCAGGCGCCAAACCACATTGACTGGCATATGACCCGTGCTCAAGCGTCCTGGTTCCAGCCGCAGGAAGGGCAGGGCCATGAGCTGCGTCCGGCTCGCCGTTTCGGACAGAAACTCTAGATCACACGTACGCGAATCACGCGTTCGACCGCCTTGATGGCGTCGATCACCTCTTCGCCGGGCTTTTTCTCGACGTCCACAATGTTGAAAGCCAGTTCACCGCGGCTCTTGTTCATCATGTCTACGACATTGACCTGGTGGTTGGCCAGAATGGACAGGACATGGCCGAGAACACCGGAGACATTGTCGTTGGAGAAGGTGATTCGCGAGGTGCCCGGACTGCGCTCCATGTTGATCTTCGGGAAGTTGACCGAGTTCACGATGTGGCCGTTTTCCAGATAGTCGACCAGTTGGTTGGCAGCCATCACCGCACAGTTTTCCTCGGATTCCTCGGTACTGGCGCCGATGTGCGGCATGGCAATGATTCGCGGGTGTCCGAGCAGAGCGGGTTCGGGAAAATCGCAGACGTACTTGCCGAGCCGGCCAGCGTCAAGACTGCGCAGGACCGCCGCCGGGTTCACGATCGCGTCCCGGGCAAAGTTGAGCAGCACGGCACCCTCTTTGATGACCGCCAGAGTGTCGTCGTTGAGCATATGCCGGGTGGCATCGACCGCCGGCACATGCAGCGAGACGTAGTCGGAACGGGCGAGCAGCGATTGCAGGTTTTCCATGCGGCTGACTTCGTTCGACAGGCGCCAGGCCGCATCAATCGACAACACCGGGTCAAAACCGACTACCGTCATGCCCATCGCCAGCGCCATGTCGGCGACCATCGAGCCGATCGCTCCGAGACCGACGATACCGATCGTCTTGCCACGGATTTCGTGGCCGGCAAAGCGGGATTTGGCTTTTTCGACGAGCGGCGACATCTCCGCCGGATCCTGGATATCGGCGAGCGACTGCACATAATTCATGCCATCGACGATGCCGCGCGCGCTCAGCAGCATGCCGGCCATCACCAGTTCCTTGACGGCGTTGGCATTGGCTCCCGGGGTGTTGAACACCACGATCCCCTGCTTGCCGTATTCGGCGACCGGAACATTGTTGACCCCGGCGCCGGCGCGGGCAACGGCCAGCAACGAGGCGGGGACGTCGATACCCTGCAGCTTCTGGCTGCGCAGGAGAAAAGCGTCGGGGTGAGCAATGTCGCTACCGACTTCATAGGATTGACGCGGAAATCGATCGAGACCCTTGATCGAAATCTTGTTGTAGGTTCTGACCTTGTACATGGCTATGTGACTCGGATAGATGATCGGTGGAATGACGGGAATCAGGCGGCGACCTGCTGATAGGCCCAGGCCAGCCATGGCATCAGCGCTTGCAGGTCGGAAGTCTCGACGGTAGACCCACACCAGATGCGAATCCCTGCCGGTGCGTCCTTGTACGAACCGATGTCGAAAGCAACGCCTTCGCTGTCGAGCAGCTTGACGAGCTTCTTGACCTGTTCGGCATCGAGTTGCACGCTCAGGCAGACGCTGGTGTTCGAGCGCGTTGCCGGATCCTTGGCCAGGAAAGTGATCCAGTCGTTGGCGGCGACAAACTCGGCGATCACCGCCAGGTTGGCCTGGCTGCGCGCGATCGCCGCCGGGACGCCGCCAATCGCCTCGATCCATTGCAAGGCGTCGAGATAGTCGGCAACGCAGAGCATCGAAGGGGTGTTGATCGTTTCCCCGCGGAAGATACCTTCGCTGAGCTTGCCGCCGGAGGTCAGGCGGAACACCTTGGGCAGTGGCCACGGCGGGCTATAGCTTTCCAGACGGGCAACCGCGCGTGGGCCGAGGATCAGCATGCCGTGCGCCCCCTCCCCGCCCAAGACCTTCTGCCAGGAGAAGGTCACCACGTCGAGCTTGTCCCAGGGCAGGTCCATGGCGAATACCGCCGAAGTGGCATCGCAGATCGTCAGGCCGGTGCGCTCATTCGGAATCCAGTCACCATTGGGCACCTTGACGCCGGAAGTCGTGCCGTTCCAGGTAAACACCACGTCATTGTCGAAATTCACCTGCGCGAGATCGACGATGTCGCCATAATCGGCCTTCAGGACGCGCGCGTCGGAAAGTTTCAGTTGCTTGACCACGTCCGTCGCCCAGCCCGCGCCAAAGGACTCCCAGACCAGAACGTCGACACCGCGCTGACCCAGCAAGGACCACATCGCCATTTCCACTGCACCCGTGTCCGACCCCGGCACGACGCCGACGCGATAGCCTTCCGGCAAACCGAGGATGCGAGCGGTTTCCGAGCACGCCAGCGCGAGGGCTTTCTTGCCCAGCGCCGAGCGGTGCGAGCGGCCCAGGGTGTTGAGCGAAAGGGCGCTGACATCATAGCCCGGGCGCTTGCTGCAGGGACCTGAGGAAAAATTGGGGTTTTTGGGTTTCGCTGTGGGTTGCATGATTGCCTCTATCTAGAAAAAGAAACCGGGGGCTGGCGCCTCCCCGAAGGTCCACCAGCCAGTATCGAACAAGCATGGAATTGTAACAGAGGGGCACGTCGCAGGCAGCAGGCAGCCGCTTGTCGACGGGTCGCCGGCGCCGATAATCTGCTTGCGCCGCGCTAAACCGTGTATAGTTCTGCCCGGAAGCGAGCTGTGTTTCATCCGGTCGGCAGTTTGCTTTTCTCGCGGTTTCTCCCCCCGGCAAGTGCCGAGCGCCCCGAATCATCCCACCCCAAAATTGTGGTATCCGCCTGAACCGGCTCTGATGGTGCCATGCCGCAGCAGGTCGTTTGCAGGAGATTTTCTTGTCCCAATCGTTTGCCCTTCTCGGCCTTGCGGCCGAACTCACGCGTGTTGTCGCCGAACAGGGCTACACCGAACCGACGCCAGTACAGGCGCAAGCCATCCCGGTCATTCTTGCTGGACGTGATGTACTCGCCGGCGCCCAGACCGGAACCGGCAAGACCGCCGGCTTCACGCTGCCGCTGCTGCAGCGGCTGTCGGCAGCTTCCCCCACTGCTGCACACCACCCCCGGCGCGTACGGGCGCTGATCCTGACACCCACCCGCGAACTCGCGGCGCAGGTCGAAGAGAGCGTGCGCACCTACGGCCAGTACCTGCCGCTCCAGTCCACCCTGGTTTACGGCGGCGTGAACATCAATCCACAGATCGAAGCCTTGCGCCGTGGCGTCGATATCCTCGTCGCCACGCCGGGCCGCCTGCTCGATCACCTGCAGCAGAAGACCGCCAACCTGGCGCATGTCGAGATCCTGGTGCTTGACGAAGCGGACCGCATGCTGGACATGGGCTTCATTCGCGACATTCGGCGCATCCTCGCGCTGCTGCCGGCGCGGAGGCAGAACCTGCTGTTCTCGGCCACCTTTTCCAGCGAGATTCGCCAGCTCGCCGACGGCCTGCTGCACGCGCCGGCGATGATCGAAGTTGCACGCCGCAACGCCGAATCCGAACTGGTTGCCCAGCGCATCCATCCGGTCGATGCCTGGCGCAAGCGCGAACTGCTGACCCATCTGGTGTCGTCGGGCGACTGGCGCCAGGTGCTGGTGTTCACGCGCATGAAAAGTGGCGCCAACCGGCTGGCGGAGCAATTGTGCAAGGAAGGCATCGAGGCCACGGCGATCCACGGCAACAAGAGCCAGCCGGCACGTACCCGGGCACTGGCCGGCTTCAAAGCCGGCACGGTGCGTGTCCTGGTGGCGACCGACATTGCCGCGCGCGGTCTGGACATCGAAGAGTTGCCGCATGTGGTCAACTTCGAGCTTCCCAACGTTCCCGAGGACTATGTCCATCGCATCGGCCGGACCGGGCGTGCGGGGAGCACCGGCGAGGCGGTTTCACTGGTTTCGGTTGAGGAGAACGCGCTGCTCGCCGACATCGAGAAGCTGCTGACGCGTCGCATCGATCGCCAGATCGTGCCGGGATTCGAGCCCGGTCAGCCGCCGCCGCCTCATCTGCTGGTCGCAGTGCAAGCTGCTGAACGAGGCGGTCGCGATGGCAAGCGACGCGGCGGCGGCCAGGGAAAGGCTAGTGCGCAGCGGACGCAGACCTCGGCGACGCCACCGGCACGCCCGAGCGCGTCAACGCCGGCGCGTGCCAGTCAGGCGCCGCTGCCGAATGTACCGCGGGCGCCGCAGAGCGCCAGGGCCGGTGCTGCACTGCCAGCGCTGTTTCGCAGCCCCACCCGCCGCGGCAGTTGAGCAGCGGACCTGCGCCACCAGCCACGAGCCATTTATCGAATCGTCAGACCAGGAGCCGGCAATGAATATATTCGTGGGTAATCTCGCACCCGAGACGGACGAAACAGAACTCACCAATCTGTTCAAGGCCTTCGGCCAGGTGAAGTCCGTGCAGGTGATGCGCGAGCTGTTCAGCGGTGCATCGAAGGGCTTCGGCTTTGTCGAAATGCCCGGCAGGGCGCATTCGCTTTCCGCGATCGCTGCCCTCGACGGCAAGGACCTGCACGGCCAGCCGTTGCGGGTAAACGAAGCCGTGGCGCGGAGCAGTGGCGGCATGCGCCACCGCTAGCCGCTTGCAGAATGCTTCTTCGCTTCAGCGTTTGCCGACCCGTTTGGCCAGTTTGTCGATCAGCTTGCGCAGGGCACGCTCGTCGACCATGCTCCTGGCTTTGCCGGCCTCCAGCCAGCGCCGTTCGCGGTGGCTCTCTTCCCACTCGTCTTCGGGAACGCTTTCGCTGACTTCCATCGGAAATACCGCCACATGGCACACGCCGCCCCATTTCTTGTAGTCGTAATGGCCAATCGGCTCCTCGTCGAGGCGACCGCGCACGCCTGCCTCCTCCAGGGCTTCCTTGCCGGCTGAGTCACGCAAGGACAGCTCGGGTTCCTTGACGCCCTTGGGGATCACCCAGCGAGTGCCCTTGCGCGAGGCGATGACCATGATTTCCAGTTGGCCGTCGATCCGACGATAGGGGAGCACTGCCGACTGGGTAAAGAAGTAGTCGGGAACGGGACCCTGCGACTCGTCGTCTACGGCCAGATCGTCCGGCACCTGTCCGGGTCGGGTGACCGAGACCAGAGTGGCGCAGCCGGGCTCGAGCTTCGTCCAGTCTTCGATCATTTCCAGTTGGGCGAGTGCCGAAGTCGGCAGCACCTTGCCATCGTCCGGAACCTCGATCTGGCCTTCGTTCAGATAATCGATCAGTTCTTCGAGCCCCGGATTGTGTCCGACCACCATCACCCGGTGGGCGCTCTTCGGGCAATCGGCCAGCGCCGCCAACAGATCTTCGACTGGCGCCGCATAGAGACGCTCGTCCCAGCGCACCTTGCTCAACGGTACCCCCATCGCCTTGCAGGCCGCTGCCGTCGTGGCACGCGCGCGCTCGGCCGGGGAACTGAGTACCGCGTCCGGAACCAGTTTCTGGCGCTTGATCCAGGCCCCCATTTTCTGGCTGCCGAGGTGGCCTCTTTCGACCAGCGGGCGGTGAAAATCCTCGTGACCCGTGCCCCAGTCCGACTTACCGTGCCGCAATACCAGCAATGTCTTTCCTTTCATGGCGAAACTCTCCCCTCAATGTTGGTCAACGAGGACAAGCTCGGTGTCCCGGCGTAGTCGCTCTTCACGGCGCTATGATAAACGATGGTTCACGCTGGCGCGCCATCAACCTCGCCAGAGCCAAGTCAGGCGCTGCCGCCGCGTAGCGCTTCCAGTGGCGCGCTCTGCAGCAGCCGGGTGGCGGCGAACCAGCCGGCGGCGCTGACCAGCAAAGCGCCAAGGCAGATCGCTGCCGGCAACAGCCACAGATCGATCGTCACTTCGAAGCGAAAGACCTGGCGCGCCAGAAACTGGCCGACGCCGATGGCTCCGAGCGCGGCAATCAGGCCGGAAAACCCGCCAATCGCCGCAAACTCGGCCAGCAAGGCCCGCCTGAGCTGTTCCCGGCGTGCTCCGAGGGCGCGCATCACGGCCAGCTCGTAGCGTCGCTCTTCCGCTGCTGAAGCCAGCGCCGCGTAGAGAACGATGACTCCGGCGGCCAGAGTAAACAGAAAAACGAACTGCACCGCCCGCGCCACCTGATCCATGATCGATTGCAACTGGCGCAGGATTGCTGCGACGTCGATCACCGTGAGATTGGGAAATTCGCGAATCAGCCGATTGATGAACTCCGCCTTTTCCGGGGGAAGATAAAAACTGGTGATCCAGCTTGCCGGGTAGCCTTGCAGGACCAGCGGCGGCGTCAGGACAAAGAAATTGACGCGCATGGTATCCCAGTTGACTTTGCGCAATCCGACCACCGACATGCCGACCTGCTCGCCGGCGACGACGAACTCGATCCGATCGCCGACAGACAGTCCGAGCGTCTTCGCCAGCCCATCTTCGACCGACGCGGCCGCGTCGCCCCCCCGGCCAGCGACTTCGGCGGGAGAGAACCAGCGCCCGCCACTGAGTCGGTTGCCTTCCGGCAGATCGGCGCGCATCGACAGATTGAACTCGCGGTCGATCAGGCGCTGCGCGCGATCGTCCGTGTAGCTTGCGGCACTGACTTCGACGTCGTTGATGCGCGTCAATCGCCCGCGCACCATCGGCGCCAGCTCGGCCACCAGGCCCTGCGCCAGCAGCGCCGCGCGTACTGCTTCGACCTGGTCGGGCTGGATATTGACGACAAAGCGGTTCGCTGCCTCGGGTGGAACGCTCCGCCGCCAGGCATCGAGCAGCTCGCCGCGCGTCACGGTCAGCAGCAGCAGCGCCATGAAGCCGAGCGCCAGTGCAACAATCTGGAGGACGCTGGTGCCCGCACGCCGCTCCAGGCTTGCCAGCCCGTAACGCCAGCCGATTCCGCTCGCGCTGGCGGATCGCCTACCGCCACGCAGCGCGGCTGCCAGCCGGATGGCGAGCCGGGCAATCAGCGCAAAGGCGATCAGTGCGACGCTGAAGCCGCCGACCACGTAGGCGCCAAGCTCGACTTCGCCGGCCACCCAGAACATCAGGCCGGCCAGCGCCAGGAAGCCGAGCAGATAGCCACCGAGCAGACCGCTGCGCGGATTGCCCAGTTCGCGGCGCAGAACACGCAGCGTCGACACCTTCTTGAGCTGCAGCAGGGGCGGCACGGCAAAGCCGAAGAGCAGCAGCAGACCGACCGCCACCCCCTGTACGGCCGGCAGCAGACCCGGCGGTGGCAGTGGCGTCGCCAGCAACTGTGCGAGCCAGGCGTGCAGGGCGAAATGGGCGAGGTAGCCGAGCGCGCAGCCAATGCTGGCCGCGAGTACACCGAGCACGGCAAACTGGCCCAGGTACAGGCGCAACAGCAAGGATTGTGTCGCGCCTAGACAGCGCATCACGGCGCAGGGATCGAGATGGCGTTGCCCATAACGTCGCGAAGCCAGCGCCACCGCCACCGCCGCCAGCACCACCGTCAGCAGCGCCGAAAGACCGAGGAATTTCTGCGCCCGTTCGAGCGCGGTACGGATCTCCGGGCGGCCGTTCTGCGGGTCTTCGATGCGTTGCCCACGCGCCAAGCGTGGCTCGATGTCGCGCTGGAAACGCTGCACCAGCGGCAGGTCGCCGGCCAGCAACAGGCGGTAGCCGACACGACTGCCGATTTGCAGCAGGGCCGTGGCCGGCAGATCGTCGAGGTTCATCAACAGGCGCGGCGCGACGCTGAAGAAGTTGATGCCGCGATCCGGCTCGAGAGTCAGTACGGCATCGACGCGCAGCGAACTTTGCCCGACGGCGATCTGGTCACCGACGCGCGCGCCCAGTGCCGAGGCCAGACGCTCGTCGATCCAGATCATTCCGGCAGGAGGCCCGCCACGCGCCGGCGCATCCGGGACATTCAGCGCCGGCGCAATGCGCAGGGTGCCGCGCAGCGGATAAGCGGCACCAACCGCCTTGATCTCGGCGAGCTGCGCACGCAGCTCGTCAGCTTCGCCGTGCGTCACCATGCTCGGGAAGGTACGGGTCTCGACCACCTGCAGGCCGCGCGCGCGCGCCTCGTCGGTCAAGGCTTGCGGCCACGGATGATCGGCGGTCAGCAAGAGATCGGCGCCGAGCAATTGATGAGACTCGCGATCGAGCGCCTGACGAACACGGTCGGCAAAAAATCCCACCGCCGACAGGGCGGCCACGGCGACCGCCAGAGCCGCCGCCAGCAGGCGCAACTCACCGCCGCGCGCGTCGCGCCGCAGCATTCGCCAGGAGAAGGAGCACAGTTGCAGGACTCGCATGAATCACCTGTTCGAGAATACTTTGCGTACTTGACCAAGGCAGGATGTTCAGAGTACAACCCTTCCCCTATCTCCTAGCTCCTGTTTCCGACTGTTATGGTAGCGCCAAATGACAAGATCCAAGATGCTGTTGCTGGCCGTGATCGCGGCCAGTGTTGCCGGTACAGGATACTGGTACCAGAACACTCGTCAGAGCAACTCCGGTACGACTGCCAGGAGCGCAGCGCCGGTGCCGGTGACCGTGGCCAAGGCGACGGTCGGCGACATACCCGTCCTGCTGGAGGTAGTAGGACGCGCCGAAGCGTACGAAAGCGTGACCTTGAAATCACGGCTGGACGGACAGGTTCTGGCGGTGACCTACGCCGCAGGGCAACCTGTCCGGCAGGGCGAGGTACTAATCCGGCTCGACCCCGGCGACTTCGACGCGCGGCTGCTGCAGGCGCAGGCCAATCTGGCCAGGAGCGAAGCCCAGCTCGCCAAGGCCAGGGCCGACGTGCAGCGCTATCTGTCCCTGCAGGGACGCGGCTTCGTTTCCGAGGAAAAGGTCAACGAACTGCGTACCGGCGAAGCTACGGCAAGCGCGACGGTCAAGGCCGACCGGGCTGCTCTGGAACTGGCCACGCTCCAACTCGCCTACACCAGCATCCGCGCTCCATTTGCGGGCGTGGTCGGCGCGCGTCTGGTGTTCCCCGGTTCCGCCGTCAAGATGAATGAAACGGTGCTGGCAGTGGTCAATCGCGTGCAACCGCTCTACGTGACTTTTTCGATTCCCGAGAAGCATCTGCCGCGTGTGCGCAAGGCCATGGCAAGCGGCGATCTGCCCGCCAGTGTGACGATTACCGGCAACCGGGAGCAGCGTTTTGCAGGCACGGTGAGGTTTCTCGACAACACCGTCGATGCCGGCACCGGCACCATCCAGATGAAGGCCCTGCTGGAAAATCGTGATGAACGACTGATCCCCGGACAATTTCTCGAGGTCAGCCTCTCCCTCGATACCCTGAGCAATGCCGTGGTCGTTCCCGCGGAAGCCGTGCAGCAGGGGCCGGAGGGCAACTTCCTGTTTGTCGTCCGCCCGGACAACACTGTAGAACCCAGGAAGATCGACGTGTCGGCCAGCTTCCGTGGCATCTCGGCGATCGGCAGGGGCGTTGCCAGCGATGAAGTGGTCGTCACCGATGGCCAGCTCAGGCTGGCTCCCGGATCGCTGGTGCAGGTGAAACCCACGCAGCCGGAGGGGGCCGCTGCCGCCAAAGCGGCCGCCACGCCAGTGCCGGCCACTCAGCCGGGCGGCAACAGCAAATGAATCTGCCTGAACTCTGCATTCGCCGCCCGGTCATGACCACGCTGCTGATGGCGGCGTTCCTCATTTTCGGCTTGATCGGCTACCGTGCTCTGCCGGTTTCCGAATTGCCGACGGTCGATTTCCCGACCATTGCAGTGACCGCCAATCTGCCCGGCGCCTCCCCGGAAACCATGGCGGCGGCGGTCGCCACACCCCTGGAAGGGCAATTCTCGACCATCGCCGGCCTCGATTCGATGACCTCGACGAGCGCCCAGGGATCGACCTCGATCACCCTGCAGTTCTCGCTCGAACGCAACATCGACGCCGCTGCGCAGGATGTGCAAGCGGCGATCTCCGCCGCCTTGCGCAAGTTGCCGCCGAACATGCCGGCGCCACCGTCGTTCCGCAAGGTCAACCCGGCCGACTCGCCGGTCTTCTATATCGCCATGCTGTCACCGACGCTGCCGCTGTCGCTGGTGAACGAATACGCGGAAACCCAGCTCGCGCAGCGTCTGTCGACGATCCCCGGCGTCGCCCAGGTGCTGATTTTCGGATCGCAGAAATTCGCCGTGCGCGTGCAGGCCAACCCCGACCAGCTCGCCAGCCGGGGAATCGGCCTCGACGAATTGCAACAGACGCTGGCCCAGAACAACGTCAACCAACCGATCGGCCAGCTCGATGGCAGCCGCCAGACTTTTGCCATCAAGGATGGCGGACAGCTTTCCAGTGCCGCGGCCTACCGCCCACTGATCGTTGCCTGGCGAAATGGCGCGCCGGTGCGGCTCGACGAAGTCGCCACCCCGATCGACAGCGTCGAGAACAACAAGATCGCCAGCTGGAACGTCGACAAGCGTGCCATCGTCCTGGCGATTCAGCGCCAGCCCGGCGCCAATACCATCGAGACGGTCGATGCCATCAAGCGCGTCTTGCCGTCGTTCCAGTCCAAGCTGCCGGCAGCGATCGAGATGAGAGTACTTTTCGACCGCAGCGTCTCGATCCGCGACGCGATCGACGACGTCCAGTTCACGCTGATCCTGGCCGGCTTCCTGGTGATTCTGGTGATCCTGCTGTTCCTGAGAAACCTCTCGGCGACGCTCATTCCGGCGCTGGCGCTGCCGATTTCTGTGGTCGGGACCTTCGGGGCGATGGCGGTCCTCGGTTACAGCCTCGACAATCTTTCGCTGCTGGCGCTGACTCTGAGTGTCGGCTTCGTCGTCGATGATGCGATCGTGATGCTGGAGAATATCGTCCGCCACGTCGAAAAGGGCGAAACACCGTTCGAGGCGGCGATCCAGGGCGCCCGCGAGATCGGCTTCACGATCCTTTCGATGACCCTCTCGCTGATTGCCGTTTTCATTCCGGTGCTCTTCATGAGCGGCATCGTCGGCCGCCTGCTGCACGAATTCGCGGTCACCATCTGCGTCGCCATTCTGGTCTCCGGCTTCGTGTCGCTGACCCTGACCCCGATGCTCTGCAGCCGCTACATCCAGCACGCCGAGCCTGATACGCATGGCCGTCTGTTCCAGATCTTCGAGCGTTTTTTTGTTGCCCTGCTCGCTGCTTACGAGCGGACGCTCAAGCTGGCGATGGCGCACCCGCGCAGCGTGCTGGCGGCTTTCTTGGCCACCCTGCTGTTCACCGGCTATCTGTTCACCGTGGTGCCCAAGGACTTCCTGCCGAGCGGTGACTCGGGTCAGATCATCGCCTTCACCGAAGGCGCGCAGGACGTGTCCTTCGCCTCGATGGTGAAACATCAACGCGCGCTGGCCGAAATCGTCGCGCAGGAACCCGACATCCGCTCGTTCATGTCGGCGGTGGGTGCCGGCGGCATCCGCCCGACGGCCAATACCGGGACCATTTTCATGATCCTCAAACCCCGCTCGGAACGTCGCTCGTCTCCCGATCAAATCATTCAGCGCCTGCGCCCCAAACTCGCGGAAGTGCCGGGAATCAAGGCGTACATGCAGAATCCGCCGGTCATCCGCATCGGCGGCCAGCTCACCGCCGCGCAGTATCAGTACACCCTGCAGGACACCGACCTCGGCGAGCTGTACCAATGGACCGCCACCTTGACCGAACGTCTCCGCCAGTTGCCCGGATTCGTCGATGTCACCAACAACCTCAACCACCTCAGCCCGGTGCTGGCGCTGGACATCGACCGCGACAAGCTGGCGACGCTCGGTCTCAGTTATGGGCAGGTGGAAGATGCCTTGCAGAGCGCATTCAGCGCGCGACAGGTGTCAACCATCTACGGCGCGACCAATCAGTACCAGGTGATTCTCGAAGTCGCCCCGGAATACCAGGCCGATCCGGAAGCGCTGTCACGCCTCTACGTGCGCAGCAGCAACGGCAAGCTCATCCCGCTGGATACCGTCACGCGCTTCAGTCGCAAGACGCAGGCGCTGACGGTGAACCATCAGGGGCAGTTGCCGTCTGTGACCCTGTCGTTCAACCTGTTGCCGGGGGTGTCGCTTGGCGAAGCGGTGGACCGGATCAAGGGGCTCGAACAGCAACTGCGCATCCCGGTCTCGCTGAACACCAGCCTGCAAGGCACCGCACAGGCCTTCCAGTCATCACAGCAGGGACTCGGCGTCCTGCTGCTGGTGGCGATTCTGGTGGTGTACCTGGTGCTCGGCATTCTCTACGAGAGTTTCATTCACCCCCTGACGATCCTGTCGGGACTGCCATCGGCAGGCCTGG
>RRZU010607514.1_pt1 | contig 27220 bp, 24 predicted proteins | sample 2165561 | NCBI WGS metagenome assembly RRZU01 (sample SAMN10456909, study PRJNA506462) | wastewater metagenome | isolation source: wastewater sludge | place: USA: Moscow, Idaho | reverse complement strand
GCCTCACCAGCGGCGTCCTCGACCCCGGGCGGGCCGGCGCAGACCTCGCCGGTCTCGACGTGGCGGTCGGCGGGCGCGACGTGATCGAGCAGCTCGTGCCACGTCGCGAGTTTGGTCCGGGTGCGCCCGAGGTCCGCGCCGAGAGCGAGCTCGGCGGCGTCGATCGCGCGCCAGTCGGCCAGGGTGCTCGGGGCGTGCCCGCGGGCGCGCAGCACCTCGCGCAGGTCGGTGCGCAGCGGTCGCGGCGCCCCGGTCGCCTCGAGCCGCTCGAGGTCGTCGAGCAGGTGGGAGATCGTCTGCGCGGCGTCGGACTTGTTCGTGCCGATGACCCCGATCGGGCCGCGCTTGACCCAGCCGGTGCAGTACTCCCCCGGCTGCACGACCCCGTCGCCGTCGACGACCCGGCCCTGCACGTTCGGCACGACGGCCGCGGTCGTGTCGAAGGGGACGCCCGGCAGCGGCGTCGACCGGTAGCCGATGGCGCGCAGCGCGAGCTGCACCGGCAGCGACTCGAACCGCCCCGTGCCCGTGACCCGCCCCGACGCGTCGAGGCGCGTGTGCTCCAGGACGAGCTCGCTGAGCTGCCCGTCGACCGCCTGCATCCGCACGGGCCGACTCCAGAAGGCGAAGTGCAGGCGTCGCGTCGCGTCCGGCACCTCGCGAGCCGCGGCCTCGGCGAGCACCTCGAGATTGCCGCGGACGCGGCGGTCGAAGGCGGGCGCCGGGTCGTCGGCGGCCGTCTCGACGCCCGCGCCGGGACCCTCGAGCTCCTCGTAGCCGGGCAACCCCGCGAAGGCCCCGTCACTCACCGTGACCTGCAGCCCCGGGAGGGTGACGAGTTCGCGCAGCTCCTTCGTCGTGTAACTCGCGTGCTGGGGCCCGCGGCGCCCGACGATCCACACGTCCTTCACGTCGGCGGCGTGCAGTTCGGCGAGCACGGCCGGCGGCATGTCGGTGACCTCGAGGTCCTGCGGATCCTTGAGCAGCACCCGGGCCACGTCGACCGCGACGTTGCCGACGCCGATCGTCGCCGCGCCGGTCACGCCGTGCAGATCCTGGGCGATCGCGTCGGGGTGCCCCCCGTACCAGGCGACGAACTCGCGGGCCGAGCGCGAGCCCTCGAGGCTCTCGCCGGGGATGCCGAGCTCGACGTCCTCCACGGCGCCGACGGCATAGACGATCGCGTCGTAGGAGTCGCGCAGTTCCTGGCGCGTCACGTCCTTGCCGAACTCGACGAGCCCCCAGAAGCCGACTTCGCCGCGGTCGAAGGTGCGGGCGAGGGCGGCGCCGACGGCCTTGATGTTCTCGTGGTCAGGTGCGACGCCGTAGCGCAGCAGCCCGTAGGGCGTGGGCAGCCGCTCGATGAGGTCGACGGCGACGGGCATCCGGTCCTGGCCCATGAGGGCCTGCGCCGCGAAGAGCCCCGCCGGCCCCGCGCCCACGATGGCGATCCGACGCTGCCGCGTCCCCATGAAGCTCTCCTGCCCTCGTCGCCGGCTCCGCTGCCGACGGTTGCCCCCCATGCAACCACTCGGCGCGCGACGAGGTGGGATTGGAGGGGGACGCGACGGGGCCGACCGCACCTGCCGGCGGCCCTCCTAGGGTGGGGTCGACACGTCACACCCCAGGAGACCGCCATGAGTTCGACCCGCGTGGGCGCCCACGTCGACCAGACCGACCCGATCGCGGCCGCGCAGGCCGTCGGCGCGGACGCCGTGCAGATCTTCCTCGGCGACCCGCAGAGCTACAAGGGCCCGGTCGTCGCCTACGAAGGCGGGGCGCCGGCGCTCAAGGCCGCAGCGCAGGAGGCGGGCATCGACCTCTACGTCCACGCGCCCTACCCGATCAATGTCGCCTCGACGAACAACCGCGTCCGGATCCCCGGGCGCAAGCTCCTCCAACAGCACGTCACGGCCGCGGCCGAGATCGGCGCGCGCGGGGTCGTCGTCCACGGCGGGCACCTGCGCGAGGGCGAGGACGCGGCCGTCGGCTTCGACAACTGGCGCAAGTGCGTCGACGGGCTCGACCTGCCGATCCCGCTCCTCATCGAGAACACCGCCGGCGGCGACAACGCGATGGCCCGCCGCCTCGAGGCGATCGAGCGGCTCTGGGAGGCGATCGGTCGCGCGTCCGGCGCCGATCAGGTCGGCTTCTGCCTCGACACGTGCCACGCCCACGCGGGCGGGAACGACCTCGGCACGGTCGCCGACCGGGTCCGCGCGATCACCGGCCGGATCGACCTCGTGCACGCCAACGACTCCCGCGACGCGTTCGACTCCGGCGCCGACCGGCACACCGGCATCGGCTCGGGCCACATCGACCCCGGCGCCTTCGCCGACGTCCTGCGTGCCGCCAAGGCCCCCGTCGTCGTCGAGACCCCGACCGACGGCCAGGCCGACGACATCACCTGGGTGCGGGAGCGCCTGGCCTGACACGGCCTCGGCACCCGGTGAGGGTGCCGAGGCCGTGTCAGCGGATGCGGGATCGGTGAGCGATCAGTGGCCGGCGACGGGGCCGTGCGTGCTCGCGCGACCCTTGGCGAGGAAGAACGACAGGACGATCGAGAGGCCTGCGAGGGCAGCGGCGACGCCGATGCCGACACCGATGCCGCCGGCGGTCGCCGCATGCGGCGCGGCACCCGAGGCCGTCAGCGACGCGGTCCGCGAGGCCATGACGGTGATGACCAGGGCGGTCCCGGCGGCGGCCGCGACCTGCTGGACCGTGCCGAGCAGGGCGCTGCCGTGCTCGTAGAGGTTCGCCGGCAGGCTGCCGAGGCCGACGGTGAAGATCGGCGTGAAGATGAACGCGAGCGACACGCTCATCACGACGTGCAGTGCGAGGAAGACCGGCCACGAGGCCCACGTCGTCGCCCACCCCATGACCGCGAGGCCGGCGACGAAGACGATCGAGCCGGGCACGACGAGCACCTTGGCGCCGACGCGGTCGTAGAGCCGACCGACGCCCGGGCCGAGCAGACCCATGAGCAGCGCACCGGGCATGAGGAGCAGCCCGGCCTGCAGCACGCTGAGGTCGAGCACCCGCTGCAGGTGGATCGGCAGGACGATGACGGCGCCCATGAGCGCCATGAAGCACAGCGCCATGATGCTGACCGCGACGACGTAGCCGCGGTTGCGCAGCACGCGCAGGTCCAGCAGCGGGAAGCCGCCGCGACGCACGAGCGAGACCTGGCGCAGCGCGAAGAGGACGAGCGCGACGAGGCCGACGACGAGGCAGCCGACCGGCGGCAGCACCGCCTGGTCGCCACCGCCGAGCTGGCTGAGCCCGTAGACGAAGCCGCCGAAGCCGACGACGGTGAGGACGACGCTCGGCAGGTCGAGGGCGCCGGTGTGCGGCTCGACGTCGCGCTTGAGCATCCGGTAGCCGAGGAAGCCGACGCCGAGCGCGATCGGGAGCACGACACCGAAGAGCCAGCGCCACGAGGCGACCGAGAGGATGAGCCCGGAGACGGCCGGGCCGAGCGCCGGGGCGACCGAGATCGCGAGCGAGACGTTGCCCATGACGCGCCCGCGCTCCCGCTCCGGGACGAGCACGAGGACCGTCGACATGAGCAGCGGCATCATGATCGCGGTGCCGCACGCCTGCACGACCCGGCCCATGAGGAGCACGGGAAAGACCGGCGCAACCGCACAGATCAGTGTGCCGATGGAGAACGAGCCCATCGCCATGAGGAAGGCCGTGCGCCGCCCGACGCGCTGCAGGAGCCAGCCGGTCGTCGGGATGACGATCGCCATCGTCAGCATGAAGCCGGTCGAGAGCCACTGGGCCGCCCGAGCGTCGATGCCCATGACGTCCATGAGCACCGGGATGGCGTTCGTCATGATCGTCTCGTTGAGGATGACGACGAAGGCGGCGATCGTCAGGACGCGCAGGATCGTCCGGTTGCGGCGCTGGGTCTCGTCACTCTGGACTGCCGTCATCGCGGTCTGCCCTGCCTTCGGGGTGCCCGATGTCGTCGGGACGACCGGGAGCGAGTCGGTCATCGGGGCGTTGGTGGTCGTCACGGGGTCCTGTCCTTGGAGCGAGCGTGGGGTCGTCGTCGTGCGCCGGGCGAAGTCGAGACCTCGACCCGGGGCACCCGTGAGCCCCTCCCCCAGGAACTGTCCGGCACCGGGGCGAGCGACCTGGCACAGGCGCCACAACACCGGGCACGGCCACTCGATTCCCTCCGCACCATCTACCGTATCGACCGCTGAGCGAGCGAGTCGAATCGTTTCGTGCGCAAACCCTCGTCTCACTCAGCGGAAGGTCGGGCGCGAGCTTGCATGGGCTCGGCCCACGTGGGCAAGGTGGCAGGGCCACCCTTCGTCGGGGCGTCGGCCGGACGGTCGGCGGACGTCACGAGGTGATGGGGGCGCATCGCTGAAGGATCCACTGACGCGAAGGAGAAGAACGTGAGCCAGTTCGACGGACTCGCAGACAAGGCCCAGCAGCTCGCCGGGGAGCACGGAGACAAGGTGGAGCAGGCGTCCGACCAGGGCATCGAGCGCGCCGGTGACGCGGTGGACGAGAAGACCGGTGGCAAGTTCGCCGGCCAGGTCGACCAGGCGCAGCAGCAGGGCGACGAGCGGGTCGGCGACAACTCGCAGTAGTCGCTCCCACGACACGAGAGCGCGACCCCGCGATGGCAGCCATGGCGGGGTCGCGCTGTGTCCGGCCTTCGCCGGACCGGGGTCAGATCGACTCGGCGGGCGGCACCTCGATGTCGCGGTGCCAGGACTGAGTCTCATAGGTCGTGCGCCAGCCCATCGAGTCATAGAGGGCGTCGGCGCCGGTCGGGCTGTCGGCGTCGACCTCGAGGCCGACGCGGTTGCAGCCACGGCGCGAGGCGTCCTCGATGACGGCCCACAGGAGCGCCCGCGCGACCCCGCGACCGCGCGCGGCCCGCGTCACGCCGAGGTAGTCGACGTAGCTGCCCTCGAAGCCCTCGGCGTCCTCGGGCGAGATCGAGCCGACGAGGGCTCCACCGGGCACCCATTCGACGTCACCGGACTCCGCCGTCGTCCGGTCGGTCCCGGCCTCGCCGCTGTCCCCCTCACCGCCGTCACGCTCGACCGCGACCTCGGCGATCCACCAGTGGTCCCAGGCGTGCCCGGGATCCTCGCGTAGGCGCTGGATGAACTCGGCGAGGCTCTCGCGGTGGTTGTTGAAGTGGTCCGCGAAGGACTCCTCGATGACGTCGTGCACCGTGCGCAGATCCTGCCCGACCGGCGTGCCGTCGGGGTGGGTGCGCACCTGGCGCAGGCGAACTCCCGGGCGCAGCGGGGGCGCGGTCTCGCCGGCCTCGACCGCTCGCTTCTCCTGCCGCCAGGTCCGCACATGCCGATAGCCGGCGTCGCGGAGCCACCGCTGCTGACGCTCGTCCTTGCGATAGGCGCCGGAGTCGAGCTGGGTGCCGGGCAGCGCGCGCGAGCGGGCGACGTCGATCGCCGCGTCGGCGGCCCAGGCGAAGAGGGCGCCCGCGAGCTCGTCGGCGTCGCGCGCCTCGGGGTCGATGACGACCTCGATCATCGTGCGCCCGGCCGCGCGGTCGTGCACGCTCGCCGTGGCGATGAGCGGGCCGCCGGCCGCGGGATCGTCGGCGGCGGACTCGACGACGACGTGACGGCGCGTCCACGACGCCGGGCCGCTGACGACCTCGCGCACCGACTCCCGGTCGATCGCGCTACCCGCTGCCGGGCACGCCCAGCGGCGCTGCTGCGCGAGCAGCCGCACGAGGGCGGCGATGTCCTGTGGACCGGGGATGCGCGCCCGCAGACCCCCGGGCAGTCCCGGGACCGCGGCAGCGATCACCTCCGGAGCCTCCTCGGGCATCCGATCGGGGGCCAGGTCGGAGTGACGGCGCGATTCGGCTTCGGTCATTGCCCCATCGTCCCACCGCCGGAGGCGACCCGGCCTGTGCCCGGCCTGCGAGCCGCCTGAGCGAGTGACCGATCCGACAGCGCGCGTCAGGCCGAGCGACCGCGGAAGGTCCGCCGGTAGGCGCTCGGGGAGACGCCGGCGACGGCGCGCAGATGTTGGCGCAGCGACGCCGAGGTGCCCAGGCCGGAGCGTGTCGCGACGGCGTCGACCGGCAGGTCGGTCACCTCGAGGAGCCGCTGCGCCTGCCGCACCCGCTGCTCGATGAGCCAGGCGCCCGGCGCGCGCCCGGTCTCGGCGCGGACGTGGCGGGTGAAGGTCCGCACGCCCATCCCGGCCCGGGAGGCGAGCGCCGGCACGCCGCGGTCCTCCCGAAGGTGCGCGAGCGCCCACTCCCGCGCCCGGGCTGTCGTCGCCCGCGCCGCCGCCGGCGCGCTCGGCAGCGGCCGCTCGATGAACTGGGCCTGTCCCCCTTCGCGCCACGGCGGCACGACGCAGTAGCGCGCGACATGGTTCGCGACCTCCGTACCGTGATCGCGTCGCAGCAGGTGGAGGCACAGGTCGATGCCCGCCGCGAGCCCCGCGCTCGTCAGCACGTCGCCGTCGTCGACGAAGAGCACGTCCGCGTCGAGCTGCACCCGCGGGTAGAGACGAGCGAAGGCCTCCGCGTGTTTCCAGTGCGTCGTCACGGGCCGACCGTCGAGCAGTCCCGCCGCGGCGAGCACGAAGGCACCGGTGCAGATCGAGACGATGCGGGTGCCCGGTCGGATGAGTCGCAGCGCCGCCGCGAGCTCGGGGTCCAGCGTGCCTTCGTGGCGCGGACCCTCGACGACCGTGCCCGGGACGATGACGGTGTCCGCCTCCGCCAGGGCGCTCTCGTCGCCCTGCGGGCGCACCCCGTAGCCGACCGTCGTCGCGACCTCGCGCCCTCCGAGCCCGACGACCTGCACGTCGTAGAGGGGCCGCTCGGCCTCGTCCCGTGCGGCACCGAAGGTCATCGTCGGGATCGCCATGTCGAAGCCGACGACCGGCGCGATGGCAAGCACGACGACGCGATGGGGCACGGGGGCGGGGGACGACATGGCCTGATTCTAGCGATGATCGCCATTTCGGCCATAGTCGACCGACTCGGTCCGCTCCTTCGACGGCCGACGGCGTGGCGACGAGCGCGACCACCCCTGCCTCCACGAAGGTTTCGCCATCAGCGCGACACGACGACGCGCGCTCAACAGAAGGACACCGCATGACCGCCGATGCCACTCGCCCCTGCCGGTCGATCGCCGTCGGCATCCTCACCGTCGCAGCCCTCGCCGGCGCGCCCGCCGCGGCCCACGCCCAGGACGCCGACAGCGCGATCCCGCATCGACCGGACGTCACGGTGGAGGAGTACATCGAGTACGTCGTGAAGGACCTGGACACCACCTGGTCGAAGGTCTTCGCCGAATGGGGCTACGCCGAACCGGTCGTCGGGGTGACGACGCTGAGCAAGGGGCAGAGCTTCACCTCGGCGTGCCATGACCCGGGGAAGAGGCGCGTGCCGGTGACCGACACGACCGAGAACGCCTTCTACTGCCCGATCGACGAGATCGTCCTCGACGGCAAGAAGTACGCCGGCAACCTCATCCTCCCCGTGACGTCGTTCCAGAAGATGTGGCAGGGCAACGTCTTCGGCCGTCGCTCGGAGGTGCCCGGCGACTTCGCGGCCGCCGTCGTCGTCGCCCACGAATTCGGGCATCACATCGAGGACGAGACGGCGATCCAGTCCCGCAGCCCCCACCCGAAGGGCAAGAACAAGGAGCTCATCGCCGACTGCTACGCAGGCGTCTGGATGAATTCCGCCTACTACCGCGGCATCCTCACCGACACCGACCCCGATGAGGCCAAGGCCACGATGATCGCCATCGGCGACACGGGCGTCAGCTCCGATCCGCACGGAAGCCCGGCCGAGCGGTCGGCCGCCCTCATGACCGGGTACAACGAGGGCACTGCGCAGGCCTGCATCACGGACTACTGGAAGTAGCCCGACGCTACTGGCCGAATCTTTTCGAAAGATGTCCTTTCGGCCAGTCGTGTCCTGTCGGTGCCGGGCCTCACAATCGACGTCATGACGCAGCACCCCGGCGACCAGCTCGCCATGAGCGTGCACGCCGAGATCCCGGCCGAGCCCTCCCGCTTCGCGAACTCGCGCGACGCGCGGCACCGGCGCTGGGCCGTGACGATCGCGGTCGTCTCGTTCGTCACCCTCATCGGGTCGGCGGGCTTCCGCTCGGTGCCGGGCGTGCTCATGGAGCCCCTGCACAGCGAATTCGGCTGGAGTCACGGCACGATCGGCGCGGCGGTCTCGGTCAACCTCGTGCTCTTCGGGCTCATCTCGCCCTTCGCCGCGGCGCTCATGGACCGCTTCGGGGTGCGCCGCGTCGTGACGTTCGCGTTGATCGCCGTCGCCCTGGGCAGCGGGCTGACGATCTTCATGAACGCGCCGTGGCAGCTCATGCTCCTATGGGGCATCGTCGTCGGCGCCGGCACCGGCTCGATGTCGATGACCTTCGTCGCGACGATCTCGAGTCGGTGGTACGTCCACCGCCGCGGGCTCGTCAGCGGCATCCTCACCGCCGGCAATGCGACCGGGCAGCTCATCTTCCTGCCGCTCATCGCCCACCTGGCCACGCACTTCGGGTGGCGCAGCGCGGCCCTCGTCGTCGCCGCGGCAGCCCTGGCGACCGTGCCGATCGTCCTCTTCTTCCTGCGCGATCACCCGCACGACCTCGGCCTGCTCGCCTACGGCGCGAACGAGCAGGACCCGGGGCCGGATCGCGCGACGCGCACCGGCTCGAGCGCCGGGCGCGCGATCGGAGCGCTCCGGGAGGCGATGAAGTCGCGCACCTTCTGGCTGCTCGCCGGTGGCTTCGCGATCTGCGGCGCGACGACGAACGGACTCGTCGGCACCCACTTCGTGCCCGCCGCCCACGACCACGGGATGCCCGCGACGACCGCCGCCGGGCTGCTCGCGCTCGTCGGCATCTTCGACGTCGCCGGCACGATCGCGTCGGGCTGGCTCACCGACCGCTACGACCCGCGGATCCTCCTCGGGGTCTACTACGCCGGGCGCGGCGTCTCGCTGGCGATCTTGCCGATGCTCCTCGCGCCGAATGTCGAGCCGAGCATGTGGGCGTTCATCCTCGTCTACGGCCTCGACTGGGTCGCCACCGTGCCCCCGACCGTCGCCCTGTGCCGCGAGCGCTTCGGGGCCGCCGGCCCGATCGTCTTCGGCTGGGTCTTCGCCTCCCACCAGCTCGGCGCGGCCTTCGCGGCGTGGGGGGCGGGCTTCCTGCGCGACGTCGACGGGTCGTACGACAACGCCTGGTACGTCGGCGCCGGTCTGTGCATGGCGGGCGCGATCATGTCGCTCGCGATCCGGCGGCAGCGGATCCTCGAGGGGGCCACCGAGAAGGTCTCGGCCTGAGTCGCCGCCGGGGTCACGCGCGGGTCTACGCCCGAGCGACGGCGAGGTGCAGGGGCCGAGTCACGGACCAGTCCGGTCCGCATGGAGCGGTGGTGCCGGGGGAACTGGATAGGCTCAAGCCCCCTCCCGAACGCGCGGCACGCCCGGCCCGGCGCCGACTGCCGCTCTCGGGCCCGCAGCGCTTGGCCGCGGCACAACGCAGGCACGGAAGGTCCCATTGATGAACGGCAACGCCAGCTACCGCCTGTCCGACACCGCCATCCTCTCGGTCGAGGCGGTCGAGGCACCGGAGGTCGTCACCTCCGACGCGATCGACGACCGGCTCGAGGCGACGTATGCGCGGATCGGGATGACGCGCGGCAAGCTCGAGGCGCTCGCCGGGGTGTCGGCGCGGCGCTGGTGGCCCGAGGGCACGAGCTACGTCGACGGCGCGATCGAGGCCGGTCGCCTCGCCCTGTCGGCCGCCGGGATCGAGCCCGATCGGATCGGCCTGCTCATCAACGCCTCCGTCTCCCGCCCCCACATCGAGCCCGCGATCGCGACCCAGGTCCACGACGCACTCGGGCTGCCGACGAGCTGCCTCAACTTCGACGTGACGAACGCCTGCCTCGGCTTCGTCAACTCGATGCAGCTCGCCGGCACGATGCTCGACGCCGGGCAGATCGACTACGCCCTCGTCGTCACCTCCGAGGGCACCCGCGAGCCGCAGGAGCGCACCCTCGACCGCCTCGAGCACGAGGAGACGACCCGCGCGCAGATCCGCGAGGCGTTCGCGACCCTCACCGTCGGGTCGGGCGCGGCGGCGATGGTCCTCGGCCGCGCGAGCGAGCACCCCGAGGGGCACCGCATCCTCGGTGGCGTGAGCCGCGCCGGCACGGCCCACCACAAACTGTGCGTCGCCTCGATGCAGGAGATGAAGACCGACTCCCAGGGCCTCTTCGTCGAGGGCCTCGCGCTCGCCGTCGACACGTGGAAGGACGCGAAGGAGGAGTTCGACTGGGAGGAGATGGACGCCTACATCGCGCACCAGACCTCCTCGGTGCACATCCGCGGGCTGTGCGACTCCCTCGGGCTGCCCTCCGAGCGCTTCCCGCTCACCCTCGCCGAGCACGGCAACACCGCGTCGGCGTCCGTGCCCTTCACGCTCGCCAAGCACCAGGAGCAGCTCAGCTCCGGTGACCGCGTGCTCCTCATGGGCATCGGCTCCGGGCTCAACACCTCCTTCGCCGAACTCGCCTGGTGAGCGCGGCGGCCGACGTGTCGGTGACCGCGGCGACCAGCGAGGCCTCGGCCCGTCCCGATGACTCCGGAATGCGTGTCGTCCCCGCGCTGCCCGGGCTCGACCCGAGGTGGTCGCGCCTCGTCGTGGCGCCGGACGCCGACGGGGTCGAGCGGCGGTGGCACGTGCTCGACACAGGTGCGCCGGAGGGCGAGCAGCTCGGGACGATGCTGTGCGTCCACGGCAACCCGACGTGGTCCTACATGTGGCGGCGGTTCCTCGCTGCGGCGCGGCCGGGGTGGCGGGTCGTCGCGGTCGATCAGCTCGGGATGGGCTATTCGGAGGATCCCGCGGGCACGCTCTCGCAGCCGCGGACCCTGGCCCAGCGCATCGAGGACCTGACGCGCCTCACCGACGCCCTCGGCCTGACCGGGCCGGTCGTCGCGGTCGGGCACGACTGGGGCGGGATCGTCGTCTCCGGCTGGGCCGCCCGCCACCGCAACGCCGGCTCGGGCGCCCCTGACCGCCCCGATGGACCTGTCACCGCCGGGCTCGTGCTCGCGAATACGGCCGTGCACCACGACTTCTCGGCCGGTCTGCCGACCGTCCTGCGGCCGGCGCGCGCCCTCGCGGAGGCGGTCTGCGTGCGGACCCCGACCTTCGTGCGCGGCGCGACCACCGTCTCCCGGCCCCGACCGCCGCGGGAGATCCGCGACGCCTTCGCGGCCCCCTACCGGCGTGCCGCCGATCGCTCCTTCGTCGGGCAGTTCGTCGCCGACATCCCCCTCGAGACGGATCACCCGTCGCGGGCGACCTTCGAGGAGGTCGCCGCCGGCCTGAGCGAACTCGGCGCCGAGACCCCCGCCCTGCTCCTGCGCGGGCCCGGCGACCCCGTCTTCTCCGAGGCGCACCTGCGCGACCTGCAGCGTCGCCTCCCCCAGGCTGACGTGCACCGCTACGAAGGCGCGAGCCACCTCGTCACCGAGGATGCACCCCGCTCCGCCGACGACACCTGGGACTGGATCGCCGCCCGCGTCGAGCCGCTGCTCGACGGACCGACGCAGGACGACCGGTCGGCCGAGCCCGTTCCGCCCGACCCTGCCGAGGGACCGGCGTGGTCGGCGCTCCTGGAGCGGGTGCGCGACACCCCCGACGAGCTCGCCGTCGCGGAGGTGGCGAGCGGTCGGCGGATGACGTTCGCGCAGTTGGAGGCCGACATCGCCGCCGTCGCCGCGGGATTGGCGGCCGACGGCGTGCGACCGGGTCAGCGCGTCGCGATGCTCGTGCCGCCGGGGATCGACCTCACGGTCGCGCTCTACGCGTGCTGGCGGATCGGCGCGGTCGTCGTCGTCGCGGACGCCGGGCTCGGCCTGCACGGCATGGGTCGCGCGCTGCGCGGCGCGGGAGTCGACCACGTCCTCGGGATCGGCAAGGGCCTCGCCGCCGTTGCGGCCTTGCGCGTGCCCGGTCGACGCATCCTCGTCGGCGATCCGCTGCCGGCCGTCGGGCGCGCGGTGCGGGTCGACGACACGCTCGACGCGGTCCGCCGCCGTGGGGCGTCCCTGCCTGCACCGGCCCTGCCGCCGACGGATGCCGAGGCCGCGGTCCTCTTCACCTCCGGCGCGACCGGGCCCGCCAAGGGCGTCGTCTACCGGTCGGATCAGATCCGCGCGCAGGCCGGCGGCATCCGCGGGATCTACGGGCTGACCAGCGCGGATCGCTTCGTCGCGGCCTTCGCGCCGTTCGCGCTGTACGGTCCGGCGATGGGCGTCGGCTCGGCGGTCCCCGACATGGACGTCACGGCCCCCTCGACGCTCACGGCCGCCAAGCTCGCCGACGCGGTCATCGCCGCGGAAGCGACGACCGTCTTCGCCTCGCCGTCGTCGCTGCGCAATGTCGTCGCGACGGCCGACGCCCTCGACCCGGCCCGCCGCGAGGCGCTCGCGCGGATTCGGGTCGCGATGTCGGCGGGGGCGCCGATCCCGATCTCGCTGCTCCACGAGGTGCAGCGCGTCCTGCCGAATGCCGTGCTGCACACCCCCTACGGGATGACCGAGTGCCTACCGGTCGCCGACGTCGAGCTGCCCGAGCTCGAGCGTGCCTACGCCGGCTCGCGTAACGGGGTCTGCGTCGGCCGACCGCTGCCGGGGGTCGACGTGTGGATCGCACCGCTCCCGGCCGATCCCGCGGATCCGGACGGTGCGCTGACGACCGAGCCGGGCGTGACCGGCGAGATCGTCGTCCGCGCCGCCCACGTCAAGGACCGCTACGACCAGCTCTGGGCCACTCAGCACGCCAGCGCCCGCGACGCCGAAACCCGCACCGGCTCAGGTGAACCCGGCGGCGCGAACGAACCTCATGGGACACGCGAGCCGAGCCGCATCGTCGGATCTGGCGGGGCCGGCGAACCGGGTGGCGCCTGCCAACCTGCCGACGACCCGCACGGTCGACGGGAGATCTCCCGCGCCGCGAACACGCACCGGACCGGGGACGTCGGCCATCTCGACAGCGAGGGGCGCCTGTGGGTCGAGGGGCGACGCGTCCACGTCGTCCACACCGCCGAGGGACCGCTGACGCCCGTCGCGCTCGAGGTGGCCGTGCAGGAGATGCCGCAGGTGGGCGATGCGGCCGTCGTCGGCGTCGGACCGGAGGGGACCCAGGCGGTCGTCGTCATCGTCACGCCGCCTACGGACAGAGTCGACTCGGCGGGCACAGTCGCCGCGGGCACAGCCGCCGGCGGATCGGCGGGTCCGCTCGCGCGTCCGTTCGGCAGATTCTGTCGCCGGTTGTCACTCCGGAGTGACAACCGGCGACCGGCTATGACGAGAGGTTCGGACACCTCCCCGGTCCTCGCCGACTCCGAGCTCACCGACGCGATCCGCGCCGTGGCGCGCGACGTCGCCGGCGTCGAGGTCGCGGCCGTGCTGACGACCGCGGCGTTCCCGGTCGATATCCGCCACCAGTCGAAGGTCGACCGGACCCGCCTCGCGCGCTGGGCCGAGCGCGTCCTCGCCGGCGGCCGAGTGGGCACCCCGTGAGGGCCGCCCCACTGAGCGGGGTCGCGGCAGCTCCCCGGGTCACGTCGCACCCCCACGAGGGGCGAACCACTGACGCGCGCCCTCGCACCGGGACGCGCGGGATGCGAGGCCGTCGATGAAGGTGCTGGTCACGGGGGCGTCCGGACTGCTCGGCGGGTCGCTCGCCCGGGCTCTCGCCGCGCGCGGCGACGAGGTGACGGTCCTGCAGCGGCGGCCCAGCGGGCTCGCCGATGCCGGGCTGCGCGAGGTGCTCGGCGATGTCGCCGATCCCGCCGTCGCGGCCGCGGCGACCGCCGGGCAGGAGGCGATCGTCCACCTCGCAGCGAAAGTCAATGTCACCGGTGCGTGGGCCGACTACGAGCGCGCGAACGTCGCGGGCACCGCAGGTCTCCTGCGCGCCGCGACCCGCGCCGGGGTCGCCTCGATGGTCTTCGTGTCGAGCCCCTCGGTCGCCCACGCCGGATCCTCCCTCGTCGGCGAGGGCGCCGGCCCGGCGGATCCCGCAGCGGCCCGAGGCAATTACGCCCGGAGCAAGGCGATGGCCGAGCGGCTCGCCCTCGCGGCGGACGCCCGCGGGGACCTGCGTGTCGTCGCGGTCCGCCCGCACCTCGTCTGGGGTCCCGGCGACACCCAGCTCGTCGCCCGGATCGCCCGCCGGGCGCGCGCAGGGCGGCTGCCGGTCATCGGCTCGGGCGCCCCGCTCGTCGACACCCTCTACATCGACAACGCCGTTGACGCCCTCGTCGCGGCCCTCGACCGGTGCGAGGAGGCCCGCGGCCAGGCCCTCGTCCTCACGAACGGCGAACCGCGCCCCATCGGCGAGATCCTTACCGCGTGGGCTCGCGCCGCCGGTGCCCCCGGCACATCCCGGCACATCCCGGCGCGCCTGGCGATCGGCGCCGGCTCGCTCGTCGACGCCGTGACCGACGTGCGGCTGCGCCTGGGCCACGACCTGTCGGCCGACCCGCCGATCACCCGCTTCCTCGCCGAGCAGCTCTCGACCGCGCACTGGTTCGACCAGCGCCGTACCCGTGAGGTCCTCCACTGGACCCCGCGCGTGTCCCTCGACGAGGGATTCGACCGCCTCGCGACCTGGTTCACCGACAACCCCCTTGTCTGACCGATCGGCGCACCCGGAACGACGTCAGTTTCGTGACGGTCGGCCATCAGCACATCGACCGCTCCGGCCGAGGAGTCCGACGGCACGGCCCCGCATGCACCGACCGGTCAGGCACCGGTCGGCCAGGGGGGTTCACCCGCCTGGCACGCGCTGGCGCCCCACCCACGCCGCACCGGCGAGAACACCGGCAATTCAGTAGCGGTCAACCGACAGCAAATTGACTGCTACCGCGGAGTAACCCACCCGGCACGCCCCGCACGTCGCGTCGGGGTGCCCGCACGGCGTGCTCGAGCGGCAGACTGAGGCGATGAACTCGGCCGCGCGCCCCTGGGTGCTGCACGTCGACCTCGACCAGTTCATCGCGGCGGTCGAGATCCTGCGCCGTCCCGAGCTCGCCGGGGTGCCGCTCATCGTCGGGGGTCGCGGCGACCCCGCCGAGCGGGCCGTCGTCTCCACGGCCTCCTACGAAGCCCGCGAGTTCGGCGTTCGCTCGGGCATGCCGCTGAAGATCGCGGTCCGCAAGTGCCCCGAGGCGATCCTCCTGCCCGTCGACGGCCCGACCTACCTCGCCGCGTCCGAGCAGGTCATGGCCACCTTGCGCGAGCTGGCGACCACCGAGGTGCTCGGCTGGGACGAGGCCTTCCTCGGCGTACACACCGACGACCCGGTCCGTTTCGCACGCGCGGTGCAAGCCGCGGTGCTCGCCTCGACCGAGCTGCACTGTTCGATCGGCATCGGCGACACCCGGGCCCGCGCGAAGAACGCGACGGACTTCGGCAAGCCGCGCGGGACCTTCATGCTGACCCGCGAGAACTGGCTCGACGTCATGGGCGACCGGCCGACCCGCGCGCTCTGGGGCGTCGGCGCGAAGGTCTCGGCGCGCCTCACCGCTCACGGCATCACGACGGTCGCCGAGCTCGCCGCCACCGAACTCCCCGTCCTCCAAGCAGAGTTCGGCCCGCGCATCGGGGTCTGGTATTCCGAACTGGGCCGGGGCGAGGGCTCGGCCGAGGTCGACCCGACCCCGTGGATCCCCCGCAGCCACAGCCGCGAGACGACCTACCAGCAGGACCTGGTGACCGTCGCCGACATCGAGGCGGCGGTCGGCGAGCTCGCCGGTCAGGCCGCCGACGACTGCGCCCGCGAGGGACGCCCGGTCGTGCGGATCGCGCTGAAGATTCGCTACGCCCCCTTCTTCACGGTGACCCGGGCCCGCAAGCTGAAGGCCACGACCGAGGACCGCGACGAGATCATCGAGGCCGCGATCGGGCTGGCCCGCGACCGGATCGAGCCCGACCGAGCGATTCGCCTCCTCGGCGTGCGCGCCGAGATGACCCCGCCACCCTGAGCCCACCACCGACCACGCGGGCGCGTTGGTAGTTTCGTGCGCATGCGACCGATCATCGTCACCGAGTTCATCACCCTCGACGGCGTCGTCGAGGCGCCGGGCGGCGGGGACCACCCGCACGGCGGCTGGACCTTCAAGGACGTGGAGTTCGACGAGTCCGCCTACGAGCTCAAGGGCCGTGAGCAGGAGGAGGCCGGAGCGCTCCTCCTCGGCGCGCAGACCTATCGGGAGTTCGCGCCGATCTGGCCGACGATGGAGGACTTCGCGCGCTACAACTCGCTGCCGAAGTGCGTCGTCTCCACGACCCTCGATGAGTCCGACCTCAACCCCGACTGGTCCGACACGACGATCCTGCGCTCGCTCGAGGAGGTCGCGGCACTCAAGGAGACAGACGGCGGCCCGATCCTCGTCCACGGCAGCGCGACCCTCACCCAGGGCCTCGCGGCCGCCGGACTCGTCGACCGCTACCACCTGCTCGAGTTCCCGGTCTTCCTCGGCTCGGGCAGGCGTCTTTTCGCGGCCGACGGAGCCGACAAGGAGCGCCTCACCCTCACCGAGCACGCGACCTACCCCAACGGCATCCGCATGGCGATCTTCGAGGTCCAGCGCTGACGTCCCGCTCGACGAGCCGCGGTGGCTCGCCTCGCCGCGTGGCCGGGAGCGACATAGCCTGGCGGTGTTCCCGCTCGTGTCGACACCACGGCGCGGGCTCCCCGACCGGCCCGTGCGGCATCCGCTGCTCGACGGGCCGACCCACCGCCGGCCCCATCGACGCCACAACAGAGGACTCCTCATGTCTGCACGATCCGATCTGCCCGCCATCCCCGCCCAGCAGCAGGAGTGGCCCGGCTCCGTCGACGACCTCACGCCGACCCCCGATCACGGCGAGTCCTGGCGCGGCCGCGACCGCCTCACCGGCAAGAAGGCGCTCATCACCGGCGCCGACTCCGGCATCGGCCGCGCCGTCGCCGTGCTCTTCGCGGCCGAGGGCGCCGACGTCGCGATCGCCTATCTGCCCCAGGAGGAGGCCGACGCGCAGGAGACGAAGGCCCTCGTCGAGGCCGCGGGCCGCCGGTGCGCCCTCATCCCCGGCGACCTGCGCACCGCCCAGGCCAACATCGACGCGGCGACCACCGCCGTCGAGCAACTCGGCGGCATCGACGTGCTCGTGCCGAACGCGGCCTTCCAGATGACCCACGAGAGCCTCGCGGACTTCCCCGACGACCAGATAGAGCGGACCTTCGCGACGAACGTCTTCTCCCCCTACTGGCTCGTCAAGCACCTCGCGCCGGAACTCGCCGACGGCGGCAGCGTCATCGTCACGACGTCGATCCAGGCGGTCGACCCGTCGGAGAACCTCCTCGACTACGCCGCGACGAAGGCCGCGCTCAACAACCTCGTCGTCAACCTCGCCTCCGAGCTCGGCCCCCAGGGCACCCGCGTCAACGCCGTGGCGCCGGGCCCGATCTGGACCCCGCTCATCCCCGCGACGATGCCGCGCGAGAAGGTCGAGGGCTTCGGCTCGGATACTCCGCTCGGTCGCGCCGGTCACCCCGCCGAGGTCGCGGCCGCCTACGTCTTCCTCGCCTCCGACGAGGCGAGCTACGTCGCCGGCACGGTCCTCGGCGTGACGGGCGGCCGGGCGGTCTTCTGACCCGAGACCTGCTGGCCCCTGCTGACCCCGAGAGGTGTCGGGGTCAGCAGGTGAGTCAGCCCTTGACGCAGAGGATCGTGTCGAGCTTGCTCACGACCTCGACGAGCGGTGAGGGTCCCTGCGACTGGGCCGCGATGACGGCACCGAGGTCCTTGTACGCGCCGGGGATCTCGTCGAGCACCCCGGCGTCCTTGCGGCACTCGACACCCGCGGTTTGGGTCGCGAGGTCCTCGATCGTGAAGGCCTTGCGCGCCTTGTTCCGCGACATCCGCCGCCCCGCGCCGTGGGAGGCCGAGCACAGCGACGCCTCGTTGCCGAGTCCCCGCACGATGTACGAACCGGTCGCCATCGAGCCCGGGATGAGTCCGAGGTCGCCACGCCCGGCCCGGATCGCGCACTTGCGGGTCACGATGACGTCGACGCCGTCGTACGTCTCGTGCGCGACGTAGTTGTGGTGGCACGTCACGCGCTCCCCGAAGGTCACGCTCGGAAAGGCGCCCCGGACGACCTGCTCGACGAGCGCGAGCATCACCTCGCGGTTGAGCCGCGCGTAGTCCTGCGCCCAGTGCAGGTCGTGCAGGTAGGCGTCCATCTCCGGCGTGCCGGCGAGGAAGACCGCGAGATCCCGATCGGGCAGCGCGAGGTTGTGCTCGAGGCCCTTGGCGGCGGCGATGTGCCGCTCCGCGAGCTCCTTGCCGATGTTGCGGGAGCCCGAGTGGAGCATGAGCCACGCCCGCTGCGCCTCGTCGAGCATCACCTCGATGAAGTGGTTGCCGCCGCCGAGCGTGCCGCACTGCGCGACCGCCCGGCCCTCGCGCTCGGCGATCCGGTCGGCCCGCAGCGCGCCGAACCCACGCAGGTGCGCGTCGACCCGGTCGGTGAGCGAAGCGTCGTGACGGACGTCGGCGTGGCTGTCGTGGGAGTGCCAGCCGACGGGCACGGCCGCCTCGATCGCGGCGCGCAGCGGACCGAGGTCGTCGGGCAGATCCGAAGCGACCAGGCTCGTCGGGACCGCGGCCATGCCGCACCCGATGTCGACGCCGACCGCCGACGGGCTCACCGCGCCGCGCATGGCGATGACCGACCCGACCGTCGCGCCCTTGCCGAAGTGGACGTCGGGCATGACGGCGAGGCGGTGCGTCCAGGGCAGGGCGGCGACATTGCGCAGCTGGTCTTGGGCCGCCGACTCGATCTCGCTCGGGTCGGCCCACATCGTCACGCGCGCCGCATCGGCGCCGGGCAGGGTGGTCGGGAAGGTGCTCACGAGGGTCCAGTGTGCGGGCGCGCTGCACGGCCGTCACCCGGATATTCGTCAGGCCAGGCGATAACCCCCGTCGGCGAGGATGTCGGCGCCGACGATGAAACCGGCCTCGTCGCTGGCGAGGAACGCGACGAGCGGCGCGAGGTCCTCGGGCGTGCCGATCCGGCCCAGGGGCGTGCGTCGCATCCACTCGGCGTACATCTCAGGATCGGACTCGCTCACGCTGGCGGTCATCGGCGTGCCGATGTAGCCCGGCGAGACCGCGTTGACGCGGATGCCGTACGGGATCCATTCGAGCGCCAGGCTCTTCGTCAGCATGATGACGCCGGCCTTGGAGGCGTTGTACGCGGCCTGCGGCTGCGGGACGTTGACGATGTGCCCCGACATCGAGGCGATCGTGACGATCGCGCCGGGCTTCCCGGCGGCGATGAGGCGCCGGGCGCACTCGGCCGCACAGAGGAACGTGCCGGTGAGGTTGACGTCGACGACCCGCCGGAACTGCGCGCCGCTCGCCTTGTGCGCATCGATGTTGTGCGCGATGCCCGCGGCGGTGACGAGCACGTCGACCGGTCGCCCCAGCGCCTCCTCCACCTGAGCGAACGCCCGGGCCACGTCCTCCTCGTCGGTGACGTCGCACGTCACCGCGCACGTCTGCCGGCCCGATTCGGCCGCGATCCGCTCGGCGGTCTGCGGCGCCTCGGGGATGACGTCGAGGATCGCCACGTCGGCGCCCTCGGCGGCCAGCCGCGCCGCGACGACCTCGCCGATCCCGCGCCCCCCGCCGGTCACCGCGGCGCAGCGCCCGGCCAGTCGTCCGCCCAGTCCTGCGGGCACCGTCGAATTCATGGCTCCTCCATCGTCGGTCGGTTCACGCTCATTCTCGACGCACGCGACGGCTGCGACGGCCTTCGGTGCCGCGTGGTTCGGCTCGCCGTCAGCCCGCACCGACGAGGGCGACGGCGACCCCGCACAGGAGGAGCCCGACCCCTTGCCACCCGTGGATCCGCTCGCGCAGCACGGCGGCCGCCAGCAAGATCGTCACCGCCGGGTAGAGCGAGGTGAGCACGGCGACGACGGTGAGCGCACCGGCCTGCGCCGAGAGCAGGTAGAGGAGGGTCGCGACGCCGCTGATCGCGCCGGCCACCCCGCCGCCCCACACGGCGACACCGCGCGGCCGCCACGCCCCCCCGGACATCACGGCGAGCCCCACGATCGCCACGAGCGCGACGAGCTGGTCCAGGAGCAGGGGCTGGATGCCGGCCGATTCGGGGATCTGGCCCAGGCACGCGAAGACGACACCGAAGCCGAGCCCGGCGAGCACCCCGTCGCGCAGCGGCGTCGGGCGCACCGGCGGGGGCAGCGACGGGTCGGGGTCGGCCGCCGACACGGGGTGGTCGGCGACGCGGGAGACGAGCCAGATGCCGGGCAGGGCCGCGAGGATGCCGCCCCACACGAGCAGGCTGGGTCGCTCGCCGAGCAGCAGGCCGACCCCCACGGGGAGCACGGCCGCACCGACTGCGGAGACGGGCGCGACGACCGACATCCGCCCCGATCCCAGCCCGCGGTAGAGGAACCCGGTGCCGACCGCGTTGCCGATGCCGGCGGCGGCGCCCCAGGCGAGGTCGATGGGGCTCGGGTCGCCGAGACGCCCGACGGCCATGAGGAGGAGGGCGAGCGCGGCGACGGCCTGGCAGGCCACGGCGACGGACCAGGCGCTGCGATGGCGGGCGCTGATGCCGGCGACGAAGTCGGACACCCCGTAGCCGGCGGCCGATACGAGCGCGAAGACCACGGCGATCATGCGGACCGTCCCACGGTGTCGACGAAGCGGTAGCGCACGAAGGCCGGCACCACGAGGGCCGCGACGACCGTGCCGATCACGACGAGGACGCAGCCCCCGGCCGCCGCGACGGCCGTGCCGACCGAGGCGGCGGCCGCGCCGTGGGCGACGTCGGCGATCCGCGGCCCGCCGGCGACGACGACGAGGAAGACCCCCTGGAGCCGACCGCGGACCTCGTCGGAGGCCGCCGTCTGCAGCATGCTCATCCGGAAGGCGGCCGACGTCATGTCCGCCGCGCCGCCGAGCATGAGCATCCCCGTCGCGAGCGCGAGCAGACCGGTCGACGGCCCGTGCGCGAGCCCGACGGCGACACCGAAGCCGACCATGGCCATCCCCCAGACGATGATCGCGACGATGACGGCGAGCCCCTGGCGCTCGATGCGCGAGACCCACCCCGAGAAGATCCCGCCGATCATCGCACCCGCCGGGATCGCCGCGTAGAGGATCGCGAAGGCGAGTCCACCCTCGGCCGGCCCGCCGAAGGACTCGTGGGCGATCTGCGGGAAGAGCGCCCGCGGCATCCCGAAGAGCATCGCGATGATGTCGACGACGAAGCTCATCATGAGCACCGGCTGCCCGCGCAGATAGGCGAGCCCCTCGACGACCGAGCGAAGCCCGGGTCGCGCACTTACCGTGTCGACGGGCAGCGGCGGCAGCTTGACCACGGCATACAGGGTCGCGAAGAGGAAGACGGTGTCGAGCAGGTAGAGCCAGGCGAGGCCGACGAAGGGGATGAGGGCGCCCGCGACGAGAGGCCCGGCGATGCCGCCGACCTGCGCGATCGTCATGTTGAGGGCGTTGCCCGCCGGGATCTGCTGGGCCGGGATGAGCTTGGGCAGGATCGCCTGCCGCGCCGGCTGGTTGATCTCGAAGAAGGCCTGCTGGATCGCGAAGAGCCCGAGCAGCGGCCAGACGTTGGCCAACCCGGACGCCGCCTGCGCCCAGAACGCTGCGCTCGTGAGGATGAGCCCGACCGTCGTCACGACAAGCAGGAGGCGCCGGTCCATCGCGTCGGCGAGCGCCCCGCCCCATAGCCCGAAGACGACGAGCGGCACGAGCCCGAAGAGGCCGGTCAGCCCGACGTAGGCCGAGGAGCCGGTCATCGCGTAGATCTGGGCCGGCACCGCGACGATCGTCAGCTGCGCGCCGATGACGGTGACGATGTTCGCGAGCCACAACCGGCGGAAGTGGTCGTTGCGCAGCGGGCGGGTGTCCGCCAGCACCTCGCGCAGCCGTGCCATCCCGCCCCTTTTCGCCCGGTCGTCCGTCCCCGGCCCGCGCCCGGGCCGCCCGCGATCCTAGGCACCGAACCGACGACGCGCCCGAGCCGTCCACAGCTCGCTCACCGACGCCGAGCCAGCTCGCCCATCGCGCTCCAGGGGCACAGTCGAGCACGTGCTGCATAGTGCGGCACCCGGACGGGGCCGCGGGGGTGGCGCGCATCGGCGCCGTGTCGGCGCGCAGTGCGACGATGCCCTCATGGATCCCGACGCCCTCGCCGAGGCGGTCGAGCAGCTCTACGCCGGCGCGCCGGAGGACTTCGTCGCGACCCGCAAGACCCTGGCCGCCCGGGCCCGCTCCGACGGAGACCGCGTGCTCGCGACGCAGATCACGGCGCTGCGCAAGCCGACGGTCTCGGCGTGGGCCCTCAACGCGATGGCGCGCTCCAGGCCCGACCTCATGGGCGACCTCGCGGAGTTCAGCGCCTCGATGCGGGCCGCGCAGTCGGACCTCGACGCGGCGGCGATGCGCGACCTGAGCCGGGGGCGCGAGGAGCTGCTCGGGAAGCTGGTGTCGGGCGTCGAGGAGGCAGCCCAGGAGGAGGACGGCCGGGCCCTCGGCGCCGGCCTGCTCGCCGAGGTCCGCGCCACCTTCGTCGCCGCGATCGCGGATCCGCACGCGGAGGAGGCGGTGGCCTCCGGGTGCCTGACCCGCGCGTTGAGCTACGCCGGCCTCGGCGAGGTCGACCTGAGTCAGGCCCTCGCCGCCGGCCCGGTGCGCCGAGCGCGCCCGTCATCGCCGCCTCGGTCCACCCCGTCGGCGTCCTCGCAGTCGCCCTCGCAGTCGGGGGCGTACTCGGCTGGGGACTCGGTGGCGGACTCGGGGGCGAGCGACGATCCGACGGCCGGCCCGAGCGGCGACGGCGAGGCGGGCGGCGACGCGCGGCGCGAGGCGACCCGTCGTGCCGCCGAGCGCGAGGCGCGTGAACGGGCGGCTGCACTGACGCGCGCGAAGGACCGGCTCGGTGCCGCGGAGCGCGACCTCACCGGCCTGTCCCTCGCGCAGGCCGAGGCGCTCGAGGTGGCCCGCCGGGCCGCCGACCGCCGTGGCGAGCTGACGCGGCTCCTGGAGCGCGCGACCCGCGAGGCGCGCGAGGCCCAGGACGCGGCGACCGCCGCCGGCGAGGCTCTCGCCGAGGGGCAGACGGCCAGGGACGAGGCCGCCGCCGAGGTCGAGCGCCTCACCTGAGGCAGATCGCCTACCGGATGGATTCGAGGATCTGAGCGACACCGTCCTCGTCATTGCCCCCGCAGACGTCGGTCGCGGCGGCCCGGACGAGGTCGTGCCCGTTGCCCATGGCGAACGAGCGCCCGGCCCACGCGAGCATCGGCAGGTCGTTGGGCATGTCACCGAAGGCCCAGACCTCGTGCGCGGCGATCCCCCGGGCGACGCACCACGCGTGCAGCGCCGTCGCCTTGCTCACCCCGGGCGGCCCGATCTCGGCGAGGCCGCCGGCGCCGGAGTAGGCGACGATCCCGCGCTCCCCGACGATCGTCGCGACGGTCTCGATGAATTCCTCGTCGGGGGTAGAGGGGTCGCGGGCGAGGAGCTTACCGACGACGCCACCGACAGACTCGATGGGCCCCCACTCGAGCCCGGCCGGATCGGCGACGTCCCGAAGCCCGATGATCGGCGACTCGTAGGCCGGCTCGAGATAGGGCCCGTGGGGGCGCTCGGCTGCGAAGCCGACCCGCGGGAAGTGCGCGCGGACGTCCGCGGTCATCGTCGCGATCGACTCCGTGGCGATGCCGACCGATTCGATGACGCGGGACGTCTCGACGTCGTAGACGAAGGCGCCGTTCGCGCAGATGACGACGCCGTGGCCGCCGACGTGGTCGGCGAGATCGTCGAGCCAGCGCGGTGGGCGGGCCGTGACGAGGACCGTCTCGATGCCGAGGGTCCACATGCGCCGCAAGGCTTCTCGGGTCCGGGGGGTGACGGCACCGGTGGGGTCGAGCAGCGTGCCGTCGAGGTCCGTCGCGACGACCCGCGGGCGCGACCCCGGCAGCGGGGATCGGGTCGGTCCGGACATGACCTGAGCATAGGTGAGGGCCCCACGCGGACCCGCTCGGCTGGAAGGATGCTGGCCATGGATGCCGACGCCCCCGAGCAGCTCACCGACACCGATCGCGAGCACCTGCGCCGGGCGGTCGAGCTCGCGCAGGCCGCGCTCGAGGCCGGCGACGAACCCTTCGGCTCCGTGCTCGTCGACGCCACCGGGGCCGTCCGCTTCGAGGACCACAACCACGTCGCCTCCGGTGACGCCACCGCGCACCCCGAGATCGCGGCGGCCCGCTGGGCGCTTGCACACCTGGACCCCGCCGACCGGGCCGCCACCACCCTCTACACCTCCGGCGAGCACTGCGCGATGTGCGCCGCCGCGCATGCCTGGGCCGGGTTGGGCCGGATCGTCTACGCGACATCCGCCGCGCAGCTCGCGAGCTGGTACGCCGAGTGGGGCCTGCCCGACGGACCGGTCGCGCCCCTGCCCATCCGACAGGTCGCACCGGGGCTGGAGGTGATCGGCCCCGTCGAGGAGTTCGTCGCGCCGGTCCGTGAGCTGCAGCGACGCCGCCTGCAGGCCCCGCCGACCGAGCGGGACGGGGCGCGCTGATGGTCAAGATCCTGTGCATCGCCGACGAGGAGAACCCGCGGCTGTGGGCCGGGCACGCCCGCGAGATCGCCCCTGACCTCGTCCTCGCCGCCGGTGACCTGCCGTGGGGCTACCTCGAGCACGTCGCCTCCTGCGTCGACGCCCCGCTCGTCTTCGTGCCCGGCAACCACGACCCGGCTGTCGTCCGCAGCCGCCTCCATCGCTCCGGCATGCACTTCCACGCCGGGCTGCCCGTCGCCGACCCCCGCCCTCACGGCGGGATCAATGCCGACGGCTCGGTCATCGAGGTGGCCGGACTCGTCATCGCCGGCCTCGGCGGGTGCGTGCGCTACCGGCCCGGACCGAACCAGTATTCGCAGGCCGAATTCACCCGCAAGTCCGCACGATTGGCCCGCGCCGCGCGCCGCACCGTCAAGAAGCGGACGCGACAGGGGCTGCCGGGGATCGATATCCTGCTGACGCATGCCCCGCCGCGTCACTGCGGCGACGAGGAGGATGCGCCGCATCACGGCATCGAGGCCTTGCACCCTCTCATCGAGCAGCTCACGCCCCGACTTCTCGTCCACGGGCACATTCATCCCTACGGTCAGCGCCGACCCGACCGACAGGTAGGGGGGACGACGATCCGAAACGTCGTGCCCACCAAGGTCTTCGACCTCCCTGTCGAGTCCCCCACCGTGCTCACCGCAGGAGAGACCCACCATGCCCACTGACACCGGATCGCCCCGTGCCGATGCCGAAGCCGACTTCTTGCGGGTCCGCCGCCAGGAGATGATGAGCCGCCTCGGCCGCGGAATCCTCGGCCGCGACGGCACGACGCTCTCCCTCGACGAGGTCGTCGGCGCCCTGGGGCAGCTCGGGGAGCGCAACCTCGGGGTCAAGGTCATCTCCCTCGACAAGATCGTCGGCTCGGTCGACAAGGTGCGTGACTTCGACCCGGAGTTCCGCCCGACATCCGGGCGTAGCCGGACCCGCTGGGAGCGGATCGCCGAGGCCGTCCGCCGCGGCCAGGAGCTGCCGCCGATCGACGTCTACCAGGTCGGGGAGCAGTACTTCGTCCGCGACGGGCACCACCGCGTCTCGGTGCTGCGGGCCCTCGGCGAGAAGGTGATCGACGCGGACGTCACGGCGATCCGCACCGCGATCGAGGCCGTGCCGATCGCCGACCGCGAAGACCTCAAGGCCGCCGAGCTGCACCGGATCTTCCTCGAGCGCGTACCGCTGGACCGCCTCGCCCGCCGCGAGTGCGTCTGCGAGAACGCCTGGAACTACCCCGGACTCGCCGAGATGGTCGAGGCCTGGTCGGCCCGGCTCATGTTCCGCGAGCAGGTCCTGCTGTCGGCCCAGCATGCGGCCTCGCGCTGGTACGCCGAAGAGTTCACCCCCGTCGTGCAGATGCTGACCGAGGCCGGCCTCGTCCAGCCCGGCGAGGGCGACGGCGACGCCTACCTGCGCGCCGCCCACGACCGCTACTCCCTGGTGCGCGCCCACGTCTGGACCGAAGAGGTCTTCGACGAGCTGCGCAAGGCCCGCAAGAAATAGTCGAGGCGACCACCTGCACCTCTTCCCACGTGTCATGCGCATGTGTAACGTATGTGCATGTCCCTCCTGGAGAAGCGTTTGCAACTGCTGCTCGACGCCGATCGCTATCAGAAGGTGTCACAGGAGGCCGAGCGCTCCGGGCGCAGCGTCGCCGCTGTGATCCGCGAAGCGATCGACCTCCGCTTTCCCGCGGTGGGTGTCGACGTGCGCATGGCCGCAGCAACCGAACTTCTCGCCCTCGACCCGGGGCCAGGCATCGGTGAGGGCCCGGAGGAACTGAAGGCGATCTACGAAGCCGACCTGGCCGTCACGCTCGGCACGGCGTGATGCTCACGCCGGCGGACGCCTTCCTCGACCCGTCGGTCCTCCTGCTGGCGATCGGCCGCGACCACCCGCACCGTGACGCCTGTCGGCGAGTGCTGGCGCTGGCCGGCAGTGGTGAGCTCACGATCCACCTCAGCGTCGAGGGCGGTCAGGAGTTCCTGTTCCATCGGATGCGGATCGGCGACCGCACCAAAGCCGTGCAGGAATTCGACGCGGTGGACCGACTGGTCGTGTGGCACCCCTTCGACGAGGAGACCCTGCGAGCCTCTCGCGACGTAGTCGCCGCCGGCTCGGCACGCGGCCGGGACGCGGTGCACGCCGCGACGGCGATCCTCGGCGGATTCACCGAGATCGTCAGCTGCGACGCCGACTTCGATCACATCCCCGGTTTGCGGCGGAAGCATCCCGAGGACCTTCATCGTCACCGGTGACGCTGCGTGAGGACCAGCTCGCCATCCTCGACCGACATCGGAAAGCTCGACAGAAGCGTCATTCCCACAACCTAGAGCCCGCACATCGGGCTCTTCACCGATGAGGGGTCTGTCGCTCTAACGGTGTAAGTGGCCTGATGGCCCCTTCGGGGGCAGGAGGGTCGTCATGACCGAGACACTGGAGCACGTGGAAGAGTTCGGATCGCAG
>RRZU011221614.1_pt1 | contig 27248 bp, 30 predicted proteins | sample 2165561 | NCBI WGS metagenome assembly RRZU01 (sample SAMN10456909, study PRJNA506462) | wastewater metagenome | isolation source: wastewater sludge | place: USA: Moscow, Idaho | reverse complement strand
TCAACCAAATGCAGGTGCTTCCGGGCCACGACAGTGCGCTGGTTTGAAGGCGGAGCGGTTGGGGTCCGCATTGAGGGGGACCAAAAGGGGACCAGAATCATGAAATCCATGCATCTCGTGACGTGCTCTGCATGATCTGAGGCCCGGAAACACGCGGATTACGCTCCCGCAGGCTGCGTCCGGACGCCTGGGCCAAGGAGTCGCGGGCTCAAATCCTGTCAACCCGAAGGTTTCCCGGGTGAGATAAGTTCCCTCACCGGGCATTGTCGCAACTTCGGCCGCGACGACCGTTAAAGTGCCGGCAAAAGACTGAGTAGGGCTTGCTTCCCCAGGTGATACGGCAGGCCCTACTCAAGTTTCAGAGCAAAGGCGACGGCTGCCGCAGGCGCGTGCGCCTTTGCTCTCAGGGAGGCTCGGTGAGTGCTTTGGCGAGGTGGACGATCGAGTAGTCCCCGGCTTGAGTGCGTCCCGTCTCCACGTAGCCGCTGCGCTCGTACAGGCGGATGTTCGCAGTTGAGAGCTCTCCGGTGAAGAGATGCATCTCTCGTGCATTGGGGAACAAGGTCTCAGCCTCACCGAGCAGGAAGCTCCCCACGCCCCTTCCCTGCCGATCGGGCACCACGGTCAGACGTCCGAGCTCGACCGCGGAGCCGACCTGCCGGAGACGCACGGCTCCGATAAGGCGGCCGTCCTCTCGGACGCCGAGGGCAGCTACGTCCGGATCATTCAGCTCCGCGCGCAGTTCTTGGAGGCTCTGGGTGAGCTTCTTGGAGGCTCTGGGTGAGCGGTGGCAGGTCGAAGTCGTGATGAGCCTGCGCCTCGGTGACGTAGGCGGCGCGCTGGAGCGTCATGACCTCTCCGGCGTCGGCATCGCTCAGCGTGATGACCGTGTACTCGTTCTGCTTCGGCCTGCTGACCGCTTCACCGTTAGCCATCCACTAATCGTATGTGGTGGCCTGGTTGCGCCACCTCGGTCAGTTCGGCATCCTGCGGCCCCTCTATGGCTAGACGAGACCGGCGGCTTGGCGGATCGAAGAAACGGCCTGTACTCGCGTCGTTCGTGCAGCTGCGGGTAGCCATCGACGGGCGTGGCCTGAGGGTCGTGGCGTGGCTGCTCGGCGTCCCCTTCAAGAGGATCCCGCTGGAGCATCTCCACGCGGTGGCGAGCACGGATCTGCATCCTGGCGAGTGGAGTGGAGTGGAGTGGCTGGGGCTAACAGATCATGCCCAGACGGTCCGCGGTGTTCCTCCGTTCCGGGCCCGGGCTGCTCATCACCACGACCGATGGCAAGCAGTTCGCGATCACTCTGGACGCGCCCGAGACGCCCGCGTCGCTTCTTGCTGGCCTCGCTCGGACGAAGCCCCCAACCTCATAGGGGGGATCGCATGAACGGGGATCTGATCCCGTATCTTCGGGTGTGGGTTCCCGCCGTCGCCATCTGCATGGTGCTTCTCCGATGGGACTGATCGTTCGCGGTTGGCAGGATGGCCTCAGCGGAACAGATCGGCGTTGTCCTCGACCCACGTGCGGAAGCTGCGCGGCTGTTTGCCGGTGATGCGCGTGTACTCCTGAGAGATGGTTGGTGTGGCGCCGACGGCGTCCCGCCAGTCTTTGAGGATCTGGCGCACCCACACCTCGGGCACGTATCGCGAGAGTGTCGCGGTGGCCTCTTCCTCGGATTGCTGAATCACCGTCAAGGGCCGGCCGATCACCTCACCGATCGTGTCCACCTGCTGGCGCAAGGTGAGTCGTTCTGGACCGGTCAGGATCGGCGCCTCGCCGATCAGTGCCTGATGGGTGAGGGCCGTGATGGCCACATCGGCGATGTCGTGCTCGTGGATGGGCACCTGGACCGCATCGGGATAGGGCAGTGGCACGGCGCTGTCACCCCGTACGCCCCAACTCCACCGGGCAGCGTTGCTGGCGAACCCGCCCGGGCGAAGAAACGTGTAGTCGAGGCCGGACGCCGCGATGGCCCGTTCGACGCGGATGAAGCGAGAGCCGTTGAAGTCCTCGGCCGCACCAGGGTGCGTCACCGACGATGACGACAACAGCACTACGTGTCGCACTGTGGCCGCGACGAACGCCACGCACAGCCCTTCTGGATCATCCAGATCTGCAGAGACAAACACCCCGTCGACGGACTCCAAGGCGCCCGTAAACGACGACGGATCGTTCAGATCGGCCGCGAACACCTGCACCTGGCTCGGCAGCGCTAGTTTCCGGCGTCCGACTGGAGGCGCGTGCTTCGCCAGCCGTGACGGCCTCCTCGCGCACGTCTTGGACGCTGCCTACGCGCAGGTGCCACTCGTCGATGTCGGCGACGCGATTTCGCGATCCGCGTCCTCATCGAGGGAATCGAGCGCGCCGCTACCTGATGGTGCTGCTCGGGTGGTTCGTGCAGTGCCGGCGGCGCCGAGGCGCCCGGATCTTGCGCACCGGAATGCATCCCGGGCCGCTCGGCGAGGGGGCAGTGCATGGCCGCACGGGTCGTCGTCGGACGCCGGCTCAGGTGTTGCTCAGTCGGCCAGCTGCTCAGGTGTCGCTAAAGAGGCGGTCGAGGTGCTGATCGATCGCGGCTAGTGCTGCTTGAGGCGCAAGGACGCCGAGTTCGAGCAGCGGCGCGAAGCCAGTCAACGCGAGAATCTGATCGGTTTCGATCGCAGGGTCGCGGTTCGGGGCAATCTGGCCATCGTTGATAGCTGCCCGGATGAGGTGTTCGACGCCGGCGCGTCCCTCGCGGAGCCCATCGGCGACCTGCTGGCGCAATGCCGGATCATGCAGAGCCTCAAGCACGTAGGCCGCGTTCATGCGACTGGTGGCCCGGGCGTCGGGTCGGAGCGGAAGGAACTCGATGAGGACCACGCGCAGCACCTCGCGGGGGTGTGGGGGCTGATCGAGGGCGGCGACCCCCTGTGCGACCCGCCGCGCGGTCTGTTCGGCGGCGAACTCGATCGCGAACGTCAGCATCTCCGCGCGGGACGAGAAATAGTGCTGTACCTGGCCCAGCGAGACTCCCGCTTCGCGCGCCACCTCCCGCATCGTCGCTCGCACCCAACCTTGCTGCTCGACGATCGTCCACAACGCACGGGCGATGGACTCGCGTCGCTCGCGATGATCACCCTGTTTGGGCACCCTGCCTCCTCACGTTTTCATACGCCTGACATAATACAGGTGACTGGATAACCAGAGGGGAGAGGACACGGAACCGGAATCCGGAACACCCTTCACGTTCTACGACCCAGCCGCCATCGCGTTCGACACTGAGACGGCGATCGCACTGCTCGCCGACCTGCAGATTCGCAGAGCCATCGAGCGGGGCGAGTTCGACAACCTTCCCGGCAGCGGCAGGCCGCTGGACCTGCCCGACGTCCACGATCCCGATTGGTGGTTCAAGAACCTCGTGAAGCGTGAAGGGCTCGTGTTGCTCCCGCCGTCCGTCCAGCTTCGCCGAGACGACGCCGCGCTGGACGCAGAACTGGACGCTCTCGGGAACGAGGCGGCCGTACGCCGGGCTGTGGGGCAGTTCAATGAGAGTGTCATCCGTGCCCGCTATGAACCGCCCGCAGGTACGCCTCTGATCACGATGCCGCGTGACGTCGAGGCGACCGTGCGGGCGTGGACCGATCGCAGGACGGCTCGCGCCGAGCAGGCCCGTCGGAAGGCCGAGGGGGTGACCCGGTCGACGGAGCGAACTCGCCGAGGGTGGTGGTGTCGGCGTCCGCGGGCCTCCTCGCGTGGCGTCCAGTGAGGCACTCCCGTGGGGTCGACTCCGCTCCGAGCGCCGACCCCAGGCGATGGTGATCGCGCCGGGGTGTCAGGCGTCTGCATCCTCGCTGATGGCCGGTTGGGGCCGGAGCCAAGGCTCGAAGGCGCGGGTGAGGAGCGGCATGACGATGAACGTCATCAGCAAGACCAGCGTGACGGACAAGATGAGCGTGACGACGGGGATGGGCAGATGGCCGAGCATGAACGGCCCCAACGCCAGCAGCAAGACGGTGATGATCGGGTAGATGGCAATCCAGGTGATGATCGCCATCTTCCAGCGTGGTGGGGGAGTCATGTCGTGTAGCCCCCGTTCTTGATGTCTTCCACGAGCGTGGGGCCGGTTGGCGACCAGCCGTACGTTGCCTGCGTCGCCGCACTGGAGGCGGTGATATCGGTGGAGAAGAACCGGCCGATGAACCCGAAGTGAGTGAGGGCGTCGGCGGGATCGATGGATGTCGTCTTCACGCCGACCGCTTCCGCGATCGCCTCGGCGATCACTCTGGTTGGGACGCCCTCTTCTGCGACGGCGTGCAGGCGCGCCCCGGGCGTCGCCTGCTCGAGTGCAAGGCGGGCGAGGTGGGCGGCGTCCGTGCGGTGCACGGCGGCCCACGCGTGGGTCCCATCGCCTACGTAGCCGGACACGCCCGTGCGTTGCGCGGCAGCGACAAGCTGGGCGATGAAGCCGTGATCGCCTGCTCCGTGGACGCTGGGGGCGAACCGAAGTGCCACGCTGCGGACGCCCTGAGTCGCGTAGTCGAGTGCCAGGTTCTCGCTGCCGCCTCGTAGCGATTCGGGCCCGACGGCCGGGCTCGTGTCGGTTTCGAAGGCTGGCCGACTGGTGTCTGGACGAAGGAGTCCCGACGCCAGCACGAACGCCTTGTCGCTGCCGATGAGTGCGTTGGCGAGCGCCCCCACCGCCGCCCGTTCGGCGCGGTTGGACTCGCTCGGGTTCGCCCAGTCGTGTTTGTTTGCCAGATGGAGGACGGCGTCTGCTTCTTGTGCTCCCCGCCGTAGCGTGTCGAGGTCGTCGAGGTCTCCGCGCAGCGCTGCGGCCCCCTGCTTCTGCAGGAGTGCCACGGCTGGCTCGTTTCGAGCGAGACCCATCACGCGGTGTCCTGCGGCGAGCAGGTCATTCACTGCGGCTGATCCGATCCACCCGGTCGCTCCGGTCACGAATATGCGCATGATTCCTTCCCCTTCATGTCATGGTCTGACATCACTGTAGCACCTGATGTCAGTCCATGACATGCGTAAGATGGGAGCCATGGCGCGATGGGCTGCAGGCTCTGAGGGGCGACTCAAGCAGGTCGCCATGGATCTCTTCCTTCAGCGTGGCTTCGACGACGTCACGGTGGGGGAGATCGCCGAGGCGGCGGGGGTCACCGAGCGCACGTTCTTCCGCTACTTCGCCGACAAGCGCGAAGTCTTGTTCGTCGATCAAGCGGCCTACCATGCTCACTTCCTTGACGGGCTGGCGGCCTCCAGTAAGACGGCGCCGATGGCCCTTATTGAGGACGCCCTCCGCGGCGGAGCCGAGTTCTTCCCTGAGGAACGCCGTCCCTTGTCGCGTGCCCGTCAACGGGTGATCGACTCCAGTGCCGCACTGCTGGAGCGTGAGTCGCTGAAGCGTGCCTCCTTGACCGAAGCCCTGACCAACGCGCTGATTGTGCGAGGGGTCGCACCGCTCACCGCCGCCCTCGCCGCGCAGAGCGGAACTGCCGCCTTCTCCATCACCTTCGCGGGCTGGATCGCCGAGGGCGAGACGCGCACGTTCATCGAATTGCTGGATATCGCCGTCGGTGAACTGAAGACCCTGTTTGCTGAGCGCTAGTGAGATGAATGCATGGGCGCGGGTGCTCTGGCCGTCGCCGCAGATGTCATGCCGCCGGTCGCGCGGGAGGCTGCCTGGTGCAGGCTTGCGCGTGCCGCAACGTGTCGCGCGTCCGTGGGATGGTCGCGCAGAAAGTGAGGAAATGCATGAGCGGTCGTCGAGCCGTCGCGCTGCGTCACGTCGCCTTCGAGGATCTGGGGGTGCTCGCCCCGCTGTTGCGCGAGCATGACTACGAAATCGACTACCTGGATGTGGGTATCGACCCGCTCACCCCGGACGCCCTCCTGGCCCCTGACCTGCTGGTGGTGTTGGGAGGCCCGATCGGCGTCTACCAGGAGGATTCTTACCCCTTCCTCGTCGACGAGATCGAGGGCATCGGCCGCAGGCTGGCAGCGGGACGCGTGACGTTGGGGGTGTGCTTGGGTGCCCAGCTCATGGCTCGCGCGCTGGGGGCCGAAGTGCGAGCGACGGGTCGCACGGAGATCGGGTATGCCCCGCTGACGCTGACCGAAGCAGGTGCCGCGTCCGTGCTGGCGCCACTGAATGGCGTCTCGGTGCTGCATTGGCACGGCGATGAGTTCGCGATCCCTGACGGTGCTACGCGGCTAGCGTCTACCCCGGGGTTTCCCCACCAGGCCTACCAGTTCGCCGACCACGGCCTGGGTCTGCAGTTCCACCTCGAGGCTGACTATCGACGCATCGAATCCTGGTTGGTCGGGCATGCGCACGAACTCGGGGCAGCGGGCCTTGACCCGACCGTGCTGAGGGCCGATGCGGCCGTCTATGGGCCGAGGCTCGCCGACGCAGCACGGCAGGTCTTCGAGGCCTGGCTGGGCTAAGTGCAAGCCTTGGTGCATGAGTCCGCTGGGTGTGCCCTGGGGTTAGGTGGCGGACTGGGGGAGTGGGCGCAGCCCCGTGAAGATCAGGTGGAGCGCGAACCAGATCTCAAACACGAAAACGGGGGCGGCGGCAACGCCCGCGATAGTGCCGTTGAGGGGGATGACCGCCCAGAGCTGGGCTGCGTTGCTGATCAGCACCATCACCCCGCCGAGGGCGCCGAGCCCCGCCAAGGGGCGCGGGACGGCTTGGGCATCCCACAGCAACCACGCCAGGACCAGCGTGTTCACGCTGATGACCAGCCCTTGGCCGAGAAGGAAGGCGGCCGTGTGGAGGTGTGTGGCCGCCGCCGTGAACTCGTTTTGTGGGGGTAGCCAGGACGCGGCGAGCAGGGGGAGCGTCCCGGCCACGATCACCGACGCCTCGACGCCGCGCAAGAGCGCGAACGTCGCCGCTCGCGTGGGGCCACTCGCATAGAGCAGTCGCCACACCGTGACGCCGGTGGCCACGCAACCCAGCGCGAGGATGAACTCCAGTGTCACGCCGGCCGGAATGGCGCCTGACGCGTAGGTGACCACGGCGGTCACGGCCGTGACGTGGGTGACCAGGTACGCGATGCCCGCCATGAGGCTGTGCGCTCGGGTTGAGGGGATCATGTCACTCCTAGGTATACGCCGTAAACCGGATGACAGGATGCTAGGTGTACGGTGTAAACGTGTCAACCACTCAGCCACGCTCACGCCTGGACCGTGCTCAGGTCATCGCCGCCGCGATCGCTCATGCCGACGAGTGCGGCCTAGAGGCGACAAGCATGCGCAAGGTCGCCGAGCGCCTCCACGTCACGCCGATGGCCCTCTATAAGCACGTCGAGAATCGCTCCGAACTCATCGACGAGATGCTGGATCACGTGCTGGCGCTTCTCCCCGAGCCGGGGGACCAGGAAGGGTGGCGTCCCCAGGTCCGGGCACGCATCCTTGCTTGTCGCAGCTTGTTGGGGAGGCACCCGTGGATGCGAGAGGCGATTGAAACCCGGACGCTGGCCACACCGCAGGCGCTGGGGCACATGGACGCCTTGATGGCGGCCATGTTCGACGGGGGGCTGTCAGCAGATCTGGTGCATGACGCCATGCACACGTTGAGCACGCGGATGTGGGGGTTCACACGCGAGGCCATGCCGACGCCGCGCGTTCCCGACGATCCGGGGGAGCGGGAACAGGCGATCGCCGAATTCACCGCGAACTATCCCGCCATCATGCGCATGGCTACGCTCGCGTCCCATGCGGGTGCCGGGTGTGACGACGACGCGGAGTTCGCGTTTGCCCTGGATCTGATCTTGGCGGGAGTCCACCAACTCCACCAAGGAGGTTGGCGCTAACGCTTCCGGCCCAGAATGCGCTCGGCACCCGAGCAGGCCACAGCATCGCGGTGGGCGAGGCCACCTGGGACTGCCTGAAGGGAATCACGCATGCGCATCTGGTCACTGCATCCCCGTCACCTGGACGCCAAGGGGCTGGTCGCGTGCTGGCGCGAGACCCTCCTGGCGCAAGCAGTCCTCGCGGGGCGCACCAAGGGCTACCAGCACCACCCGCAGCTGACGCGCTTTCGGGCCGCCGCCGATCCGCTGGCGAGTGTGGGGGCCTACCTATCCGGGGTCGCCGACGAAGCCACCGCGCGGGGTTACCGCTTCGATCGAAGCCGGATTGATCATGATGCGGCCGGGAGCGCGTCAATGCTGGTCACGCAGGGTCAGCTCGACTACGAGTGGGAACACCTGATGGCCAAGCTCACCCAACGCAGCCCCGCCGATGCGGAGCGCTGGCGCGACGCTATTCCCCAGCCCCACCCGTTGTTCCGCGTCGTCCCAGGGCCCATTGAGCCCTGGGAGCGTGCCTAAGGGCGACGAACCGCGCCGCTCCCGCCCGTCAGGCTGCCCGGCGGGGCGGGAGCGTGCGAGATCAGGCAGCGGGGTCGGTGACCCGAGTTGCGAAAGTGACCAGTTCGCGGGCCACATCGTCGCGAATGTCGGGTTCGTTGTGCACCTCGTGGCGGTATCCGGGGTACACGCGGACGCGGACGTCAGGGTGACCGCTGGCAACGAGCTTGTTGCCCACGTGGTAGGCACCCTCCCCGAAGTTGCCGACAGGATCTGCGTCGCCCGCCACGATCAACACGGGAAGGTCGCTGCGCAGGCCCGCGTACCAGTCATCGCTCGTGGCGGTGTCGTAGAGATCGACGAAGCCTTGCAGGAAGCGCGTCGTCATGGGCGCGCCGAAGTTGTTGAGCGGATCGATCGCATGATCGTGCACCACGCCTGCGTCGGTGGCGATCCAGTCCGTCGCCCCGGCTCCCTCTCCGTAGCGGCTGGTGAAACCAGCAAACAACTGGCCCACGTAGGCGTCTGGTGCCGGGCCCTCACGGTCAGGCTCCGCTGCCAGGGCGGCGCGGTCGAGTTGATGCTCGAAGCCTTCCATCTGTGAGGCGACACCGCCCAGAGCGAGCCCCGCGAGATCCTCGCCCAACGAGGCGGCCAGGGGGCGAGCGATCATGGAGCCCCAGGAGTGGCCGAACACCACGACGGGCAGCCCGGGGAAGCGCTCCTGGGCCAAGCTGAGGAGCGTGCGCTCATCCTGGACGACCACTTTGTCCGCCTGAGAACCGGCGTCGGCCCAGATTCCGCTGGTCATGGCGGTCTTACCGTGCCCGGCGTGATCGTCGGCCACCACGACGAAACCGGCGTCTAGGAACGCGGAGATGAGGCGCAGGTAGCGCCGTGAGTGTTCGCCGAGCCCGTGGATGATCTGCACGATCCCGCGCGGTGTGGAGGCAGGCGCGTAGATCCAGCCGAAGATCGTGTCGCGACCGTTGGCGGAGGGGAATTCAAGTTCATAGAGGGCCACGATGCACTCCTTGATGTCGTTGACGAGGGAAACACGTTGTCGTGTCACTGTAGTGCGGGTTTCCCCAGGCGCCTGCCAGTGGCGCACGGTTGCTTCGCTGTGCAGCGAGTCCAGCCCCGGGAGGCGTCGGCGTGAGCGGGTCAGTACCGCAGCGAGCGGGCGGGCGTGCCAGGCTGGTGCCATGGAAATCCCCGCCCTCGACCCCGCAGAGCGCACCACGCTGGCTCATCGCCGATGGTCCTTGCGCATGCAGCAGCCCCTCGCGGCCACCACCGTGATCGATCGGATCTTCTTCGTCGTGGGCACGGTCTCGGCGGTGTTCTTGGCCGTCGTCGGCTCAATCTTGGGGGTGCAGCGGCCCTGGGCGGTGGTGCTCCTGATCCCGGTGTGGGCCGTCCTGGCCTACCTGGCCCTGCCGCGGCTGCACCTCATGCTGTCGGACTTCTACGTGCCCGACTACTTTTTCGGACGCACCCGCACCACCGACGGACTCCTCGGCGACCCGGTCAACCTGGCGGTAGACGGCGACGCCGAACAACTGGACGCGGTGATGCGACGGGCGGGCTGGCACCGTGCCGACGAGATCACTGTCGCGTCCAGTTGGAGGATCGTCGTCTCCACTCTCCTGCGGCGCAGCTATCCCACTGCTCCGGTGTCGACCCTGACGCTGTTTGGTCGCAGGCAAGACGTGGCCTACCAGCAAGAGGTGGAGAACAACCCCAAGCAACGCCATCACGTCCGCTTTTGGCACACGCCGCCGGATTGGTTGCTGCCCGGTGGTCGGCACGTGGACTGGCTGGGCGCCGGAACCTACGACACCAACGTCGGCCTGTCGCTGTTCACCTTGCAGGTCACCCACCGCATCGATGAGAACACCGACATCGAGCGTGACCACGTCGTCGCGAGCGTGCGCGACGCGAGCCCCGACGTCCGCGTCGAGGACCTTCCGCACTTCACCACCGGCTACCACTCCCGCAATGGCGGCGGCGACCAGTTCATCACCGACGGAAACCTCCCCATCCTGCACTTGGAAGATGTCGTCCCGGACGCTGACGGGCTGCCCGCCGAAGTATCGGTCAACCTGTCACCCCAGGAGGGGCCGACGCGCTCCCGCGAGGCGCTGCGGCGCGCACCCATTTCGATCATCCTCACCGCGGTGCTGGTGCTGGGAACGTCGGCGGTCTCCTCGCTGTCGGTCCTGCTGAACCCGCAGGCGTACCTCCAACCAGGCGACGGGGCGGACCCGATCTCGTGGGTGGCAGCCACCACGATCTTGGGGGTGATGTTCCTGATCCAGGCGATCGTCGTGTGGGGTGTCCTGCGGGGCGGGCGTCGTTCCCGGTTCCTGCTCATGCTGTTGCTGTCGGGGTCGGTGTTCATCTCGGCGGTGGATTACGCCACCGGGAGCGAACGTCTTGGTTTCAACGGCACCTTGTTGGGCGCCACGCTCACGTGCCTGGCCCTGATCGCCTTGACGTCGGCGTCCTCGGCCGCGTGGGTGCGCAAGTCCGCGGATCCGGGAGTGTTCATGTCCCAGGGGGAGCGGGCACAACTGATGGACGGCGGTTCGGACCAGTGACTGCCCGCGTGGACGAGGTGAGTTGACGGCCGACCGGTAGGCACTGAGGACGCAGCGCTGGGCGTCAGCGCGACAGGGCCGAGCGCACCGCGCGCGCCGCGTCGGCGCCCGCCTCACCGCGAGACAGGACACGCCCTTCCACCAGCGCAACGTAGGAGTCGGCCTGAGCGAGGGCGAAACCGGCCTGCTGCTCGGCCATGACGATGGACATGTCCCCTTGTCGCATGATCGACGCCAAGGCGTCCTGAGTCTCCCCGGCCAGGGACGGGGCGAGCCCCGCCGTAGGGTCATCGAGGACGAGCAAGGTCGGCGCGCTGATGAGCGCGCGGGCAATAGCGAGTTGCTGGCGCTGGCCCGCCGAGAGGAGACCCGCGCGACGCCCCAGAAGCCCCGGCAGGGCAGGGAAGAGAGCGAGGGCATCATCCAGCCGGCGGGCTCCGGCGGCGCCGTAGCGATCAGCGACGAGCCGGAGGTTCTCCCGCGCGGTGAGCAACCCAAACCGTTGCTGCCCTTGCGGGACGTAGGCCATCCCGCGGCGGATCCGCTGATGGGTGCGCACGCGGGTCAGCGGGGTCCCCTCGAAGGTGAGCGTGCCAGCGCGCAGCGGTAATAGTCCCAAGACCGTGCGCAATAGGGTCGTCTTTCCCGACCCGCTGGCACCGACCAAGGCCACGGTCGTCCCGGTGGGCACGGTGAACGACACGTCCTGCACCACTGCAGTGCGGCCGTAGCCGGCGGTGACGTGATCACACGTGAGCATGACGGGGCCTCCTGCTCCACGATCGGTACCCCCACGGGTCGATGCCTTCGATCCTTGGGGGGCCTCATGTCAGTCGTGTAACCGCGGCGTTGCGATCGGGGCAAGGAATGACCACCACCTGGCCGTCACCACCGTGCGGGGAGCGACTCGCGCCCGGTCTCGCCTTGGAGCGGCCCTAGTCGCGGGAGCGGGCGTGAAGCTGGTCGGTCACGACGCCGGACAGGACAACCGCCTCGTTGTGTTCGGTATCTCGGGCGCCGAACAACAACGTGACGACCGGGTGCCCGGCAAGAGCGTCCAGGAACTCCGGGAATGCGGGGTTCGCGGCCAACTCGGCTCGATAGCGTCGGGCGAACTCCGGGTAGCGCTCGGGCACGTGCCCGAAGAACCGGCGTAGGTCATCGCTGGGGGCGATGGACTTCGCCCACGCGTCGAGGGCTGCCCGCTCCTTGCTGACCCCACGGGGCCACAGACGGTCCACCAGCACCCGGAAGCCGTCCGCCTCGCAAGCCGGGTCGTAGACGCGCTTGACGTGGATCTGGGGCGTGGGGCCGCCCGTGACGCTCACCTCAGCGCCGCCTTGACCTTGGCGGCCACCGTCTTGCCCTCGGCGCGGCCCGAGGCGCGACCATTCACCGCTTTGATGATCGCGCCCATCTGACGCATGGTGGGCGCTTCGCCGCTAGCTTGGGCTGCGGCCGCGATCTCCTCGGCCACGATGGCGTCCAGTTCGGCGTCGCTCAGCATGGAGGGAAGGTACGCCGACAGCACCTCGATCTCCGCGAGTTCCTTCGCGGCCAGTTCGGGGCGTCCGCCGTCGGTGTAGGCCTGGGCCGAGTCCTTACGGGAGCGGACCTCGCGCTGCAAAACGGCGATCTCTTCGTCCTGCGTCAACTCCCGGGCTTCCTTACCGGCGACCTTCTCGTTCTTCAGCGCGCCGATCCCCATGCGCAGCGTGGTCGTCAGCACCGTGTTGCGCGCCTTCATCGCGGCGACCATGTCGTCGTGCAGGCGATCCTCCACAGTTCCCATCAGATGTCCGTCCTTTCGTCGTCCTCCATCCTCCCACGTGCCCACAACGTGACCAGGTCGGGACGCGAGACGCTGCGGAGACACCGCGCCACCCGCCTAGGCTTACCGCACCAGCGCGAAGGAGCAGCATGAGCGAGTACCGCATCGAGACACTGGCCGTCCACGCGGGGCAAGAGACCCCTGACCCCGCAACCCATGCGCGGGCGGTGCCGATTTACCAGACCACCAGCTACGTGTTCGACGACACCCAGCACGCAGCCGACCTGTTCGCGCTGCGGCGTCCCGGCAACATCTACTCCCGCATCATGAACCCCACCCAGAACGTTTTGGAGCAGCGGATCACCGCGCTCGAAGGCGGACTTGCTTCGTTGGCCACCGCTTCGGGGGCTGCCGCCATCACCTACGCCGTGCTGAACCTGGCCGGGGTAGGGGACAACATCGTCGCCAGCGCCAAGCTTTACGGCGGCACCTACGCGCTGTTCGCGCACACCCTGCCTCAGTTCGGCGTCGAAACTCGATTCGTGGATCCCGACCATCCCGAAGATCTCGCCGCCCACGTGGACTCCCGGACGAAGCTGGTCTTCGCCGAATCCATCGGGAACCCGGCACTCAACGTTTTGGACGTCCCGGCGTGGGCCGACGCGGCGCATGCCCTGGGCCTTCCCCTGATCCTGGACAACACGGTGCCCACGCCGTACCTGGAGCGTGTCTTCGACCTGGGCGCCGACATCGTCGTTCACTCCGCGACCAAGTACCTGGCCGGGAACGGCACCGTGATGGGCGGGCTGATCGTCGATGCGGGGCGGTTCGACTGGAGTGCTCACGCCGAGCGGTTCACGAACCTCACCGGCCCCGATCACGCCTATCACGAGACGGTCTGGACGCAAGCAGCTGGGGCTGCCGCGTACATCATGCGGGCCCGTACCGTGATGCTGCGCAACACCGGGGCCGCCTTGGCGCCGATGAACGCTTTCCAGATCTTGTTGGGCACCGAGACGCTCCACCTGCGCATGGAACGCCACAGCAGCAATGCGCTCGCCGTGGCCCGCTACCTGGCCGAGGACGAGCGTGTGGCCTGGGTGCGCTATCCCGGGCTGCCGGGGGATCCCTACCATCCGAACGCGGTGAGGGTCCTCGCCGGACGCGGCTACGGTGGTCTGGTGAGTTTTGGAGTCAAGACCGGCCGCGAGGGCGGTTCCCGGTTCATCGAGGCACTCGACCTGTTTAGCCACCTGGCCAACATCGGGGACGCCAAGAGCCTCGCGATCCACAGCGCCACGACGACGCACAGTCAGCTCACCGAATCCGAACTCGTCGAGGCCGGGGTCGCCCCCGAAGGCGTCCGGCTGTCGGTAGGCATCGAGAACGCCGATGATCTCATCGCCGACCTGGATCGAGCGCTGTCTGCGTGAGTGACGACGACAGCGATGGTTCGGTCGGCCTGGTGGAAACCCAGACCGCCCGCCTGTTTACCGCCGAGAAGCCGTTGACGCTGGCCAGTGGCGCGACCGTGGGCCCCGTCGACGTCGCCTATGAGACGTACGGGACGCTGGCGCCGGACCGATCGAACGTGATCTACATCTGTCACGCGCTCACCGGGGACGCCCACGCCGCAGGCTGGCACGAAGGCGACCGCCGCCCCGGATGGTGGGACAACCTCATCGGCCCTGGGCGTCCCCTGGACACCGATCGATTCTTCATCGTGTCCAGCAACATCCTGGGCGGATGCCGTGGCACCACCGGACCGGGGTCAACCAACCCCGCGACGGGGGAGGCCTACGGTATGGAGTTCCCCCTGCTGGACATGGCCGACTTCGTCACCGTCCACCGGGCCCTGCTGGCGCATCTGGGGATCCCGCACCTCCTGATCGCCTTGGGTGGCTCACTGGGGGGCATGCAGGTCTTGGAGTGGTCGCTGACCTATCCCCACGACATGAGCCATGCGGTCATCATCGCCGCATCAAGCCGGCTGACCGCACAAAACATCGCCTTCTCCGCGGTCGCCCGCCGGGCCATCACCGATGATCCGAACTTTGCCGGTGGCCGCTACGCCGCCGAGGGCACCAACCCCGACGTGGGGCTTTCGATCGCGCGGATGATGGCACACATCACCTACATGTCCGAGGACGCCCTCACCGCGAAGTTCGGACGCAACGCGCAGATCGAGGGCGCCGACCCCGGGTTCGGGATCGACTTCGCGGTCGAGAGCTACCTCGATCACCAAGGGCAAGTGTTCTTGGAGCGGTTCGATGCGCTCAGCTACCTGTACCTGTCCCGCGTCATGGATTACTTCGACCCGTTCTCACGCCCGGATCCGCTGGCGCGGGTCGTCGCCGACCCGGTTCGCTACCTGCTGCTCAGCTTCGATACCGACTGGCGGTTCTCGACCGCGCACACGCTGCGGATCCTCGCGCATGTGGAGCGGGCCGGGCTTCCGGTCACCTTCCGTGAACTGAGTTCCCCCTATGGGCACGACTCATTCCTGCTGGTGGATCCGGCCTACCATGCGACGTTGCGGGCGTTCGTGGACCGCGCTGGGGAGGTGCGTTGATGAGCAGGCACAGCGAACTGCGGCTCGACTTGGCCCTGGTGGCCGACCAGATCTTCGAAGGCTCACGCGTGCTGGATCTGGGATGTGGCGAAGGCGCACTGCTGGAACACCTCATGGCGACCCGTCGCTGTCGCGGAACTGGTGTGGAGATCGACGCCGAGGCTGTCTTGGTGGCCATCCGTCGCGGGGTGCCGGTGATCGAGCGTGACATCGACGTGGCGCTGGCCGACATCGCCGACGACTCCTATGACACGGTGGTGCTCTCCCGCACGTTGCAGACGATGCTGCGCCCCGAATACGTGCTGGAGAACATGGCGCGCGTCGCGGAACGCATGGTCGTCTCGGTGCCGAACTTCGGCTACTACCCGAACCGCCTACGGCTCCTGGCGGGGCGGATGCCGATCTCCAAGGAAATCCCGTACGCCTGGTACAACTCCCCGAACTTGCGCTTCACCACGCTGACCGACCTGGAGGACCTGTTCGCTCAGCTGGGGTTGATCATCGATCGCCGCTACACCTACACGCAAAGCGGACGACGCCTGCGCATGTATGGGCGCGTCCCCAATCTGTTGGCGGGTGCGGCGGTGTACGTCCTGCGTCCTGGACGCTGACCCGGGACGGGGCGGCCTCCCGCGAGGAGGTGGTCAGCGCGCCAGGGCGGTGAGGATCCGCTCGGCGCTGCCGCCGAGGTTCAGCTCGCGGGTGAGCGCCGCGAAGGCTTCTGGATCGCGCGGGGCACGGGGCAGCGTCAGGTCGACCTCGGGAAGCGGCACGTCGGTGGCCGCCGTGACGACCTGGGTGGCCGGGCCGAGATAGGCCTGCGCGGACGTGAGCGCACGCTGCACGCCCGGGGTGGTGGCGTCGCGATGCTCCAGGATCCCTTCCAGCGTCTGGAATCGGCCCAACAGGTCGGCGGCAGTCTTCTCGCCGATGCCCTTGACGCCAGGCAGGCCGTCGGACGGATCGCCGCGCAGAACCGCGAAGTCGACATACTGCGCGCCGTCGATCCCGTACTTGGCGTGGAGCCAGGCGTCGTCCACGCGCTCGTGCTTGGACACCCCTCGTGCCACGTACAGCACGCGCGTGGGGTGGGTCGGCTCGACGAGTTGGAACAGGTCGCGATCGCCGGTGACGACATCGACGGGGCCGACGGCGCGGCGGGCCAGCGTGGCGATCACGTCGTCCGCCTCATAGTCGGGAGCGCCCACGATGGGTAAACCGAGCGCATTCAGGGTGGCGCGGATCCACGGCACCTGCCGGTTGAGGTCTTCGGGCACCTCCTCGGCATCCCCTTGTGCGACGCGATGCGCCTTGTAGCTGGGAAGGAGATCAACCCGCCAGGACGGGCGCCAGGCATCATCCCAGCAGCAGGCGACACGGTCGGGGCGGTAGTCGGTGATGAAGCGGGCCAGGAAGTCCAGCAAGCCACGCACCGCGTTGACCGGCTCGCCCGCACTGGTGCGCAGGCTGGACGGCAGGCCGAAGAAGGCTCGGAAGTACAGCGAGGCCGAATCAAAAAGAAGCGTCGAGGAGCCGTCCATGGTGCATCAGTGTGACACGATGAGCCGGTGGAAAGCACCGACGAGCAGATCATCGGCCTGTTGTCGCGTGATGGCCGGATGTCCTACACCGACCTCGGCAAGGCGACGGGGCTGTCAACGTCGGCGGCCCAGCAGCGGGTTCGGCGTCTGGAACAACGCGGCGTGATCCGTGGCTACAAGGCGGTCGTGGACCCGGAGGCCCTCGGCAAACTCCTCACCGGATTCGTCTCGGTGCGGTTGCGCGACGACGCGGGGGAGGACGATCTGCCCGAACGGATCGCCGACCTTCCCGAGGTGATCTCCTGCTACTCGATGGCCGGGCTGGCGAGTTACCTGCTGAAGGTGCAGGTCGAGTCGCCAGCCGACCTCGAGCGCGTCCTGAAGGAGATCCGGCACCGGGTTCCGGTCGCCACCGAAACCCAGTTGGTGCTCAGCGTCCCTTACGCGGACCGACCGTTGGTCTGATCGGCCAGCCCCTGCAAGAGGGACGCCTCAGCCAAAGAGGCGGCCTCCAGGTCGATCAGGTCGAGCGATTCGTCGATGCCGTGCATCCGCGAGTCGGGATCGCTGACCCCCGTGACGAGGATCTGAGCCGCCGGGTAGGCCCGCTGGAAGTCGGCCACCATCGGGATCGAACCCCCCTGACCCATGTCGACGACGGGGTTGCGGAAGGCGTCGGAGTACACCGTGCGCGCCAACTCGGCGACCGGGCCAGCCATCTCCACGACGGTGCCCGAGCCGGTCGAGCCGTCCGTCACGGTGACCTTGGCGCCAAAAGGGGCATGGTCGATGAGGTGGGCGCGCAACGCGGCCAGGGCCGCTTGGGGATCCTGATTCGGGGCGATGCGCATGCTCACCTTCGCGCGGGCCGTGGGAGAGAGGGTGTTCGAGGCGTCCGCCACCGAGGTTGCGTCGAGGGCGAGCACGGTGATGGAGGGACGCCCCCACACCCGGTCGGCGATCGGTCCCGTTCCGGTGAGTTGGACGCCGGGCAGCAACCCGGCCTCCTCGGCGATGCGATCCTGCGGGTAGTCCAAGTTGAAGGGCTCGGCGTGCGCAAGGCCCTCCACCGCGACGTCTCCCGCGTCGTCGTGCAACGTCGCCAAGAGCCGGATCAACGTCGTCAGTGCATCGGGGGCGACGCCGCCGAACTGACCCGAGTGCAGCGCGTGATCGAGAGTGTCGACCTGGACGACCAGATCCACCAGCCCGCGCAGCGCGGTGGTGAAGGCAGGCGTCCCGACGAGCCAGTTGCCCGAATCGCAGATGACGAAAACGTCGGAGGCCAACGCGTCAGCGTGCCGGGCCAAGATGTCGGACAAGGTGGGGGAGCCGATCTCCTCCTCGCCCTCGATGAACAAGGTGACGCCGACCGGCGGCTTCCCGTCGAAGGCGCGCAACGCGGCCAGATGCACCGCGATGCCCGCCTTGTCGTCGACCACACCACGGCCGTAGAGGCGCTCGCCGCGCCGGGTGGCCACGAACGGATCGCTGCTCCACAGGGAAAGATCCCCGGTGGGCTGCACGTCGAGGTGCGCGTACAAGCAGACGGTGGGTTGACCCTCGGGCGCCGGGAATCGTGCGATGATCGCGGGCTGCCCGCCTTCGCGCACGACCTGAACATCGGGGCAATGCAGATCCGACAGCAGCGCGCTGACGGCCTCCACCGTCCGCTCGACGTCACCGTGACGATCGGGCAGCGAACTGACCGAGGGGATCGCCACCAAGGCCGTCAGGTCCTCGACCACACCTGGAAGTAAAGCGGACACGCGTGCAGCAAGATCAGTCATACCGCCACTCTAGAACCGTCCAGGCCAGCGGCTACGCTTTCCGCCGTGACCGCCGCAGACTCGCCCGTGTCCGTCCGACGCTGGCGAGGCCCCCTTCCGTGGTGGGCCCTGGCCGTCTTCGCAGCGGTCGGCGGGCTGAGCGCCTCGGCCTCCTTTGCTCCGTTCGGCTGGGCGCCGTGCGCGATCGTGGCGGTCGCCATCCTCACCTGGTGCGTGCGGTCTGCGCACGGGCTGGGCGGGGCGCTCATCGCGGGGGCGTGCTTCGGGTTGGCGTTCATGGGGACCTCGCTGATTTGGCAGACCGAGATCATGGTGGCGTCCTACGCCGGGCTCGTCGCGGCCACATCGTTGGTGTTCGTGGGAGTGTCAGCCCTGACCTGGTGGATGCGCAGCCTGCCCGCGTGGCCCCTGTTTGCGGCGGCCTCCTGGTCCGCGTCGGAGTGGGTGATCTCGGTGTTCCCGTTCGGAGGCTTTGGCTGGATGCGCCTGGGGTACACCCAACTGGACACCCCGATGGCGGGGCTTTACCCGCTCGTGGGCGCGGCAGGGGTGACCTTCGTGGTTGCGGTGCTGGGCACCCTGTTGGCTGCGGTCATCCAGTCCCCTGGCGTGCGCAGCGCCTCCGCGTTGGTCTGGGTGGTGGTGGCGGTGCTGGCGGCCGGGGGGCTCGGCTCGTTCATCACCCCGACCAGCCACGGCAGCGTTGACGTGGGGTGGGTCCAAGGGGGTGCCCCAGGAGGCGGGGTCTACGGCCTGGGCCCGGCACGCAGCATCACCTACAACTCCCGCGACGAAACGGCTGCACTCATGCGTCGTGTCGCCGCCGGCGACGTCTCGGCCCCCCAGTTCATCGCCTGGCCGGAGAACTCCACTGACATGGACCCCCGTACCGACGTCGCAACCCGGCGTGCGGTGGAGTCCGCCGTCGACAACGCCGGGGTTCCGATCCTGGTCGGGTCGATCTTTGAGGATCCTGCGGCACAAACCCGTCAAACGGTGGCCGTGTGGTGGACCCCGGCTGGCGGAGATCTGGTCTACGCGAAACGCAACCTGGTTCCCTTTGGCGAGTGGATCCCGGGCCGGGATCTGCTGATGCCGCTCATCCCGCAACTGAGCTACGTCGGCGCCGACTCGGTCCCAGGTACGACGCCGGGAGAGTTCGTCGCCGCACTTCCCGACGGGAGGGATCTCCCGGTAGGGGTCGCGATCTGTTACGAGGTGATCTTTCCGCAGACCCTGAATCAAGCCGTCGAGGCAGGGGCACAGGTGTTGATCGTCCAAAGCAGCAACGCCATGTACCAGGGCACGAACCAGATAGCCCAGCAGTTCACGATCACACGGGTCCGGGCGGCCGAAATGCGCCGGACCATTCAGGTGGTGACCACCTCGGGCGTCTCCGGACTCATCGGCCCCCAGGGGCAGGTGCTGCGCCAGGCGCCGGACTCGGTGGCTGCCTCCGGCGTGGATACCCTCCCTTTGGAGACCACACCGCCGACCCCCGCGATGCGGATCCAGCCGTGGCTGGAGTACGGGGTGACCCTGATGACAGGGTTGGGGGTCGTGTGGGTCCTACTCCGCCACCTGCGGGGGCGTCGGGGTGGAAGAATGGACGCCGTTGCCGCGCACGCGAGCGCTTAAGGAGCGAATATGGCACAGCCTTACCTCGGGCTCGGTCGGATCCTCGTGATCATCCCGACCTTCAATGAGATCGAGAACATCGACATGATCACGTCCCGGCTCCGCGCGGCGGTGCCCGAGGCCCACATCCTGATCGCCGATGACAACTCACCCGACGGGACGGGAAAGCGCGCCGACGAGCTCGCGGCCACCGACGAGCACATCCACGTGGTGCACCGTCAGGGCAAAGAAGGGCTCGGCAAGGCCTATCTGGACGCCTTCCGCTGGGGTCTGGCGCAGGGGTACGACGTGCTCGTGGAGCACGATGCCGACGGATCACATCAGCCCGAGGAACTGCCCAAGCTCCTCAACGCGCTCGTTGACGCCGACATGGTCAAGGGCAGCCGGTGGGTGCCGGGGGGTAGCGTGGTCAACTGGCCCAAGTCGCGCGAGTTCATCTCGCGCGGAGGCTCGCTGTGGACGCGTGTGTGGTTGGGTATCCCGGTGAAGGACCCCACCGGGGGGCTCAACCTCTTCAAGGCCCCGGTGCTGCGGGCCATCATCGACGACATTTCCACGTACGGCTATGGCTTCCAGGTGGACCTCACCTGGAACGCGCTGCAGAAGGGGTACCGCGTCGTCGAGGTTCCCATCGAGTTCGTCGAACGCGAGCACGGCGTCTCCAAGATGAACTCGGACATCATCGTTGAGGCGGCCCTCCAGACCGCACGCTGGGGCATCAAGCATCGCGCCCAACAACTCAAGCAGTTCGCTGGTGAGTTCGGCGATCACGCTGGAAAGGCCGGGGAGAAGGCCGGACGGTTCGTCGGCGCCGTGTCGAGGGCGGCCAGCGACGCCGTTGCCCAGCGCAAGTCCAAGGGAGACAGCCACTGATGCGCCGCTCCCGGGTGGCCTTGGTGGTGGCGGGTCTCCTCGCCGTCGCTGAGATCGCCCTGCTCGCCTGGGTCGGGCAAGCCCTGGGCGTGTGGTGGACCCTCCTCATTGTGGTGCTTGGCGGCGTCGTCGGGGGAGCGATCATCCGGCACGAAGGTTCCAAGGCGTGGGCCTCGCTCCGGGAGGCGCAAGCGCATCCCCAAGAGGCGTCCTCACAGCTGACGGACGCAGCCCTCGTGCTGACAGGCGGAGCCCTGATCGCGGTACCCGGATTGCTCACCGACATCATCGGGCTGCTGTTGATCGTTCCGGCGACACGACCACTGGCGCGTCGCGGAGTTCGGGCGATCCTCGCGGGACTGACGCGCCCCTACCGCGACCAGATCGATCTGCTCCAAGCCCAAGCCGATCCTGGGTCGGTGGTGGAAGGCGAAACCGTAGAACAGCCCGGGTTTCACCCACCGGCAGGCAAGGACGATCCGACCATCATTCGCGGTGAAATCGAACCCTAATCTCCTCCGGGCGCCCGGTTGATGCACACAGGGGCCGCGCACCTCAGTGGTGCGCGGCCCCTGTTGCGTCAATCATCAGGGCTCTTGTCGGATCTCACCCAAACGCTCAGCGAGGATGTCCTCCAACTCCTCGATCGAGCGACGCTCCCGCAGCATGTCCCAATGGGTGCGCTGCGGCTTGACTTCCTTGGGCTCGGGCTCCACCCCGTCGGAGCGGCGCGCCATCTGCCCGCAACGCGGGCACTCCCACTCGGTGGGAAGCTCAGCCTCTGCCGCGAACGTGACCGCGAAGTGATGGGCGTTCGGACAATCGAATGCGATCTCCTGCCGTGCAGCCATCTCGACCCCGGACGGGTCGGCGAGACTCTTCGACCCGAGACCGTGGCCCCTCAATGCCTTGTCTGCCATGTGTCCTCCCTTCGTTCACGTAACGCTACCGGCTGCCACCTTGTTCCTGAATCAGCCTGCGGTCGCCCTGGGGAGACGCGGCCGCGACGTCATCAGGCGTGGCTCTGCACAGGATCGGTGACCGCGAGCATGAGGATGAGCCCCGCGACGAGCACCACGACGATGCCGAGGATGCCGAAGTACTGGGTGGTTTCTGAGCGCGTGATGGCGGCACCCACAGCGATGGCGAGCCCGAACAGGGAGGGGGAGAGGAACGAGATCGCGCGGCCTGTAGTGGCGTACAAACCGAAGATCTCCCCGGAACGGCCATCGGGAAGCGCGCGGGCCAGGAAGGACCGGGACGCCGACTGCGCGGGCCCGACGAAGGCGCACATGGCCAGCCCCAGGGTCCAAAACACGATCTGGCCGCCGTCATGCAGCAGGAAGACGCCCAGGCCCAGCCCACACAGCGCAATAAGCGAGAGGAGAATGACGCGCTTGGGGCCGATGCGGTCGTCCAGGAACCCGAACCCGATCGTTGATACTCCCGCTACGACGTTGGCTGCCGCACCGAAGATAATCACCTCGCCCGCGCTGAACCCGAACGTCTGCGCCGCCAAGACGGCTCCGAAGGCGAACACGCCACTGAGCCCGTCGCGGAAGAGCGCCGAGGCGACCAGGAAGCGCGCGGTGTTGCGATCCTCCACCCACAGCCGCTTCAGTGATGCCCACAGCATCCGATACGAGGCGAGGATCCCTATAGGGAGCGCAGGTGGGCGGGGCGTGTCGCGCAACGCCACAAACGTGGGGATCGTGAAGCCCACAATCCACGCGGCGCACACGAGCATGGAGACACGGATGTCGAGGCCGTCGTGGCTACTCACCCCGAACAAGCCCACCTCGGGCGCGATGAACCCGAAGTACAGCAGCATCAAGGCGACGATGCCACCCAGGTAACCCAGCCCCCAGCCGAATCCCGAGACGCGGCCGACGTCCTTCTTGGTGGCGACCTGATCGATCAGGGCGTAGTAGTTCACGTTGGCGATCTCACCGACGATGGACGCTACGCCCAGGAGGCCCAACCCGAGCCACAGGTAGCCCGGTGCTGGGGCGACAAAGAACAGGCAGGCGGCCAATAGGGCGATGGCCCACGTCTGCCACCGCAGATTGCGCACCGTACGCCCGGTGCGGTCCGACGCCTGCCCCAGCACCGGCGCGAGCACGGCGACGATCAGCCCGGCAATCATCGTCGAGACCGACAAAGCGATCGACGTGTCGTTTTCGGAGCCGAACGCCGAACCGGTGATGTACACCGAGAACACAAACGTGATGATCACGGTGTTCAGGGGCTGCGTACCCCAATCCCACATCGCCCAGGCCCACACCTTGCGCCCGGAAGGACGCACCGGTGCGCTCGGGAGCGCACCCAGGGCAGCATCGTTCATGACTCGTCCTCCCACAGACCCCGACGCGTCACCGCGTCCTTCAGCATCACGAGATCGTCGGAGACGATGCCGTCCACCCCCAGGCCGAGGAGGCGCTCCATGGTGGCACGATCGTTGATGGTCCACACGTGCACCCGTGCTCCCCGAGCGTGCACCGCAGCAATGAGCCCCGGCGTCAGCAGCCGAACGCGGCTCCCTGGAACGAGCATCGGCATCTGGAAGGCGTCCGCGGCCAGCGGCCACCAACGCCGAACCCCCGGCAGCGCGAAACCGGCGACTTCGCTGGGGGACGCCGCAGTGGCGACCCGCCCCGCCGTCGCCTGCCGGAAGGCGCGGATACTCGACGTGGTGAAGCTCCCCACGCACACCCGGTCGAACGCCCCATGGCTACGGAGGGTCTCGACCAGCGGCGTGATCGCGCCGGGGTGCTTGATGTCGATGTTGAACCGAGCATCGGGCAGGGCGTCGAGGAGGTCGCTCAAGGTCGGGATCGGCTCGCTCCCGGCAATCCGCGCCCGCGACACCTCGGCGTAGGGCAACTCAGCGATCAGGCCCGTGGCGTCGGTGACCCGATCCAGACGATCGTCGTGGAAGGCGATCAGGTGCCCATCGCGGGTGGCGTGCACGTCGGTTTCGAGGTAGTGAAACCCGAGGGCACGGGCGGCGGTGAAGGCACGCAGAGTGTTTTCGAGTTCGGGTGGGACACCGGGGGAGAAGCCACCCCGATGTGCTAGCGCCGCGAACGGCACCTCGAAATAGGAGTGGGCGTCCGCGGGCATGAGCACACAGTAGGGAGCCTGCGTGAACACACGGTGACGGCGCGACGGCGAAGGAGCACAATGGGCGATCGTGACGACGATTCTCTCAATCCAGTCCTCGGTCGCTTACGGCCATGTCGGCAACAGCGCAGCGACGTTCCCGCTGATGCGCCTGGGCGTCGATGTGTGGCCGGTGTTGACGGTCCATTTCTCCAACAACACGTCCTACCCCAGCAAGCGTGGCCCGCTGCTGGCTCCCAGCGACGTCGCCGACGTCGTGCAGGGCATCGACGAGTTGGGCGTCCTGCCTCAGGTGGACGCCGTGCTGACCGGCTACCAGGGTGCCCCGGCGATGGGTGCAGAGATCCTCCGGATCGTGGAACTGGTGAAGCAGCGCAACCCGCAGGCCGTGTGGTGCTGCGACCCCGTGATGGGGGACGTGGGCCGGGGCATGTACGTCTTGGCGGGCATCCCTGAGTTCATGCGCGACCACGTCGTCCCGGCTGCCGACATCATGACGCCGAACCACTACGAGCTCAACTATCTGACCGGACGCGAGACGCACACGATCGCGGACGTCCTCAGCGCCGCTGATGCGCTCCGTGCGGCGGGGCCCGACACCGTCTTGGTGACCTCCGTGGTCGCCGAGGGTGCCGATCCGGACACCCTGACCATGCTGGCGGTGGATGCCGAGGGTGCCTGGTCGGTGACGACCCCGCTCCTGGAGCGCTCCTTCACCGGATCGGGCGATCTGACCGCGAGCGTGTTCCTGGCGTCCCTTCTGGAGAGCGGCTCGCTGGAGGCGGCCATCGGGCGCACCGCATCCATCGTGTACTCACTGTTGAAGAAGACGACCGATCTTGACCAGCGCGAACTGGCGCTCGTGCCCGCACAAGACGAACTGGTCGCCCCCTCGTTCACGTTTGAGGTCACCCGCGTGCGCTGAGGCGTCCTCACGCTGAACAGGACCACAACGCGCGTCTCCCCGCCCAGGCCGAAACCTGAGCGGGGAGACGCGCGCGTTGCAGGTGAATGATCAGTCGTAGAACACCTGGATGTCGGCACCGAGCCGGTTGAGCCGGTTCGCGAGATCCTCGTAGCCGCGGTTGATGACGTACACGTCACGCAAGACGGTCACGCCGCGTGCCGCCATGCTGGACAACAGCAGGCAGACCGCAGGACGCAGGGCGGGCGGGCAGACGATCTCTTGGCTGCGCCAGTTCGTTGGCCCCTCGACGACGAGGCGATGGGGATCCAGCAGGGTCGTGCGCGCCCCGAGCTTCCCGAGTTCCAGCAAGTGGATCGCCCTGTTCTCGTAGACCCAATCGTGGATCAGCGTCCGACCTTCTGCTTCGGCGGCGATGACCGCGAAGAAGGGCAGGTTGTCGATGTTGAGGCCCGGGAACGGCATCGGGTGGATCTTGTCCTGAGCCGCGCGCAGAGTGCTCGGGTGGACGGTGATGTCGACCAGTCGCGTCCGGCCGTTGGCCGCCGGGTACTCCTGGCTGAGGTCGTATTGCAGCCCCATGTCTCCCAGGATCGCCAACTCGATTTCGAGGAACTCGATGGGGGCTCGCCGGACGGTCAGCTCGGACTTGGTGACCACGGCGGCGGTGATCAGGCTCATCGCCTCGATCGGATCCTCCGAGGGGGCCACGCGCACGTCGGCGGAGATCTCCTCGGCGCCGGTCACCGTCAAAGTGGTCGAGCCGATGCCCTCGATGGTCACGCCGAGGGCTTCGAGGAAGAAGCACAGATCCTGAACCATGTAGTTGGGGGACGCGTTCCGGATCACGGTCGTGCCCGGGTACAGGGCCGCCGCCATCAGCACGTTCTCGGTGACGGTGTCGCCACGTTCGGTCAAAGTGATGTGGCGGACGCCACCGTCGGTCTCGCGGACCGCTGCGTTGTACCAGCCGTCGGTCGCCTTGACGTTGAGCCCGAAGAACTGAAGGGCCTGCAGGTGCGGGGTGACCGTGCGGGTGCCGAGATCGCACCCGCCGGCATAGGGCAGCCGAAACTCGGGCAGGAGGTGCAGCAGCGGCCCCAAGAACATGATCACCGAGCGCGTGCGACGGGCAGCCTCGACGTCAAGGGACGCGAGATCCAACGTTTCGGGCCGGATCAACTCCAACTCGGACTTGTCGGCCGACCACGTCACCTGGACGCCGATGGACTCCAGCACTTCGAGGATGCGATTCACCTCCTCGATGCGCGCGATGCCTTCCAGGGTGGTACGACCCTTGTTCAGCAAGGAGGCGCACAACAAAGCGACGGCGGCGTTCTTGGAGGAACGCACGTCGATGCTGCCAGAGAGCGTCGTGGGCCCCTTGATCCGCAGGTGCATCGTGCGACCCACAGGAGCCAGGGAGGGGTCCTGCAAGGCGGCGGCGATGCGGGCGATCTCGTCGAGGTCGACGCTGCGTGCGCCCATCTCGATGTCACGCAAGACGGAGGGTTCCAGTGCCAGAGCCTCGGCGACCTGGGAGTGGGTGAGGCCACGCTGCATGCGGGCGTCCCGGATGAGCCGGCCGATGCCGGTGGAGGATTTCGAGGTCACGAGGGGCGATTCTAGTGCACGGGTCAGCACCGGTCGTGAGCTGCCTGGGGAAGGCATAAAGTGAGAACCATGAGCTCTCACTTCGACGTCGTCGTCCTCGGCGCCGGACCAGGCGGCTACGTGGCCGCCATCCGCGCCGCCCAGTTGGGCAAGAAGGTTGCCATCATCGAGAAGGAGTACTGGGGCGGTGTCTGCCTGAACGTGGGCTGTATCCCGACCAAGTCGTTGCTCCGGAACGCCGAGTTGGCACACATCGTCACCAAGGAGGCCAAGACGTTCGGCATCTCCGGTGACATCACCGTGGACTACGGCGTCGCCTTCAGCCGCTCCCGCAAGGTGTCCGAGCGCATGGTCGGCGGCATTCACTACCTGATGAAGAAGAACAAGATCACCGAGATCCACGGCTGGGGGACTTTCGTCGACGCCCACTCGATCACGGTCGCGGCCGAGGACGGTTCGACCCAGACGGTCACGTTCGACAACTGCAT
>RRZU012825025.1_pt1 | contig 27254 bp, 21 predicted proteins | sample 2165561 | NCBI WGS metagenome assembly RRZU01 (sample SAMN10456909, study PRJNA506462) | wastewater metagenome | isolation source: wastewater sludge | place: USA: Moscow, Idaho | reverse complement strand
TCCAAAATGGCAAGCCCGTGGGGAACAGCGGGACTCTGGACCAGTTCCAGGCTGCTTGCGCCGGGCTCACCTGCCTGTGAGAGGGGATCGGGAACAACCTGGCTAGTGCCTCTTGAACGGGACAGGCGAGCCAGCCCGGGGAGGATCCTCTCAGAGGAAAACCAGGCTCCGTCCTCGACCGCATGTACCAGTAGGGGGTCGCGTGTGGTGGGCCGGATTGCGCTTGAACGTGCAACGTGTTCGCGGACCACGGAGTTGACTAGCAGCGACTTGCCCGCTCCGGTGGAACCCCCGACAACAGCCAGGAGCGGTGCATCCAAAGAGGTGTACCTGGGGAGCAGGTAGTCATCAATTTGCTGGGCTAACTCAATGGAGGTTTCCGTGCCTTCTTGAGCGCCGGGGCATCGCAGCGGGAAGCGCGCTGCCGAAAGCGTTCGGCGCAGTTCGTCAAGGGCGGGTGCAACATTGCTCACGGAGTCAGACTACTTGGGGTTGAGACAGAATCAGTACAGTGGAGCAGCGAACTTGACGCAATCAGACAGGACCGCACCGGTAATATAGCGTTGTGTCCGGCAGTTCGGTGAGCGGAAGAGAATATGGAAACTATCTACACGGCGATTGCGGAAACCTTTGAGTTGTTGGGCACCCTGACAATGGTGCTGGGATTCATCATCGCCCTGGCCCTCGCAGTCCGTTCCCTGAGCCGCAAAGAGGGTGGTGCCAAGGCGTTCAGCACACTACGGATCACCATCGGAAGTGCGATCTTGCTGGGCCTAGAGATCCTGGTTGCGGCAGACCTGGTGCGCACAATCACTTCGAAGCCATCGATAGAAGAGGCAGTGATCCTGGGCCTCATCGTCCTCATCAGAACCATCTTGTCCTGGTCGATCCAGATTGAGATCGAGGGCGTTTTGCCGTGGAAGCGTGCGCTCCTAGAGAGCGGCGGCTCCCTGATGGTCAAGCAGATCAAAGCAGACCATGAGCTGCAGGTTGCCTACAACGACAGGCCGGAGGGCTCTGCGGGCTAGACCTCGCAAGCACCCCAGCCCACACCAGTCGGCCCCAGCTGTGGCTCACCCTAGAGGCGCGCCATCCCAAATGTATATGTGGGGGCGAAATGTGCGTGTGGGGGGCATACCCCCGGCATACATTTCGTCCCCACATATACATTTCACGGAAGACGGAGTCAGGGCAGCCGGCGGCACCAGGCGGGGCCGGAAGTACCGGAGTCAGGGCCAGGGCGGATGGCTAAGACGCACACCACTTCGGGAGGGCCTCCTCAAGGCGAGCCCCCTCTGTCGGCCCCCACATCACCGCGGTCCCACTCACTCGTGGCAACGCCTCAAGACGTGCGGCCACGTCTTGCGCCGATTCTTCACTGTCGACTAGGGCGACCAGGGTCGGCCCCGACCCTGACATCATCCACGGAATGCCCAGATCGGCAAGTACACGGGCCGTGGCCGCCAGGTCAGGGCGCAGACTAAAGGCTGCCGACTGTAAGTCGTTCACCAGTGCAGAAGCGACCTCGGTCCCCGGGGCAAGGAGCGAGCGGCGCAGTCGCGGATCGATCGATCTCCCAGCATCGAATTCCGCTGGTCCCCCCAAGTCGTGCCCCGCCCGGGCGGCTGCATCAAAATGGTTGAACACCGCCGGTGTTGACAGACCCTCATCGGAGAAAATCGCAACCCACCACCGGGATTGCGCACTTGGCGATGACGTCCCCGGGTCGAGTTGCTCCATGTGGTCACCGCGACCCAGGCCGAGGGCGATCCCCCCGACAAGACAGGCTGGAACATCGGCTCCCAGCGTTCGTCCCAAACGTTCGAGGTCGCACTGCGCTACCGGGTCCGACGCCAGCGCATTCATCGCCACCAATGCAGCCGCTGCATCCGCTGATCCGCCTGCCATACCGCCGGCCACAGGAAGTGTCTTGTGAATCGTGATTCGCAACAAAACACCCGGTCTCGCAAGGAGTTGCGCCGCGCGTAAAGCCAAATGTCCAGGTCCATCGAACTGTGCGAAAGCCTGTGTCGCCACCGGGTCGAACCGCGGTTCACGCGAACCGGGGCCAACCGAGTAAACCCTGGTGTGCACCTCGATCCGCGTTGTGGTCACCGCACCGATTGGCGAGCCTGCCGTGGCTGCGTCGAGCTCTTCGACCTCGACATACTCCCTGAGACTGATCCCCTCAAAGACACTGCTCAGGGGATGGTAGCCGCTCTCATCAACCTCTCCCACCAGCAGAGCCAGATTGATTTTCCCCGGAGCGGAAGCAACAACCCTGGTCACCGCTGCACCCACGCCCTCGCCAAGGCCACAAAATCGTCAATCTCCAGGGCTTCCGGTCGAGCTTCCGGGCTAATGCTGGCGTCTGCGAATATGCGTCCCAGTTCGACGCTATCCGGGATGAGGCTTCTCAGGGAGGCCCGCACCATCTTGCGTCTCTGTTCGAATGCGGCATCGACGAGGGCGAAAGTAGCGTCTCGAAGCTCCGTGCCGCCGCGGGAAGTTGAACTAACAGTGGTTCGAACCAACGCGGAATCAACGTTGGGGCGCGGCCAAAACACGTTGGGACCAACTATGCCCACCCGTGAAGATTGGCCATACCAGGCCAGTTTCACCGTGGGGGCCCCGTATGTCTTGGACCCCTTCGGGGCGACGAGGCGGTCAGCAACTTCTCGCTGCACCATCACCAGGGCTGACTCGAGCGACGGGAGATTAGCGAGGGCGGTCAGGAGAATGGGAACCGCGACGTTGTAAGGAAGGTTGGCAACCAGCGCACCGGGGGCCTGAGGCAGATCACTGGCCCGCAAGTCGAGGGCGTCCATGTTCACAACGAAGACGCGAGAGGCCCAGTCCCCACCCCGGGCCGCCACCGTCGACGGAAGTGCCCGTGCCAGGCCCCCGTCCAACTCCACGGCCTCAACAATGGCTCCTGCCTCAAGCAGACCCAAAGTTAGCGATCCCAGCCCTGGGCCGACCTCGAGCACCACCTGACCCGGTGTCACACCAGCCTTAGCCACTATCTTGCGGACAGTACCTGCGTCATGGACGAAGTTCTGCCCCAGTTTCTTGGTGGGCATGATTCCGTGTGCTTCGGCCAGTTCGCGGATCTCTGCAGGGCCGAGCAGACGGGATGACGACTGCTGATCTACCAACTCGTCACCAGGTCCCGTACAGCCTGCGGGAGTTTGCCATCAGAATCGCGCATGCCACATCATCCGTTACCTCCCAGAGTTCAGCAATTGCTCGAACCGTGTAAATCATTGAGTAGGAAGCATTCGGGTCTCCGCGGTGCGGCACAGGAGTGAGGTATGGAGCGTCCGTCTCAACCAGAACTAGTTCCCTGGGCATCTCCAGTAATGCTTCGCGGAGGTGCGCATTTGCGGGATACGTCAACATGCCGGAAAACGACGCATACCAGCCTCGCGAGGCCACCTCCCGCGCCATTTCGGCGTCTCCCGAAAAACTGTGAAACACAATCGGTTGGTCGCGACTAGCATCCGCATCCAAGAGCCGCACGCAGTCGCCGTGTGCGTCACGATCGTGGACCTGAACCGGCAGGTTATGGATGCGAGCCAGTTCTAGGTGCGCTGAAAACGACTCGCGCTGTGCTTCCCGCCCGGGGTCAGCGGTGCGAAAATAGTCCAACCCCGTCTCCCCAACCGCGACCACCTTTGGGTCGTCGAGGAGACCGGAAAGGTGACTCAGCGCTTCAATCAGAGGCACGTGGTGAGGAAGGATCTCGTGATCGTAGCCGTCCGGCGACTTCTCCAAGTGCCCCGCGTGAAGGGCTGCCTCATTGGGATGAATCGCGAGTGCAACCCTGACCTGCGGATACTCGTGAGCCAACTGGAGGGTCGGCTCCCAATCAGGAACTTCACACCCCACCGTGATGAGAGAAGTGACGTTGACATCCCGAGCCCGAGCAAGCTGCTCATCAAGGGGCATTCGGAACCCATCAGCCCTGGGGATTTCGCCCTCGTGAACGGGCAGGTGAGTGTGGTTGTCCATCACCGGGTACGGTAGCGGCTCGCCCTCGGGCGGCCAGTTGCGGGACTTACGCGCCACGCCTACTCCCACTCAATCGTTGCGGGCGGCTTGGGTGTGATGTCGAGGACGACCCTGTTGATCTGGGGAACTTCCGTGGTGATGCGGTCGGAAATGTCCGAAAGGACATCAAACGGCACTCGCACCCAGTCTGCCGTCATCGCATCCGTGGTCATGATCGGCCTCAGCACGATCGGATATCCGTATGTGCGTTCCCCATCTGTGACACCGACGGAGCGCACGTCTGCCAGCAGGACAACAGGGCACTGCCAAATCTGTGCATCCATGCCAGATTCCGACAACTCTTCCCTGACAATAGAGTCAGCCTCGCGCAAGATGTCGAGACGCTCTTTGGTCAGGGCACCAACAACGCGAACGCCAAGGCCGGGTCCTGGGAAGGGCTGGCGTGACACCAGCTTGTCTGGCATTCCGAGGGCGCGACCCAGTTCGCGTATTTCGTCCTTGAAGAGTCGCCGCAGCGGCTCCACCAACTCAAAGTCAAGATCATCCGGGAGACCACCAACGTTGTGGTGACTCTTAATGTTGTTGACGCCCTCACCTACTCCGGACTCGATGATGTCGGGGTAAATGGTTCCCTGAGCGAGGTACTTGACCTCTTGCCCCTTCGCGGCAGCGGCTGCAGCCAGGTCCCTCTGAGCGTCCTCGAACACCCGGATGAACTCTTCGCCAATGATCTTGCGTTTCGCCTCCGGGTCCTCCACACCTTCCAGACGCTTCAGGAAACGGTCTTCGGCGTCGATCGTCACGAGGTCGATTCCACGCGCCGCGGCAAAATCTTCTTCAACCTGTTCGCGCTCACCTTTGCGGAGTAAACCATGATCAACAAAAACGCAGGTTAGCTGGTCGCCAACCGCCTCATTGATGAGGGCTGCAACCACCGAGGAATCGACACCTCCCGAGAGCGCCAGGATCACCCGGTCATCCCCCACCTGTTCGCGCACCTCTTTAATCAACTGCTGCGCAATGGCCTCCGTCGTCCAGGTTGCCTCAACGTCTGCATCTTCAAAAAGAACACGTTCGAGGGCGCCCCTGTCGAACTCTTCCCCCGTCATCTCACGACGGTCCCTTCCAACTAGGACGGAAATCTTTCCACTGTCGTTGTCGGCGAGGACGACGGGAAATTCTTCCGCAAGCGCGGCGAAGTCAAGCGGGCCGGGTTCCTCCAAAGTGGGTTCAAGAGAAGCGAGGTCCCCGGCAATAATCACACATGCTGGTTGCTCACCAAGGAGTCGTTCAGTCGTCCAAGAACGGGGGACAACTTCGGAGTAGACGCCGCAGTCACGCACTTGACGCGCTAGTGCCTGGGCTGAGGCGGAACCAAAATCGACGACAAGGACTGTGGGGAGTTCTGTGGTAGTCACGGGCACATTCTAGCCCCGCATGCGCCCGTGACTACCTAACTCTTCTGCCACGATGCCCACAGGGAGGCATACTCTCCGTGTTGTCTCACTAGTTCCTCATGGCTGCCAAGTTCTGCGATGTTGCCGTCGATCATCACCGCAACTCGGTCGGCGTCTTGAGCCGTGTAGAGACGGTGAGCAATCGCGACGACTGTCCTTCCCTCAAGTACCCGCCCCAACGAACGCTCCAGAGAGCGTGCCGCACTGGGATCCATTAGAGATGTTGCCTCATCTAGCACCAGTGTGTGGGGGTCCATGAGGACGATTCGCGCTAGCGCCAGCTGTTGGGCTCGCCCCGGAGACAGCGGGTATCCGGCCACTCCAACCGCGGTGTCGATGCCGCCCTGAAGAGAATCAACCCAGGTGAGAGCACCAACAGCTCCCAGGGCATCCCTGATCTCTTCATCGGTTGCTGTGGCACGCGCCAGCCTGAGGTTATCGGCGATTGTGCCGACAAACACGTGGTGTTCCTGGCTGACAAGTACCACCTGCTTGCGCAGCTTGTCCTCCGCCAGATCGACAAGGTCGACACCCCCCACTGTGACGTGGCCACTCTTGGGTGGATGAATCCCGGCGAGCATGCGGCCTAGCGTTGACTTACCGGCCCCTGACGGTCCGACCATTGCGAGGGTCTCGCCCTCGACCAGACTAAGGTCAACGCCGTGGAGGACGTCGCGACCTTCCGTGTAGGCGTAGCGCACGTCGGACACCTCAACGTCGTTGCCCACAGGTTCTTTGTCGCTGGCCTCGCGGTCCGGCTCAACCAAGGAGACACCAAAGATCCTGCCCAACGAGGCTTGCGAAACCTGCATTTCATCGAACCAGAAGGTGAAGTTCCAGATCGGTCCACGCATCTGGTAGGCATACATGGCGACTGCGGCAATCTGCCCAGCGGTGACTAGACCCATGGGAAGCACCCACGCTCCGAGAGCGACCACGATGACTACCGGCAGGGGCGCGAAGAACACCAGACCCACCATAAGGTAGATGCGTTGCCACGCCGTGTAGCGCTCTAGGCGCCACGCTTCACGGATTGCCTCATCGATGCGGTTGTTGCGAATGTCCTGCAGACCAAAAGCGTCAACGGTTTCAGCATTGTCGATGGTCTCGGCAATCGCCCCCGACATCCGCGCCCAAGCACTCGACCCAGCACGGTACGCCGGAAGTGTGCGCGGCAAGTACCATCGCATAACGAAAATGATGGGGATGATTGCTGCAAGTAGTGACGTCGCGAGGAGTGGAGACTTCCACACCGACGCCACAATCGTCACGATGATCGACGTAGCCAACACCATGATCGCCGAGATGCCTTGACGCACCATGAACTGCACCCGCTCAACATCGCGGGTAGTCCGACCGAGGAGGTCCCCTGTGCCGGCTTCCTCCACAGTTGAAAGGGGAAGGTTCGTGACAGTTTCGACCAGTTCTTCGCGCATCTGCGCAAAAACCGTCTCACCAAAGATGCGTGCCCGGTACTCAGAGAAGTAGGCCGCAACTGCGCCCACCAGCACCAAGGCAATGGAGATCCCCACCATGGTGCCCACGTACCGCGAGGTTGTCCCCTGACGGATGTTGTCAATGATGTCGCCAAGGATCCACGGGAGTCCAACGGTGGCGGTGGCCGCTACCAACTGCAGGGCCACGACCACCCAGAATGCGGCCGCATGGCGGCGAATGAGCCTGATGAGCCCGGCGATGATCTGTCTTCCATTAGCCACGGGGAGTTTCATTGCCCTCACCTGCCTCTCTGTCCACGATGGCGGCGTAGGCCAGAGCCCCCGGCTCCCCACTTTCCGCTCGCGCCTTCAAATCCTGATGTGTTCCACGGGCCTGCTCGGTCCCGTCCTCGTCCAGCACAATCACTTCGTCACACTTCTCCAACCACAGCGGGGAGGCCGTAACCACCACTGTGGTGCGACCCTCCCTCTCTTCACGAATGGCCCTGGAGATCCTCTCTTCCGTGTGGGAATCGACGGCCGAGGTCGGTTCAACAGCCACGAGGATGGGTGCGTCTGCGTAGATAGCGCGCGCCAGGGCAACTCTCTGGCGCTGCCCCCCGCTGAGGTTTCGCCCCCGCTCAGTTAACCAACCGGCCATCCCTCCTGGAAGGGAGTCGAGGACGTCGCCGGCGTCAGCCACCGCCATTGACTTTGCGAGTCGCTCATCGTCAGGGACTCGGTCGGGACGGAATAGGGTGCCCTCTTCACGGGCTGCTTCCTCGATGTGTTCGCGGTACACCAGTTCGGTAACGCCACGCGGCGGTGGAAATTCTGCGGTGTTCCCCCGTAGTCCCGAGTGAAGGGTCCCCCTGAACAACTGGGCATCGTCCTCGGACAGAAGGATCCCCTCACGAACAGTCGCCAACGGGAGGCGCCGCACGTCCCTATCCCCGATCCGAACTTCAAACTCATCATTGACGCGAGCAAGACGCTGCGCCACCTGCGACGAAACAGCGGGAAGTGGTGCGACGAGGGCGGTGAGCAGCCCGGGCTTGATGGATACCCCAGTTGCCATATCGGTGAGCGGCGCGGAAGCGAAATCGATTGCTCCCCCGGCTTCTAGTTCCTCTTCACTCTCCAAGAGTTCCTCTGTGGTAGGTGGTTCAACCGCCGAGAAATCAGCAAGCTTTCCGGAGCCAATCCAGGCGCGAGTTCCGAGGTATGCAGCCTGACCAGCCACACTGAAGGGCGTGGACAGGTAGGCAGTCATGCCGGCGAATGCCACCAGTTCCCCGACGCTGATCACGCCCTCGAACGTCAAGAACGCGCCCAAACCGGTGATAACCGCGATGAACAACTGCGGCACGGAGGTCCGCGTGATGTTCAGGGCTGCCTGGTTGCGGGCCGCAGCGATCCCTGCGTCCCGCACCCGGTGGGACTGCTCCTTGTAACGAGCGTTGTAGTAGTCCTCTCCACCGACACCTCGCAGCACACGCAGCCCCATCACCGCATCGGTGGAAATGGTGGTGAGCTTGCCTGATTCCTCACGGACCACAGAAAACTTCTTCTGCATGGGCTTGACGAGCAGCGCTATCGAGATCAGCGCGATAGGCAAACCAATGACGACAACTGTCGCCAACAGGGGTGACATCTGGTACATCACAAAGGTGACGACGGTGATCGCCAAGATTGAGGAAACCACTTCCGCAACAAAGAGGACCGCGGCCCCCACCTTGTCTGAGTCATCAATAATCCCAGTGACAACGTCACCCGCGGGCTTATCCTGCTTAGCGGCACGCCCCGCGCGTGAAATGCGGTGGGCAACGGTCCGCGCCGGACCGAAGCAGCCGTTGAGGAATGCGGCAATTTCGCCCATCTGGTTGAAGCCATCACCCAGTGACATCACCAGGATCAAACCTACGAAAAGTGCAAGCCACCCCCAGGTGGGTCCCGAAAGACCAAAGTCGATTGCGGAATCTATCGAACTGCCCATGATGGCGGGAAGCAATGCACCGATCACCGTGCCAACTGACAGGGCGATTGTTTGAACGATGATCGGACCACGACATGCCTTCATCACCGCCAGGAGGAAACCCTTCTGTGTGGTGCCGTAAAACAGGGGCGGCCCCTTGGGGGCCTGGAGCATCTTGGGCCACCGCTTTGGAGTTTTACCCAAAGGTGGCAGCTTGATGCCGGCTTCATCCGCGCGCTCTTCAAGAAACTGCGTGGCACCCGAGGCCTCTGTAGACCCTGAGTTCCAGGGGGAAGTGGGGGAGCTTTTTGCCATAATATGCCTCTAAAGACGTGGAGGTTCCTATAAGAAAAGTCTGATTTGGTACCGAGAGCGCAGATCACCCGTCTCCGCTGGGGAGCCCTTGGGGTGTGGCGCGTCTGTCCGACGGTTACGCTGTCGCTACTGCGACCAAGCGGATCGGACTACCGGAAGTTTTGAGACATAGCCACCACCTTAGCGGCAGGAAAGGGGAAGAAACAAATCAGTGTCGAGCGGTACGATGGAACGTGGAAATGCCCGCGCGCACCTCGTCTGCATGGCCCGCTGTAACTCTTCACTGGGCCAGTAAGGAATAACAGTGTCTTCACGTCTAATAGTTTTGGGTTCAGAGGCCGCAGAGGTCGTCAACCAGGTATTCGAAGATCTTCAAGCAACCCTCGAAGAGGGCGAACTGGGTTCTGATCTGGGCGTCTTCAATGCCTATTCGGGCGGAACCACCGCGGACCTAGTCAAGAATCCCAAGACCGCCCTCGGCGAAAGTGTGGTGTCCCTACGCTCGGCACAGCAGGGCACCGTAATCGTGCAGGGTGTCGGAGCCGTTCCGTCGCCCTCGTTCGACCTGCTGGGGTGGAACCTGGATCTGGCTGCAAGTGCTGATCTGTCCGTTGTTTATGCACTGGACGGGGCGGGAATGAGCGCGGATTTGCTGGACCAGGAAGTCACTACCTTCCTTGCTAGGGCAACCAGGCACCACGCGACCGTGGCTGGCGTTGTTGTCTCTGGCGCCCGAGGTGTTGCAATCTCTAAAGACGTAGTCCCCGTGTTCGACGCACCGCTTGCGGCAGATGACATCCACTCCCTTCTTGTAGCGGCGCCTGACGTTGTTACCCCACTGGCATTTCAGGGTGACCTCCTCAAGCGCGCCGCAGCGAACCGGCAGCGAATCGTCCTTCCCGAACCCGAGGATGAGCGAATCCTCACTGCAACTGATGAGCTTCTTGCCCAGGGTGTTGCAGACATCGTCCTGATTGGGAACGAGGGCGAGATCCGCGCCAAAGCCTCCGCCCTCGGACTGAACATCGACGGAGCCACAGTCCTGGCCACTTCGGACCCCAACCACTTCGAAAAGTACGCGGAAGAGCTGGCGCGACTTCGCGCGGCAAAAGGCATGACGGTCGAGGACGCACGGAAGGTCGTTGCAGATCCGACCTACTTCGCCACCATGATGGTGAAAATGGGCGACGCTGACGGAATGGTGTCGGGTGCGACCCACACGACCGCGGACACAATCCGCCCCGCATTCCAAATCATCAAGACGGCCCCCGGCGTCAACCTGGTGTCCTCCTCTTTCCTGATGCTCATGTCTGACCGGGTCATGGTGTTTGGTGACTGCGCTGTCGTTGTCTCCCCCACCGCGGAGCAAATGGCGCAGATTGCGCTTTCTAGCGCGCAGACAGCAAGAGCTTTTGGTGTTGACCCCAAGGTTGCACTGCTTTCCTACTCGACCCTGGGGTCGGGATCCGGCCCTTCACCCGATCTGGTTACCGAGGCAACGCACTTGGCGCGGGAGGCTGCACCTGACTTGGCGATTGAGGGCCCACTCCAGTTTGATGCGGCCATCGATCCCACGACGGGCAAGCAGAAAGCCCCTGGCTCCCCTGTCGCGGGCGCGGCAAACGTCCTCGTCTTCCCAGACCTCAACTCGGGCAACATCGCCTACAAGGCCGTGCAGCGCACCGCGGGCGCCGTCGCGGTTGGCCCAATCCTTCAGGGGTTGGCTAAACCAATCAACGACCTCTCCCGTGGCGCAACCATTGAGGACATCGTCAACACCGTGGCAATCACCGCCGTCCAGGCCCAGGCACAAGCAGAAGGAAACAAGTAATGCCTCAGACCGTATTGGTTATCAACTCCGGATCCTCGTCTCTCAAGTACCAGCTAATCGATCCGGACACTGGGCATTCTGTAGCTCAGGGGCTTGCGGAACGCATTGGCGAGGACGTGGGACACCTGCACCACCGCTACTCGGTGCGCGAAGTTGACATTACTGAACCCATCCCCACTCATGCTGACGCCATGAAGATGATCCTCGACCTCTTCGAAGAGGTCGGCCCCCCACTCGAAGAAGCAAACATTGTCGCGGTCGGTCACCGCATTGTTCAGGGTGGCCGTTACTTCAACGGCCCAGCGCTTGTTGACGACCGGGTGATTCGCCTTATTGATGAACTCTCAACACTGGCACCGCTGCACAACCCGCCGGCTCTGGTTGGAATCAAGGTTGCGCAAGAACTCCTCCCGCAGATCCCCCAGGTCGCCGTATTCGACACCGCGTTCTTCCAGGATCTTCCTCCAGAGTCTGCCCTCTACGCCCTCGACCGCGACATTGCGGAACGCTACTCAATCCGTCGCTATGGCGCCCACGGAACCTCACACCGCTTCGTGTCGAAGCGCGTCTCTGAGATCCTTGGCGGCCGCGACCTCAAGCAGATTGTTCTCCACCTCGGAAATGGCGCATCAGCGTCTGCGATTGTGGGCGATCACGCCGTGGACACTTCAATGGGCATGACGCCACTTGAGGGACTGGTGATGGGCACCCGAACCGGTGATATTGACCCGGCCGTCACCTTCTATTTGCAACGCGTCGCAGGAATGTCAGTTGATGACGTCGACGAACTGATGAACCGCCGTTCCGGTCTGAAGGGACTGACCGGCGACAACGATATGCGTCAGGTTCGCGATATTGCCCGCTCCGGTGACCACAGCGCCCGCAAGCGTGCCCGCGAAGCCCTCAACATCTACGTCAACCGCATCGTCAAGTACATCGGTGCCTACACTGCGGAGATGGGCGGCCTCGACGTCCTCACATTCACGGCCGGTATCGGTGAAAATGATATTGATCTTCGCCGCGAGGTCTGCCAAAGGCTTGAGCCTCTCGGACTGCTTCTGGACGAAGAGGCAAACGGTCAGCGCCCGCGCGATGCCATCACGATCTCTCGCAAGGGCTCCGTCGTGCGTGTCATGGTTGTCCCCACCAACGAGGAACTTGCCATCGCCACCCAAGCGATGACGGTGGTCTAACCCCGATGGATACGTACAGGTCAATCTATTGCCATGGGCTGGTCCGCGTTGGCGGTGTCACTGTGCCCGTTCACCTTGCCGACCCGTCCGCAAATGCAGCAGAGGTAATTCGCGCTGCGCGGGCATGTCATGAGGAGGCAGTTGCGGTTGCGGTGTTCCCTGAGTTAACACTCACCGGATACTCCATAGATGACCTGGTTTTCAGCGCTCCCCTGTTGGCGGCAGTACGCCTGGGAATCGATGAGATCGTGGCTGCCTCGGCAGACCTCTTCCCCATCCTGGTTTTCGGCGCCCCCCTGGAACTGCGCGACCGCCTCTACAACTGCGCTGTGGTCGTCCATCGAGGGCGAATCCTGGGAATCACCCCCAAGATGCACCTGCCTGCATACAGCGAGTTCTATGAGAAACGGTATTTTTCAACTCTCGATGCAATCAGCGAAGTGAAGGCGACGCGTTGGGATGGGCGACTGGTGGAGGATTCCGAGGGCGGAGAAGGCGTCTTCCCCTTCGGCTCCTTCCAGGTCGAAGCAAGCGATCTTCCGGGGTTCCGCCTGGCCATGGAGATTTGCGAGGACGTGTGGGTGCCCATTGCGCCCTCGTCCGTAGCTGCCCTCCAGGGGGCAACCATCATCGCTAATCTGTCGGCTTCCCCAGCGACAGTGGGGCGAACCTCAACGCGGCACTCTCTGATTGCAGCCCAGTCCCTCACTTCTCTAGCGGCCTACGTCTATTCGGCGGCGGGCTTTGGTGAGTCCTCCACCGACTTGGCATGGGATGGAGAAACCTTGATTTGCGAGGTCGGGCAGACACTTGCACACACCACTACGTTCCGTCCCGCCCTCGACATCACCGTCGCGGACGTCGACGTGGACCTGCTGGTGAATCGGCGCCGCAAACAGAATACTTTTGCAGACAACGCACACACCGCCGAGGTCGGTGAGCCGCCTGCGGTTGTAAGTGTGGAACTTGCGCCTCCGCGCCACGATGTCGGGGTTCACCGTGCGATTGCTCGCTTCCCGTTCATGGGCGGTGTCGAATCCCAGGTGAATGCCCCAGCGGAAGAGGCGATGGCTATCCAGGTGAACGCCCTCGTGCGGCGCATGGTCGCCATCAACACCTCAAAGCTGATCATCGGAGTCTCTGGCGGGCTTGACTCGACTCTCGCATTGCTTGTTGCGGCGCGTGCAATGGATGAGCTGGGGCATCCTCGCAGCGATATTCTCGCGTTCACCATGCCCGGTTTCGGCACTTCAGAGAAGACGCGAACGAATGCTGAAGTCCTTTCCAACGAGGTCGGGGCCACGTTCAGCGAGTTGGACATACGCCCGGCTGCAAGGGCAATGCTCACGGCGATGGGTCACCCTTTTGGCGCTGGGCAGCCCGTATATGACGTGACGTTTGAGAACGTTCAGGCCGGTCTGCGAACTGACTACCTGTTCCGCTTAGCGGGGCAGAACCACGGGATCGTTGTGGGTACTGGGGATCTCTCTGAGTTGGCGCTTGGATGGTGCACGTTTGGCGTTGGCGACCACATGAGCCACTACGGCGTCAATGCAGGCCTTCCCAAGACCATGATTCAAGAGGTCTTGCGTTGGGTGATCAGTTCCGAGGCTCTGGGGACATCCGTAACGGGCGTACTGTCGAGCATTCTCAACACGGAGATTTCCCCCGAGTTGGTGCCGGGTAGTGATGGCGGCGGGCAGTCGACGGAGGCTGCTATCGGCCCGTACGAACTGCAGGATTTCACGCTCTACCACCTGCTGAATGCGGGGTTCGGGCCAGCAAAGATCCTCTTCATGCAGGAGGTCGCATGGGGTGAAAAGTACTCGCGTGCTGAAATCGTGAAGTGGCTGGGGGTCTTCTTCAGGCGGTTCTTTGCCAGCCAGTACAAGCGTTCCACGCTACCGAATGGCCCGAAGGTGATGGCCGGGGGTTCGCTGTCACCGCGCGGTGACTGGCGGATGCCAGCGGATGCACTGGCCGCGCCTTGGCTTGCGGAGCTGGAGCAGCTCGAGGCCAACCTCAACGGGCTTGAGCCAACGCCCAACACACCGGAACCGGACCCCAGAGCGACTAAACCAGACCTGCGACTCCAAGACGAAGGGACGCCGGAAGCATGACTGTCTTAGTGTTTGTCTTGGCGGTAGCGTTCGGTGTTCTGGCGGGCGCCCTGGCGGTAATCGCGAGGGTTTCTCCCGCCAAGAAGCGCGCCTACTACACGGGCGGGGCTGCGGTTTCCCTGATTCAGGCCCTCACCTTCGGAGTGATGGCGACATACCCTGCGCTGCAGACGGCTGGCTACATCATTGTGATTGCGCTGGTCGGCATCGTCCTCACAGGCATTTTGGTCTACAGAGGTCGCACAACCCAGGTCTAGCGCGTCTGGGCTTCACGGGCGACACCGGCCCCAACCCGCAGTCGGCCGACCGATCCACCGCCCACCATGCCGGTCCACCACGCCGACCCACCACGCGACCGGCCCACGCACGTTCGGGACCCCCGGCCCCCACGCGTAAGGTCGCCGCTGTCACCTAAGGTGGCTTGTAATTCTCCAAAACGGCGGCGACCTAAGGCGACAGCGGCGACCTTAGAGGCGCGGGTCCTCAAATGTATACGACGGGACGAAATGTGCGTCTGGGGTCGATACCCCAGACGCACATTGGGCCCCCACACATACATTTGGGCAGCGGGTTAGCTCTGCTTCGGACCCGTCATGGAGTAGACGTCAAGCGCGGCGTCGAGCTGCTCCGAAGTGACTTCCCCACGCTCAACGAATCCAAGGTCCTCAACGGCCTCGCGAACAGTCATATCGTTCTTGACCGAGTGCTTGGCAATCTTCGCGGCATTCTCGTAACCGATCAGACGGTTAAGAGGCGTGACGATCGAGGGTGACGACTCTGCATAGCGGCGGCATGCCTCGACGTTTGCGGTGATTCCATCAACGCAGCGGTCGGCCAAGGTGCGCGAAACATTGCCCAGGATATTTATGGACTGCAGGAGGTTCGCAGCCATAACCGGCAGCATCACCAGCAGGTCAAAGTTGCCCTGCGAACCCGCAAATGCAATAGCCGCATCATTACCGATGACCTGCCCGGCAACCATGACTGTTGCTTCAGGCAGCACGGGGTTGACCTTGCCCGGCATGATTGACGACCCTGGCTGCAGATCGGGAAGGCTGATTTCACCCAGACCCGTGCGGGGGCCGGATCCCATCCAACGCAGATCATTGGCGATCTTGACCAGGGAAACAGCAACTGTGCGCAGCTGCCCGGAAAGCTCCACGAGGGAGTCCTGCGCAGCCTGAGCCTCGAAGTGGTTCGGGGCTTCAGTGAAAGGAAGTCCCGTGTTCTCAGCAATCAGCTCAATAACACGAGCGGAGAAACCCGCAGGCGTGTTGATCCCTGTACCGACCGCTGTCCCGCCTAGAGGAAGCTCCGCGAGCCTCGGCAGTGCGCCCTCGACCCGCTCAACACCGTACTTCATTGCCTGCGCGAAGCCTGAAAACTCCTGGCCCAGCATGATTGGGGTGGCATCCATGAGGTGGGTACGGCCGGACTTGACGACGCCCTCGAACTCCACAGCCTTGTTTTCCAGCGAGTTCTGCAGGGTCTTCAGCCCCGGAAGAAGCACCTCAACTACAGCCTGGTAGGCGGCAATGTGGATTGACGAAGGGAAGACGTCGTTCGAAGACTGGGAAGCATTGACATGGTCGTTGGGGTGCACTGACTTACCCGCAATGGTTGATGCCAGGCTTGCCACGACCTCGTTCGTGTTCATGTTCGAGGACGTTCCGGACCCTGTCTGGAAAACGTCAATCGGGAACTCTTTGTCGTGCTTGCCCGCGATTACCTCATCTGAGGCCTCGACGATTGCCTGTGCGATCTCACCGTCGACGACACCAAGTTCCTGGTTTGCTAGAGCAGCCGCACGCTTGATCTGTCCGAGGGCGGCAATGTGGTGGGGCTTGAGGGTTTCACCGGAAATCGGGAAGTTCTCTACGGCACGTTGGGTTTGTGCGGCGTAGAGGGCATCCTTGGGTACCTTAACTTCACCCATCGTGTCGTGCTCAATGCGGTATTCCGTCATGTTTTTCTCCTTGAGATCGCTTCTCTATTACGTTTGATGCCGATTTGGTTGCGGCTGGTTCAGGCCGAGTGTTGAGGCAACGGCTTGCCATGTCTTTGTTACGTTGGTCTGTAAGGGCTGACCACGACCTCGACCCTTTGCAGATCCTTCACTTCTGCGTATCCAGTCGTTGCCATCGCACGCTTCAGGGCGCCGATGAAGTTCAGGTATCCGTCGTCACGCACCGACGGACCGTAAAGAATCTGCTCAAAAGTGCCCACAGTTCCCACGTGAGCCCGGTGTCCGCGGGGTACCTCGGGGTGGGTGGCTTCCGAACCCCAATGCCAACCACGGCCCGGAGCTTCAGTGGCGCGTGCGAGGGCGGCCCCCAACATGACAGCATCAGCCCCACAGGCGATAGCCTTGATCATGTCACCACTTCGCCCCATACCTCCATCGGCAATGACGTGGACATAGCGACCACCCGATTCATCAAGGTAATCGCGCCTAGCTGCCGCAACATCGCCTATGGCCGTCGCGTTTGGCGCGTGGATCCCTAGCGATTGACGCGTGGAATGTGCGGCCCCGCCACCAAATCCCACCAGAACACCAGCCGCCCCCGTACGCATGAGGTGCAGCGCCGCCGTGTACGTCGCCACTCCCCCGACAACAACAGGGACGTCCAGCTCATAGATGAAGCGCTTGAGGTTCAGTGGCTCACTTCTGCTTGAGACGTGTTCCGCAGACACCGTGGAGCCACGAATGACGAACAGCTCGATCCCGGCCTCGACCGCAGTTCGCCAGTGCCGTTGGGTCCGCTGCGGGGAAAGTCGCCCGGCCACCGTCACGCCGGCAACACGCATCTCCTCAAGGCGCTGACCAATCAGCTCGTCCCTGATGGGTGCGGAGTAGATTTGTTGGAGCCGCGAAGTGATATCGCTATCCGGGGCCCGGACAATCTCTTCCAGAAGTGGAAGTGGATCCTCATATCGTGTCCACAGCCCGTCGAGGTCGAGGACGCCAACGCCACCAAGTCGACCAATCTCAACTGCTGTGCTGGGGCTCATCACGGAGTCCATGGGTGCTGCAAGCACTGGAATATCCAAGTGGTATGCGTCCAGCTGCCATGAGACATTGACATCTTCGGGGTCCCTGGTACGACGCGCTGGTATCAGAGCAATATCGTCCAAGCTGTAAGCTCTACGCCCACGCTTTCCCCTACCAATTTCTACCTCATAGCTCACCCATACAGTCTATTGGGTGTCTCAGCGGAGCGAGGGGACTAAGGGCGGTAGTTCGGATTGTCGGAACCCTGGTAGAGAATGGAAGCATGATAGAAACGACGCAGACAGACGCCCAGAATCTACAGGAGCTGCCGTGGGCCGCTCGCCCCTGGGCAGGCTTTGACACGGAGACCACGGGGGTCAATCCGCACACGGACCGGCTTGTGAGCGCTGCAATAGTCCACCGCATGAGTCCGCTTTCGGGCGAGGGCGAAGGTCGGCACCTCACATCGTTTGAACACCACACTTGGCTTGCGGACCCCGGGGTGGCGATTCCGCCCACGGCCGCGGCAATCCACGGTATTACAACCGAATACGCGCGCAGCCACGGCCAACCCGTAGAAGTGGTTACGGAGGAAGTTGTCGCCGCTTTGGCCGAACACTTCCGTGGTGGCGGAATCGTTGTGGTGTTCAACGCTGGCTTCGACATCCCCCTCCTCGAAGCAGAAGCTGTGCGTCATGACGTGCCAACCCTCAGGTGCCGATTGGGGACGGAAGTGGGGCCAATCATCGATCCTCTCGTCCTCGACCGCGCACTTGACAGGTTTCGCAAGGGGAAGAGGACGCTCTCCGACCTCGCAAACGTGTATGGGATCGAATTACCTTCAGACACACACCAGGCGCATGTTGACGCAGAACTAACCCTGAAAGTGGCAGAGGCACTTATCGCAAAGTTCCCAGTGCTCGCGGAGATGACGGCCTCGGAGGTTCACGATTTCCAGAGGACAAGCCATGCGCGCTGGGCAGAGGATTTTGAGGGCTATTTGAGGAAGCAGGGCCGCACCACAACGATCTCGCGGAACTGGTTCTAGACGGCAGTCCTACCCAACCCGCGGTTGGCGCTCCACCCGACTCGCGGTTGGCGTCCCGCCTGCTGTGTGGTTGATGACCCACCGGACTCGTGGTTGGCGCTCCACCTGGTTCATAGTTGATGACCCACCCGACTCGTGAAATGTATGTGTTGGGTGCTGATGGCGGCCTGGGGTGCATACCCCAGGGTCACTTCGGGTCCCCACGTATACATTTCGCACGATGCGCGGGCTGCAAGGCTGTTTTCACGTGCTGTCAAACTGTTTGGAGACAGTGGGTTGTCATTTGCTTGTTGTTGCGATTGGTACCGGCACTACCCCGCGTCATAACGGAGCGGGTTTGGCCTTACGTAGCGGGTTTGGCTTACATAACGGCGTGATTCAAGGAGAAGCCGGGCAGAACTCGCTCCGTACGGTAGAACCCGCTCCGTAATGCTTGGGAGGCTCTGAGAGGTCGGGCCCAAGCGCCCGTCGCCAGTTCTCAAGTTTCCACCACTGGCACTGCAGACCCTGTGGCGCAACAGTCAAAGGTCCCAATCTCCCACCCCAGGCTCACAGGCAGCTTGACACACACGGATGACGGCCGGAGCACTCACCCCTGCGGAGTGATCCAGCACTGAGGGACGCTCACCGCTGCGGGGTCATCCAGCATCCCGGAGCTACTTGGGCCTTAGCGAGCCGGTCTGGCGCAACACGACCTCACATCACACCGTTATACCAGCCCCACCGGCTCACTAAGGCCTAGCCCGCTCCTTAAAGCCCGACAGGCTCGCTAGAAAGTGTTCGATGACTTGTAGTTCGGGGCCTGAGCCGTGATCGTCACGTCATGTGGGTGCGACTCTCGCAAGCCGGCGGCGGTTATTCGGATCAAGCGTCCCTTGGCTTGCAGGGCATCCAAGGTCGAAGATCCCGTGTAGAACATCGACTGATGCAGTCCACCAACCAGCTGATTCACGTTTGCTGCAAGTGAGCCTGCGAAGGGGACCTGCCCCTCAATACCTTCTGGGACCAGCTCATCATCACTCTGCGCTTCCGCCTGAAAGTAGCGGTCTTTAGAGAAGGACTTACGACCTCGTGAGCTCATAGCCGACATGGAGCCCATCCCACGATAGACCTTGTACTGCTTGCCGCCACTGAAGACAAGATCCCCGGGGGCTTCTTCACAACCAGCCAACAGGGAACCCAGCATGGCCGTGGACGCTCCGGCGACTATCGCCTTAGCGATGTCCCCTGAATACTGCAATCCTCCGTCAGCAATGATTGGTACATCAGCGGGAGCGCAGACGCGAGACGCCATGTCAATAGCAGTCACCTGCGGAACACCAACACCAGCAACAACGCGTGTCGTGCAAATGGACCCCGGCCCAACGCCCACCTTGACCGCATCGACGCCCGCATCAACGAGTGCGCCAGCGCCCTCTTCCGTCGCTACATTTCCGCCAATCACATCAACGCCGCTGAATCCAGAGTCAGCCTTGATCCGCTTGATCATCGCAAGGGCAAGCTCAGCACCCCCGTTTGCGGTGTCCACAACAAGAATGTCAACTCCCGCATTGGCCAGCGCTTCAGCACGCTCCATGGCGTCACCCCAGTACCCAACGGCAGCCGCAACCAGAAGCCTGCCTGCCGCATCTTTCGATGCCGAGGGATACTGCTCCGTCTTAACAAAGTCTTTGACGGTGATCAGTCCCGCTAACCGTCCACCCCCATCAACAAGCGGCAGCTTCTCTACCCTGTGTTCGCGAAGCAGCGCCTTCGCATCCTCGCGACTAATGTCCGCGGGCCCCGTTATCAACGGCATTTTTGTCATGCACTCTGCAACGGTCGTGGTCGACCACAAGGAGGAAGGGACAAAGCGTAAGTCTCGATTGGTGATGATGCCGAGGAGGTAACCGCCCTCGTCCACTACCGGCAGCCCGGACACCTTGTACTTCCCACAAAGCTCATCAAGTTGTTCAATGGTCGCGTCAGCTGGAACCGTAACGGGGTCTGCCACCATTCCGGACTCACTGCGCTTTACCAAACGCACCTGGTCCGCCTGTGCCTCGATTGGAAGATTGCGGTGAATGACACCGAGCCCCCCAAGCCGAGCCATTGCAATCGCCATACGGGCTTCTGTAACAGTATCCATGGCAGCGGAAAGCAGTGGGATTCGCAGACGAAGATTACGTGTAACAAGGGTTGAGGTATCAACATCTGAAGGGATGACGGACGTTACTTCCGGCAAGAGTAAGACGTCGTCGTAGGTGAGTCCAGTTCCAACAATTTTATCTGTGCGGTAGTGCCCCATACAGGTAGTTTAGCGATCCGTTTGTACGCTATGTCCACACGTCTGGGGCGCAGCAGATACGGGGAGTGGGCCCAACCACAGAACTACGTTGAGGACCTCCGGTTCCAAGTATTGCTACGGGCTTCATGAGACTGTTCTGTGCGCTTACATGACATATTTATGCGCAAATCTGAGATGCCTGTAAGCACTGGTGGCAAGCATTTTCGACACGCCTACGCTGTCGGCGCAATGTTGTACCAGTTGCTGTCACTTCCTTGCAGAACCACGGTGATCTTTCCTACGCTAGTACTCGTTGAGATTATCCGAGGGCGAATAAGCAACACCCCCGGATCTTTGGTGCCAAATCTTGGGGGTTGTTTCAAAGTGGCGGAAATCGCACATCTACCTGGACCGCTCATCGACAACTGGGAATGGCAGTACCAGGGATCGTGCCAGAACATGGACACTGAACTCTTTTTTCATCCCGAGGGAGAGCGTGGCCCTTCAAGAAAACGCCGGGCATCCCAAGCCAAGCGAGTCTGTGCCCGCTGCCCAGTGCAGGCAGAGTGTAGAGCGCATTCGATAGCAGCCAGGGAACCCTTCGGCATTTGGGGCGGCCTGACAGAAGAAGAACGCCGCCGGGAAATCCGCGCGTTGAATGAGCAAACCCTCGCAAGCTAGGCGACAGTCAATATCCTCCTTCTCGCCTAGCCAGTCAGGCGAGCAAAAGAAAGCGGAGGTCAGACCGAAGAACTCGGTCCGACCTCCGCTTTGCTTTACTTAGCCGCCCTGTTAGCCAATCTTGGCAAGAATGTCGCGGGCAGAAAGAATCAAGAAATCCTCTCCCGAAACGGTTACCTCGTTGCCTCCGTAACGGCTGTAGATGACTGTGTCACCCACGGCAACATCCATGGGTACGCGGTTACCAGCGTCGTCAACGCGGCCGGGGCCAACTGCAAGGACTTCACCCTGCTGTGGCTTTTCGGTTGCCGTGTCCGGGATTACCAAGCCGGACGAAGTTGTCTTTTCCGCGTCTACGGTGCGAAGGACCACGCGGTCCTCAAGCGGCTGAATGGAGATCGACATTGTCGCACTCCCTTTCTAACTGTCGTAACAACATATTCTCAGTTGGGCTTACGCCCGGGTGCCTTGCCGTCGCGGGGGTCAAGACTCCAAAACTAATCGAGGAGCCGGTAAGGACGACCTCGATCTGGAACCAGTCTAAGCCTCAGTTGGCACTCAAACAACCGGAGTGCCAACTGGAGTCTGTAGCGTTACCCACTCTGGTGTCAACTGCGTTCATTACACTGTTTCAAGGTAGTGACGAAGCTCAAAATCGGGCACACTGGTCACCAGCGCACTGATCACTTAGATCCCACGGAGGTTACCGACATGCCCCTCGACTTTGCACAATCGGAACGTTCAACTGTTGGCGTGGAATGGGAACTCCAACTAGTCGACAAAGACTCTAATGATCTGCGCCAAGCTGCGGATGCCGTCATTCGAAAGGCTCGCGAAGACAAGGAGCTTTCGCCTCATATTCACCGGGAGATGCTCCTCAACACAACCGAGGTCACATCTGGAAAGCGCACGAAGATTAGCGAGTGTCTTGAAGATCTCCGGTACGGTGTGACAGCACTACGCCCGATTACCGATGCGTTGAGGATTGACCTCAGTTCCGCCGGTACGCACCCCTTTGCACGCCCTGCCTACCAGCGCGTCACTGACTCTCGGCGCTACGCGGAACTGGTGGACCGCACGCAATACTGGGGTCGGCAGATGTTGCTCTATGGGGTTCACGTTCACGTGGGGGTTGAAGACCGGGATAAGGTCCTCCCAATTGTTAATGCTCTGATTACCCGGGCGGGCCAGCTGCAGTCTCTCGCGGCCTCGTCCCCGTTTTGGGCGGGTGAGGACACGGGATATGCCTCCAACCGAGCGATGATTTTCCAGCAGCTGCCAACTGCGGGCATGACCCCACAGTTCCACGAATGGAGTGAACTTGAGCGCTACCATGACGGAATGCTCAAGACGGGAGTCATCGATTCCTTTGACGAACTGCGCTGGGACATTCGCCCATCAATTGGGCTGGGAACGGTCGAGGTGCGAATCTTCGATGCCTGCACGAACATCCTTGAGGTCGAGGCGGTCGCGTCGCTCGCACACTGCCTAGTTGAGTACTATTCTTCAATGATTGACGGCGGTGAGAAGACACCGGAAATCCCCCAGTGGTTCGCAGAGGAAAACAAGTGGCGCTCAGCTCGCTATGGGATGGACGCAATCCTGATTTTGGACGAGGACGGGAACGAAGAGCACATCCGAGATACCGTCGAGCAGATGCTGGTGGATCTCGCACCGACAGCGGAGAGGCTCGGCTGCGCGGACGGCCTCGCTAAAGTCCGGCAGATTCTCACCTTCGGTGCGTCCTACCAGCGCCAACGGGCTGTTGCCGAGGCGAACCCTAAGTATGCTTTTGACGACGTCGTTGAACTGATGAGGGCCGAAATGGGTGCTGACTCACCACTCTCCCCGCAGGCGTTTGCAGAGATTCGGCAGTCTAACGGCAGGCACTCGGGGGCTGGGCGCAGGATCTAACGGCCTCAACTAGGACATGTAAATCTGTTCCAGTTCCATTCCAGAATCGGGCCCGAAATCTGCGGGCGAGGGCGGGAGACCGGCTTCTACCAGCAGAGCCCCAAGGGCTGCGATTTGGGCGCCGTTGTCGGTGCAGTACCGCATTGGTGGGATTCGCACTTCAATTCCTTGTTTGCCCGCACGCTCCGCAAGTAGTGAGCGGAGGCGAGAATTTGCGGCAAACCCTCCACCGACGACGATCACTTTGCATCCGCTATCCACTGCTGCTCGAACAGCTTTCGCAGTGAGCGAGTCATTGATTGACTCTGAGAAAGCCGCTGCGACCTCGGCGTGGTCGGCCTCCGGATGCTCAGTCAGGTAACGGGACACGGCAGTCTTGAGCCCGGAGAATGAGAAATCGTACTTGTAGCGTTCTTTGTCTTTTCCGGCAGCAAGACCCCGGGGAAAGCGGATTGCGTCTGGATCCTGCGCCGAGGCAGCCAGTCGATCCATGTGTGGTCCCGCCGGATACGGCAGCCCCATGAGTCTGCCAACCTTGTCAAAAGCCTCGCCAGCTGCGTCATCCAGTGTTCCACCCAGCTCAACTACCGAGCATGGGAGGTCCTCAATGAGCAGCAGGTTGGAGTGTCCACCTGATGCAACCAGCCCGATGAAACGATCCGGAAGCGGACCGTGTTCAAACATGTCGATCGCGAGATGGCCAATCACGTGGTTGACACCGTAGAGAGGAACACCGAGTGCCGCCGCCAGACCCTTTGCGGACGTGATTCCAACAGTCAGGGAGCCGACCAAGCCAGGCCCGGCTGCGCAAGCAATCGCATCAACGTCACTCAACTTCACACCCGCTTGCTCGAGGGCGGAATCAAGTGCGGGGAGAAAGCTCTCAAGGTGGGCCCGCGAAGCAATCTCTGGGATGATGCCGCCGAACCTCACGTGTTGATCCATGGAGGTGGCTGTCACGTCGGTCAGCAGAGTCCTGTTGCGGACCAGCGCGACGCCAGTTTCGTCGCATGTCGATTCAATTCCGAGGATAAGGGGTACAGAGTTCACGAAAAGAGCATACCCGCCTGCCGCACCTAGGCGGTATGCGCCCGGCCTCACGCCAAATCTCAAGCCCCTGCCGTGAAATGTATATGTGGGGAAGCAAAGTGGGTCTGGGGCATGCACCCCAGACCCACTTCTTGTCCCGCCGTATACATTTCGCGGACGACCGGGAAAAGCTATCTTCCGTGGAAGACCACGAGAGGTTACATTCCGCGCAGGAACCCGCGATGTCCCGGACGAGACCTAGATTTGCTTACAAACCCTTGAAGGTTGCCTTGCTGAGCTGGCGATTCAGGGTTGAGATAACGTCCAAAGGAATCTCCTTGGGGCAAACCGCTGAGCATTCACCAATGTTCGTGCACCCGCCGAAGCCTTCTTCGTCCATCTGGTTCAGCATGTTTACCACGCGGCTCAGGTTCTCCGGATGTCCCGGCGGAAGCAGACCCAGGTGAGTAACCTTTGCTGCTGTAAACAGCATGGCCGACGCATTGGGGCACGCAGCCACACAGGAGCCGCAACCAATGCAGGCAGCCGCTTCAAACGCGCGATCCGCCTCAGGCTTCGGAATCAGAGTCACATTCGCATCCGGTGCGGCACCTGTATTCACAGAAACATAGCCACCGGCTTGAATGATTCGGTCAAATGCACGGCGATTGACAACCAGGTCCTGAATGATTGGGAAAGCCGTTGCACGCCACGGTTCAATGGTGATCGTGTCACCATCGTTGAACGAGCGCATATGCAACTGACAGGTTGTGGTCTGTTCAGGGCCGTTGGCAATGCCGTTGATGACGATCCCACACTGACCACAGATGCCTTCACGGCAGTCTGAGTCAAACGCGACTGGATCCTCGCCGCGAGCAAAAAGCTCTTCGTTCAGAATGTCGAGCATTTCGAGGAAAGAGGAATCTTCAGAAACCCCCCGCACTTCATACTCAACCATCGCACCATCGACATCGGGAGTCTCCTGGCGCCAAATTCGTAGTTTCAGGTTCACTTGTAGCTCCGCTGCTTCAACTCGATGTTCTCGTACGTGAGGTTCTCTTTATGCAAGATTGGGGGCGTGTCCTCACCCGTCCACTCCCATGCTGAAACGAAGAGGAAGTTCTCGTCGTCACGCTTCGCTTCGCCCTCTTCCGTCTGCGATTCCTCGCGGAAGTGTCCACCTGCGGACTCCTCACGGTTCAGAGCATCAATGCACATCAGCTCACCGAGGCCGAGGAAGTCAGCAACACGCCCGGCCTTCTCAAGCGACTGATTCATCTCGCCGACCGTCTTGCCCGGAACCCGAAGGTTTGTCCAGAACTCCTTGCGGAGCTCCCGGATCATGTCGATGGCCTCAAGCAACCCCTCACGGGTGCGGGACATGCCGCAACGTTCCCACATGATGTGGCCAAGTTCCTTGTGGAACGAGTCCGCGGAACGATTGCCCTGAATGCTCATCATCCGGTCGATCTGTGCCTGGGCCGCAGCCTTGGCTTCAACCACTGCTGGAGTGGAGTCATCAACCACGGGGAACGACGCAGCACCGGACAGGTAGTCACACATGACTGCTGGAAGGGCAAAGTAGCCATCCACCAGACCCTGAAGCAGTGCGGACGCGCCGAGTCGGTTCGCACCGTGATCAGAGAAGTTCGCCTCACCGGCAACGTAGAGGCCTGGAACGTTCGATTCGAGGTCGTAGTCAACCCACAGGCCACCCATTGTGAAGTGAACTGCGGGGTAGATACGCATGGGAACCGAGTATGGATCCTCTGCGGTAATCCTCTCGTACATGTCGAAGAGGTTGCCGTACTTTGCAGAAACGGCGTCCTTACCCAAGCGGTCAATCGCGTCCTGGAAGTCAAGGTAAACACCACGGCGTTCACCGTTCACCTTAGGACCAACGCCCAGACCCGCATCGCACATGTTCTTGGCTTGCCTTGAAGCGATATCACGTGGCACAAGGTTGCCGAACGCAGGGTAGATACGCTCTAGGTAGTAGTCACGATCCTCTTCAGGGATGTCTCTTGGGTCCTTATCGCAGTCGGCTGCATTCTTAGGAACCCAGATCCGCCCATCATTACGCAGCGACTCAGACATGAGAGTTAGCTTCGACTGCTGGTCTCCGTGCTGCGGGATGCAGGTCGGGTGAATCTGTGTGAAGCAGGGGTTTCCGAAGTAGGCGCCCTTCCTGTATGCACGCCAAATTGCAGTGGCGTTACAGCCCATCGCATTTGTAGAAAGGAAGAAGACGTTACCGTAGCCGCCGGTAGCCAGGACCACAGCATCTGCCGTGTACGTCTCAAGTTCACCATTGACCATGTTGCGGCAGACGATGCCACGAGCACGACCCTCAGAGATGATCAGTTCAACCATCTCATGGCGTGAGTGCTCACGTACGGTGCCCGCTGCGACTTGCCTCTCCAGTGCCTGGTAAGCACCGATCAGAAGCTGCTGGCCTGTTTGACCACGTGCGTAGAACGTACGGGAAACCTGAACGCCACCGAATGAACGGGTATCAAGGTATCCGCCATACTCGCGGGCAAACGGGACGCCCTGCGCAACTGCCTGGTCGATGACGTTGACCGAGCATTCGGCGAGACGGTAGACGTTAGATTCGCGCGACCGGTAGTCGCCACCTTTCACCGTGTCATAGAACAGGCGGTAGACGCTGTCGTCATCATTGCGGTAGTCCTTAGCGGCATTGATGCCACCCTGAGCTGCAATGGAGTGCGCGCGTCGCGCGGAATCCTGATAGAAGAAGGCGTCAACCTGGTAGCCCTGCTCACCAAGCGAGGCGGCCGCGGAGGCACCGGCAAGCCCGGTTCCCACCACGATGATGCTGCGCTTGCGCCGGTTGGCCGGGTTGACCAGTTTGACTTCGGCCTTGCGTGTCTGCCAGACCTTGTCAAGCGGCACATTCTTCGGTGCCTTAGTGTCCTCAATATCGTCGCCAAGACGGTAGAGGCCATCAACTAGTTTGTCG
>RRZU010762713.1_pt1 | contig 27265 bp, 27 predicted proteins | sample 2165561 | NCBI WGS metagenome assembly RRZU01 (sample SAMN10456909, study PRJNA506462) | wastewater metagenome | isolation source: wastewater sludge | place: USA: Moscow, Idaho | reverse complement strand
GTAAATCGAAAGAATTAAATACGAATTTAAAAAATTATATCAGTTTTTGTCCATATTCTAAAACAAACTTTGTTGTGTCGTTGGGTTTTCATGTTCCAACAACCATTTCTTACGCCATAATCCGCCAGCATAACCGGTTAACGAACCATCTGTTCCAATGACTCTGTGACAAGGAATGACAATCCAAAGCGGATTTTTTCCGTTGGCAGATGCCACCGCGCGAATGGCTTTGATGTCTCCCAAAAATTTAGACTGTTCTAAATAAGTTCTAGTTTTACCATAGGGAATCTCTAGTAAAGCGTTCCAGACTTTTATTTGGAAATCAGTGCCTTTAGGATTGATTTTAAAATCAAAACTGGTTCGTTTCTTTTCGAAATAATCTTGAAGTTGCAAAACTGCTTCTTGTAAAACAGCTGGGATTATGATAGAAACTTCTCCTTCTTGGGATACGGAGATTTCCGACACTCCGTTTTCATCGCCTATGATTGTGGCAATGCCCAAAGGCGTCTTGATGTAGGCTGTAAGCATTGGTAGCGATTAAGGCTTGCAAAGTACACAAAGTTTAGGAAAGTTGATTCTAAATAAACCACCATGGACTGAAAGTCCATAGTTTTGGTTTAGCAGACTGAAAGTCTGCACGGATATAATAATAAAAATCAACCGCAGATGCACAGATTTAGCATAACTTCAAAAAAATCTGCGAATCTGCGGTAAATTTTTTTTTGAACTTGAAAGGGAAATGCACTGAAGCGCATAGTTTCAAACTATTTCTGTGACCAATAAAAAAACCACTCGGTTTCCCAAATGGTTTTTGTTTTTTGAGCCCTGATGGAAACGGTATCCTTTGCGGCTGGGGTTCAGCCGCAAAGGATACAGTGGACAGCAGGAATAGCTCCTTATTATAAATTTGAATATACGTAAGCTTCTAAGGCTTTCAATTCGTCATCAGACATGGCTTTAGTAATAGCAAAATTAGCTTTCATCACTTCAAACTGAGTTGGGTCAACAATAGGCTCGCCTTCCCCTTTTAAAAATACAACCATATCAGCGTTTTTTTCTTTGTAAATTTTCGCAATTTCCTTAATGCTTGGCCCTACTACTTTCTTGTCTACTTGGTGGCAGGCAGCGCAATTCCCTTTCCCGGTAAAAATCTCTTTTCCTAATTCCTCTGGGCTCTGAACAATTTCTTCAGTAGAAACTGGGTATAAAGGTTCTTTTTTGACCTCTTCTTTTTTACAAGAAACAAAGGCTAAAATGGCAACTAAAAACAACGTCTTTTTCATGATACTTTCTTTAATTATTAACATTTAAATTACTATAAATTACCAGCCGCTATATTTGGCTGGGTGAATCTGAATCAAGTTCAAATATACTAAAATTTGCGCTCTGCGATGCGTAACATGGCCTTGTATCAAATTGCGCATTTTCAATTTTGATTTTGGACCCGCAAAAAAACCTACTTTTTGGGATAATTCAACGTTTTTGGCTTGTGGAACAATTGTTTCCTATTTGTTTAAAAGTATCGCGGCTTCTTTGGCAAAATAAGTTGAAATCAAACTGGCTCCTGCCCTTTTGATACACATTAATTGTTCCATCATAATTTTATCGTGATCGAGCCAACCTCTTTCGGCAGCGGCTTTGATCATCGCATATTCGCCCGATACTTGGAAAACGGTTACGGGAACATTAACTGCATTTTTGACTTCCCGAACAATGTCTAAATAGGCAATTCCAGGTTTTACCATAACCATATCAGCGCCTTCTTCGACATCCCAAAGGGCTTCTTTGATGGCTTCGATGCGATTGGCATAGTCCATTTGATATGTTTTTTTATCTTTTGGAACCTCTACATCCGATTCTCGAGGTGCGCTGTCTAACGCATCACGAAATGGGCCATAAAATGCCGAAGCATATTTAGCCGAATAACTCATGATTCCCACAGTATGAAAACCCGCTGCGTCTAAACCTTCACGCAAACGCAACACACGTCCATCCATCATATCTGATGGCGCAACAAAATCGGCACCAGCCTCAGCATGAGAAACGGCCATTTTTACCAAAGCAGCATTTGTTGTATCGTTTGCAACATCGCCGTTTGTTATAATTCCGTCGTGACCATATATCGAATAGGGGTCCAGAGCTACATCAGGCATGACAATCATTTCCGGACAAGCGGTTTTGATGGCATGAATCGCATTTTGCATCAATCCACCTGGATTCCATGCTTCTTTTCCGGTATTGTCTTTTAAGTCTTCGCTTACTTTGACATAAATATTCACCGCACGAATGCCTAAAGCATATATTTCTTGCACTTCTTTTACCGTTAAATCAATCGAACGACGAAAAATTCCAGGCATGGAAGCAATTTCTACTTGCACATTTTCTCCCTCAGCAATAAACATGGGAAACATAAAATCAGACGGACTTAAAGTCGTCTCGCGAACCAAACTTCTAATGGATTCGTTTGTTCTTAATCTTCTACCTCTTTGTAATGGGAACATTTGATTTATGATTTTAGATTAATGTTTTCAAAAAACAATCAACATTTATTTTTTAAACCATTAAGAGATTAAGAAAAATAAGCTAAACTTAATTTCTTAATGGTTACTGCTTTATTTTAAATCCAATTTCTTGGATTTTCTAATACTTGTATTAATTTCTCTTCTTCGCTACCCGCTTCCGGATGATGATCGTAAACCCATTGCACATGTGGTGGCAGACTCATCAAGATACTTTCGATCCTACCGTTAGTTTTTAGGCCAAATAAAGTGCCTTTATCGTGAACTAAATTGAACTCTACATAACGGCCACGACGGATTTCTTGCCACGTTCTTTGTTCTGGAGTATACGGTAAGTTTTTTCGTTTTTCTACTATTGGAACATAGGCTTCAAGGAAACTATTGCCGACTTCAGATACGAAATCAAACCAGTTTTGCATACTCATGTCATCGGTTGCTTTACAATAATCAAAAAACAACCCGCCAATTCCGCGTGCTTCATTGCGATGTGCGTTCCAGAAATAGGCATCACATTGTTTTTTATATTTTGGATAAAAATCTAAATTATGTTTGTCGCAAGACGTTTTGCACGTTTGATGAAAATGAATCGCATCTTCTTCAAACAAATAATAGGGTGTTAGATCTTGTCCGCCACCAAACCACTGCTGGATCACCTTTCCGTTATCATCGTACATTTCAAAATAACGCCAGTTGGCATGGACTGTTGGTACCATTGGACTTTTTGGATGCAAAACTAAACTCAGTCCGCAGGCAAAAAAATCAGCTTCACCAACATTGAACAATTTTTGCATGCTGTCCGGTAATTTTCCATGAACGGCAGAAATATTCACACCGCCTTTTTCGAAAACTTCGCCGTTTTCAATGACTCGGGTTCTTCCACCTCCGCCTTCTAGGCGTTCCCAAAGATCTTCTCGAAATTTGGCTTGACCATCAGACGCTTCTAATCCTTTGCAGATTTGATCTTGTAAGTTCTGTATGTAGGTGTAAAATTTATCTTTCATTTATTTCCAATACTTTTTATCATGATAAATAGCCATTCCAATAAGAAGAAATCCACCAAAAAAAGCCACACACCCTCCTATTCTATTTCTATTTTGTAAATCTTCATTTTTCAAAAGAACAATTCCACTTTTTTCAATTTGGAATACATTCAAATTTGGTTTGATTGTGTCGTTTGATTTTTGAAAATAAACTTTCAAATTATCCCCAACTTTAATATTTTCTTCAAAAAAACTATAATCATGAAATTGATTGCCAAAAGCTAAGACCTGCTTTAAACCATCTATTTTTATAAAAAAGACATCTGATTTAAATGAGCCCCTTCCTGCAACTGAATTATTTTTACTTACAATTCTCTTTTCAATTACTTTTCCACTGTGTTTGTCTATTTGACTTAATTCTGAGTCACTTGTCAAAAACATCAAGAATGAACCCAACAAACAGCAAGCCGCAAGAAGTAATGCACCTAAATAATTTCCAATTCTTTTGTAAATTAATGGAATTCTTATCTTTTTGAAAACCACTTATTACTGATTGTATTCCTTCACCGCATCAATAAACGCTTTTGCGTGATCTACGGGAATATTTGGCAAAATTCCGTGACCTAAATTCACGATGTATTTATCTTTCCCGAATTCGTCAATCATTTCATGAACCATTTTCTTAATCACCGGAATTGGCGATAATAATCTTGACGGATCAAAATTCCCTTGTAAAGTAATATTTCCTCCTGATAAATATCTCGCATTTGCGGGAGAACAAGTCCAGTCAACTCCTAATGCAGAAGCTCTACTTTTTCCCATTTCGCCAAGCGCAAACCAACATCCTTTTCCGAAAACAATAACCGGAGTCTCATCGGCCAAAGCCTCAATGATTTGGTTGATGTATTTCCAAGAGAATTCTTGGTAATCAGTTGGAGATAACATTCCGCCCCAAGAATCAAAAACCTGAACAGCATTTACGCCTGCTTTTACTTTTTCTTTTAGGTATAAAATAGTCGTATCCGTGATTTTTTGCAATAAAACATGCGCAGCTTCAGGATATTGAAAACAAAATCCCTTGGCTTTATCAAAACTTTTAGATCCTTGTCCTTCTACTGCATAACACATAATGGTCCAAGGCGAACCTGCGAAACCGATTAATGGCACCTCATCGTTCAACATTTCCTTAGTCAATTTGATGGCATCCATCACATACCCTAAAGTTTCATGAATATCTGGAACAATTACTCGCTCTACATCTTGAATAGTACGAATAGGATTGGGCACAAACGGACCAAAATTTTCTTTCATAACCACTTCTAGCCCCATGGCTTGTGGTACTACCAAGATATCCGAGAATAAAATCGCAGCATCTGGAGCGATTCTACGAATAGGTTGCACCGTGATTTCGGCAGCAATTTCTGGAGTTCTACAACGGGTGAAAAAATCATATTTATCACGCAATGCAATGAATTCCGGTAAATATCTTCCTGCTTGACGCATCATCCACACTGGTGGGCGTTGTACAGTTTCTCCTTTTAATGCTCGTAAAAATAGGTCGTTCTTTATCATAATTTATTGACTATTCGCTTAAAGCCGTTCGCTAAAAGCATTCTGATTATTTTATATTGCCAAAAGCTGAAAGCTACGGGCACAAATTTATTTATATTCGGCAATTACTTCTTCAATCACATCTTCAATTGTGGGTTGATCTGCTATTACAATATTTTTTGTTATTCCTTCCAAGGCGCTTGAAGTGGTTGTACCAATGCAAAAACAAGTTTCATTCTTGATTTTATTTTCCTTCAAATAACTTTCAATAGCCGACGGGCTAAAAAACATTATGGCATCAACAGAAGTTTTTATTTTCTGCGGTGTCAAAGTCGTTTCGTACACCTGAATTTCGTTAAACTTAACTTTTCCTTCTTTCAAAGCTTCTGGCAAGGTCTCGCGTCTTAAATTCCCACTGAAAAAAGTATAACTTTCATTGGCATAAATCAAAGTGATTATTTCTGCTAAGTCAGCTGCATAACCCGTATAAGCAATCACGTTAAAGCCGCTTTCTGATAACAAAATCTTAGTTTTCAATCCCACACAAAAAACATTTTTTGTTTTTAAATCTTCCGATTTTGGATCTAATAAAAAACTTTGAACTGCATTTTGACTTGTAAAAATCAAGTTGTCGTTGATTTCATTGAGTTTAAAAGCTTGACTCTTTGTATGAATAAAGTCTACTTCAATAACATTGAAGTTAGCGTTGACCAAGGCTTGTTTTTGATTGTTTAAAAGTGTTTTTGTTGATAGTATTTGAATCATTATTAACTTCTTATTTGATGTTCTTCTTGTCCTAAACAGTAGGTTTCTATATCTTTATTGTATCCATAAACGACCAAAATATCATTTTCTAAAACAATAGTGTCTGGAGCAGGACGGCCAATTGTTTCTTTTACAATAGATTTTTTCCCTATTAAATTTTTCTTCTCTCGTTTTCGAATAATAGTGATTAAAGTTAAGCGATATTTATCTATAGTATCTAATACAGCTAATGTTTTCCCAAAGAATTCCGGTTTTGCTTTTACTTCAGAAATAGTATAATTATCATCTAATTGGTAATTTTCTAGTGTGGATTTAAAATTAATTTGCTTGGTTAATCTATCCGCTGACTCTTGTTCTGGATGCACGATACTGTGAATTCCCATAGCTTCTAAAACCGTGTCGTGAATAGGAGACAGTGCCCTACTGATAATTTTTACATCGCTCAATTTTTTAATAATGGCAGTAGTAATAATGGCTGCGCCTTCATTTTCTCCAATAGCAACAACAACTTTATCGGTATCTTTTAAAGGCAATGCTTCGTAGGACAACTCATTAGTTGAATCCATAGCAATCGCATGTGAAATTTTATCTTTCACTAAATTCACCTTTTCAATATTTTTGTCAACGCCAATAACTTCATTTCCTGTTTCGGTAAGACTTATTGCAAGAGACATTCCGAAGTTTCCTAAACCAAATACGATTATTTTCATTTGGACAAGATTAGTTAATTAATATATTCTCTTTTGGATATTCGTAAAATTGATGGTTCAATCTACGCAATAATCCGATCATTAAATTGAGCATTCCTATTCGGCCAATAAACATACACGCAATCAAAACGTATTTACTTGGCTCTGTAAGAGTTGGCGTGAAATTCATACTTAATCCCACGGTACTATAGGCCGAAAAACATTCAAAAGCAACTGTTAATAATGAGGTGTCTGTGGGTTCAAAAATTAAAATAGCCATAATAGAAATGCCGATAGTAATTAATGAAATAGATAAAATAGCAAACGCACGAGAGGTAGATTCAGATGATATTCTTCGTCCAAAAATCTGGATTCTACTTTTTCCTCTCGCTACTGCCACTATATTTAAAGTTGCCAATGCAAAAGTACTCGTTTTAATACCACCAGCTGTTGACGCAGGTGATCCACCAATCCACATTAAAAAAATAATAAAAAGCAACGACGGAACATTCATTTGTTCATAATCTACTGCACTAAAACCAGCAGTTCTAGGCGAAACGGCGTTAAAACTTGCAGCTGTTATTTTCCCGAAAACAGTTTCATGTTCTAACAATGTGTTATTGTATTCTGAAAGGAAAAGAAAAACAAAACCACCTACTAACAATAGCAAGGTGGTATAAATTACAATTTTAGTATTTACAGTAATAATTCTGATTTTTCTATGAATAATCTTTTTCTTAAACAACTCAATGACATAGGTTTTTAAGTAGAAGAAAAAATTGAATACAATATTATGTCCTAATCCGCCCAAGATAATCATACACATGATAATCCATTGTAAATAATAATTAAAATGGACTGTTTCATTTACCATTCCACCGGGTATAGTAGAAAATCCTGCATTACAAAAAGCGGAGATAGAATGAAATATTGAAAAGTAAAAATCATTATCAATGGCTGGATTCTCAATAATTGAAGAATAAATAAATAACGCGCCCACTAACTCAACTCCTAGCGTAAAAACGACCACGTTAAGCGCAGCTCTAAAGACATCTTTCAAACCATCATTAGCAATAAAATCTCTAGTATTTAAGCCTTCTTTAAAGGAACTGCTACTTCTAAAGAAAAAGGCAAAAAACGATGTGAATGTTAAAATTCCAATTCCGCCTAATTGTATTAAAACGATAATTATAGATTGACCCACAATAGTAAAATCTACAGCGGTATCAACTACCGTTAAGCCTGTTACACAAACCGCACTTGTAGCTGTAAAAAGTGCATTTGTGAAAGTAATTCCATTTGTAGTAGCGCTGGGAAGCATCAGTAAAAAACTTCCTATCAAAACTAAAATCATAAAACTTCCTACAAAAACAATCGCTGGATTAAAGTAAATATCATAAATATGGCGCACAAAAACCATGAGACGTAATAAAAAATAGAAAATTAATCCACCTTCTAGAACAGGTTTTATTTTTTGTAAGATATAATAGACTGAAAAACTACTATTTAGCAACCACATTACACCACAGCTTGCCAGAATAACAATCAACAAAATCATATTGATTAAAACTACTTTCTTATTGCTTTTGAAGGTAGAATTAAAGAACTTAAAGGAATTAAAAGTCAACAGACCAAGAGAAAGAAGAATTAAACCAACAACATGAGGAGAATTATAATTTTCACCAAAATCATATCCAAAGTCAAAAACAATAAAAAGCAATACAATAATATCAAAAAAGCGATATAAGTAATTGAGTAAGGATTCCTTCTTCATAATGAGATAAAATTACTTTTTTAAATCTTTGCGAATGCGTTCCATTAGACTAACTCCTCCATTATCTAAAACTTCCTTAGCGGCTGTAAATCCTAATTTTTTCCACTCTTCTAACGGAACTATTTTATTCACCTCCATTTTTTCCTTCCCATCAAGTGAAAATAAAACGCCACTAAAAACTATTTCATCTTCCTGAATAATTGCCAAAGCTCCTATTGGCGCGGTACAACCACCTTCAAGGGTTTTTAGAAACTGTCTTTCGATATGCGTACACACCTCTGTTTCGATATCATTTAATTCAGCAACAGCATCTCTGCAAAAATCATCATTTGCCATAGCAACAATAACCATAGCACCTTGTGCTGGTGCCGGAATTATCCAATCTAAATTAATATAATTAGAAGGTTTCAAGTTGATTCTTTCTAATCCTGCTGCTGCAAAAACAGCGCCACTCCAGTTACTATCTTGCAATTTTTGCATCCTAGTGTTTACGTTTCCTCGCAAATCAACAACCTTATGATTGGGATATTTATTTAACCATTGCGCTTGGCGGCGTAAGCTGCCTGTAGCAATTGTTCCTTCTCCGTTTAGAAAATCGAGATTGCCTTTGTGAACTAAAATATCCAATGTATTCGCTCTTTCTAGGACGGCCGCTTGTACAATTCCTATTGGTAAAGCCGTAGGGACATCTTTCATGGAATGCACGGCAATATCAACCTGACCGTTGATCATGGCAATGTCTAATGTTTTAGTAAAAATTCCGGTAATTCCTAGTTCGTAAAGTGGTTTGTCAAGAATGATGTCTCCTTGAGATTTTACTGCAGTAATTTCGGTTTTATAACCTAAATCGTTTAGTTTTTTTTGTACTGTGTGGGCTTGCCAAAGAGCGAGTTCACTATCTCGGGTTCCTATACGTATCGTTTTACTCATTTCTTTAAACAGCTATACTACATTTTTTGTAGTTCCCGCTTCAGGGGCTAAAGGGCTTATTTTGAACACTTTTTCAATCCATTCGATACTTTCATCTACCATCGTGTCATCATCTTTCAAATGGTTAGCAAAATGAGTCGTTATTTTTTGGATAATCCTGTTGCTGATAATTTCGGCTTGCTCTTCATTGAAATTCGAAATTTTTCTACTTTGAAAATCCAATTCTGAAGTTTTTATTGCATTCAATTTTGCTTTCAAAGCCGTAATTGTTGGAGCAAACTTTCTGCCTTTGGTCCAAGTAATAAACTCTTCTTTTATTTCTTCAATGATAGCTTCAGCAGCAGGGATTTGTTTTTTTCTATTTTCTAAAGTCTCGTCAGTTAGTTGTGACAAGTAATCCATGTGAATCAGCGTGACTCCTTCTAAATCCTCTACGTTTTTATTCACATTTTTCGGAATCGATAAATCCAAAATCAAAAGTGGTTTCTTCAAATTCAGAATTGCTTTGTCAATCGTTGGGTTTTGCGCTCCAGTAGCCACCACAACAACATCTGCTTTTTGCAATTCCAAATGCAGTTCAGAATAGTCTTTTACGATTAAATTCAATTTTCCAGCTAACTTCTCTGCTTTTTCTTTTGTTCGGTTAATCAGGGTAATGTGTTCATTTTTAGTGTGTTTTACTAAATTTTCACACGTATTTCTACCAATTTTTCCCGTACCAAATAACAGAATGTTTTTGTTTCCAATGTCAGGTACGTTATTCATGATATAGCGCACTGCGGCAAAAGAAACCGATGTTGCGCCAGAACTAATCTCTGTATCCGTTTTTATTTTTTTACTGGTCTGAATAACAGCATTCACTAATCGTTCCATAAAAGCGTTAGCTAAACCCAACGATTTTGACTCGGAAAAAGAATTTCGTATTTGTGAAATAATTTCAAAATCACCAAGAATTTGACTGTCTAAACCGGTTCCTACACGAAACATATGGCTAATAGCTTCTTGATTTTTATAGACAAAACCTACTTTTTGAAATGATTCAACAGAGCCTTGACTATTCTCACAAATCAGCTTGATTAATTGAAAGGGATGTTCCGCATAACCGTAAATTTCAGTTCGGTTGCAGGTCGAAGTAACTATTAAACTCTCTATTCCTTCATTCTTAGCTTGTTCAAGCAAACGCGTTTTTGCAGCAGCGTCTAAACTAAAGGCACCTCTTATCTCAGCATCTGCTTTTTTGTAGCTCAATCCAACGGAGTAAAAATAGTGATGCTTTGATTTATTATTGTTTTCCATATTTGCACTTTTCCTGAAAGCGGAACAAATTTAGAACTATAGTTTTTAAAAAAGTAACGCTAGAAGTGCTTTTTGTATCGCTATGTGATTTTTTGATTTTAATTAGTTGTTTTATGCTAAATATTGCTATTTTTGTGACGAAATCAGCTTGTTTACAGCGTTTTATTTAGAACTACTCTAAATAGTCCTGCGTGATAAATATCATTTTCGTAACAAAAAAACATCGCTATGAGTTCTCAAGAAATTATAAAAATTGAAGACGACTTTGCCTTAATTCTCTTTCAAAATGATAGCGCCAATGTCTTTAAGGCCAACCATGAAGTGAGTAACGGATTGATTCAGTTTCACTTTGGAATAAAAGGAAATGCAAAATTTGTCTTTAATCAAGGTAATTATGCCTTGGAATTGAAAGAGGAAAAATCATTACTTTTTTACAACCCAAAAAAAGAGTTGCCTTTAAATATAGAATTAGCACCAAACACTTGGGTTATTTCTATGATTATTTCTATCCAAAAATTTCATGCTTTATTTTCTACCGAAGCGGATTATATTACTTTCTTGAGTGCTGACAATAAAGATAAAAAATATTATAACGAAGAAAACATCAGTCCTTCCATGGCAATTGTGTTATCGCAATTGTTTCATTACAGTTTACATCCATCCATAAAAAACCTGTACTATAAAGGGAAAGGCTATGAACTATTGAGTTTGTATTTTAACAAAACGGAAGATCCAAACGCAGAACAATGTCCGTTCTTAATTGATGAGGATAATGTAATGAAAATTAGAAAGGCCAAGGAAATCATCATTGCAAATATGGCTGAACCTCCAGGATTACAGGAATTAGCCGATGAGATTGGTTTAAATTTAAAGAAACTCAAAATGGGTTTCAAACAAATATATGGCGATACCGTTTATGGGTTTCTATTTGATTACAAAATGAATATTGCCCGAAAATTATTGGACAGTGGCTCCTATAATGTAAACGAAGTAGGGTTGAAAATTGGATACAGTACCGGAAGTCACTTCATAGCGGCATTCAAAAAGAAATTTGCTACCACACCAAAAAAATATTTAATGTCGATAAATCAAAACGTGCAGTAAACAATTGATTTCTTATAGTAAACAATAAATAAAAAATAGTTAATCACAATTTATAAAAAAGTAAGTTTATTTACTTTTATACCAACAAAAATCAGAAACATGAAAGGTGTATTATTAGTTAATTTAGGTTCTCCGGAAAGTCCAACTGCAAAAGATGTAAAAGCCTATTTAGATGAATTTTTAATGGACAAATACGTTATTGACGTTCCGTTTTTGTTAAGAGCCTTATTAGTTCGCGGCATTATTCTTCAAACAAGACCAAAAAAATCAGCTGCCGCTTACGCAAAAATATGGTGGGACGAAGGTTCTCCATTGGTAGTTATTTCTAAAAGAATGCACGAAAAAGTAAAAAAATTAGTAAACGTTCCTGTTTCCTTAGCCATGCGTTACGGAAATCCTTCCCTCTTATCCGGTTTACAAGAATTGCATGATAAAGGTGTGAATGAAGTGTTGCTTTTCCCGTTGTACCCACAACATGCAATGGCATCTACAACCACCATATTAGAACTGGCGGAAGACTTGCGTAAAAAACATTTTCCAGAAATGAAATTTACTATTGTTCCAGCATTTTATAACAAACCCGATTATTTACAAAACCTAGCTGATTCTATCAAAAGTCATTTAGCAGGTTTTAATTACGATCATTTACTGTTTTCGTATCACGGTATTCCGGAGCGTCACATTCGCAAAACGGATATTACCAAATCACATTGCAAAATTGATGGTTCTTGTTGCAACACACCATCACCAGCACATGAATTTTGCTACCGTCACCAATGTTACGAAACCACAAAACAAGTCGTTAAACTACTTGGAATTCCAGAGGGAAAATACAGCCAGACTTTTCAGTCTCGTTTAGCTGGTGACAAATGGCTAACACCTTACACAGATGTTGAAGTAAACAAAATGCCAGAAAAAGGAATTAAAAACTTAGCCGTTGTAACTCCAGCTTTCGTGTCGGATTGTTTGGAAACTTTGGAAGAAATTGCCATGGAAGCCAATCATGAATTTAAAGAACATGGCGGAAAGGAGTTTCTAGCAATTCCTTGTTTAAACGATAGTGACGATTGGTGTCAAACAGTTGGAAACTGGATTAATGATTGGGCGAAGTAAAAACACATTGCCACGAATTCTTTATTATAAATTCGTGAATTCGTGGCAAATCAAAAACTATAAATGGAATACTATAATTACCTTAAATCACTACACCTCATCTTTGTAACTACATGGTTTGCAGGATTATTTTACATTGTTCGCTTGTTTGTTTACCAAATTGAAGCGGCACAAAAACCGTCTCCAGAGAAAGAGATTCTTCAAAAACAATACAAAATAATGACGTATCGCTTGTGGTATATTATCACTTGGCCATCCGCATTCTTAGCCAGTATTTTTGCTTTTTGGATGTTGTTTTTTACTGACTTAGGACGTTCCTGGCTACAAATGCCTTGGATGCACGTAAAACTTGGCTTCGTATTTGCGTTGTATTTGTACCAATGGAAATGCCATTTAATTTTCAAAGAATTACAAAATGACCAAGTAAAATACACAACAAATTTTATGCGGTTGTGGAACGAAGGTGCAACCATTATACTTTTTGCAGTAGTTTTTTTAGTAATTTTAAAAAATGCAGTCAACTGGATTTATGGTGTAATTGGAATTTTCCTTTTTTCCGTCTTAATTATGCTTGGGTTTAAATTTTACAAAAAAATTAGAGAAAGAAATCAATCTTAATATGTTGAAAAGCTTCAAAATAGCAATGCTGTCATTACGAATCAGGATTTTCCTTTCGATGATCGTATTGATTATAATGGCTTCTGTCATACTGGCTTCTATTTCTATATTCCAATTTAAAAACGAAGCTAAAGTATACCACCAGGAGCGACTGGAGCGAAACGAAAATGCTATAAAGCAACACATTAACTACATCCTTGCCACCACAACCTATCCGTTAAATTCTGGCAATCTAGACTTAATCTTTAAAGATAAAATCCACGAATTATCCCATATCCACAATGTCGAAATCAACATTTACAGTCTAGACGGAAAATTGTTAAAATCATCCAAGGAATCATTTTCTATTGACAAAGTTGCGCCACCAATTCCCAAATATATTTTGAAACTGGTACGTTCCTCTATTGATAAAAGATATGTCGATATTAAAACTATCAATGGCAAAAAGAACCGCTCTGCTTTTAGCCAAATAAAAGATGATAAATTCAAACCCCTAGGAATCCTGAATCTGCCTTATGTTGAAGATGATGGCTATTATGAAAATGAATTAAACAGTTTTCTAATTCGCCTGGGGCAGGTGTATACCTTCATGCTCATTATAGCTTTTGCCTTTGCTTATTTTCTATCGTCCTACATCACAAAACCATTAAAAACAATTTCGGACAAACTTAGCGAAACAAGTTTGAGCCAAAAAAACGAGAAAATTGTTCTGGAAGCCAATAGCAAGGAAATTAATTTATTGATAAAGGCATACAACGAAATGGTGGATGAACTCGAGAAAAGCGCCATCAAACTAGCACAAAGCGAACGCGAAGAAGCGTGGCGAGAAATGGCGAAACAAGTAGCTCATGAAATCAAGAATCCGCTTACGCCAATGCGATTAACGGTACAAAGTTTTCAACGAAAATTTGACCCTACTGATCCCAATGTAAAGCAAAAAATGAATGACTACTCAGAAACTTTGATTCAACAAATTGATACTATGAGCGCAGTAGCTTCCGCTTTTTCAAATTTTGCATCGATGCCGGCACAGCAAAATGAAACTTTGAATGTGGTTGCTGTTGTAGAGCTGGCTATGGATATTTTCAACGAAGATTATATCGTTTTCCAAAGTGATTCTCCCGAAATTATTTCGAAAATTGACCGAACCCAATTGATCCGAATCATTACCAATCTGGCTAAAAACGCCATTCAGTCCATCCCGGAAAACCAAGAAAACAAAGCCGTTCTAGTGCGCATCCAAAAAGAAGAAAACAATGTCCTAATTACAGTAACTGACAACGGAATTGGCATTCAGCCCAAAGACGTCAACCGCATATTCGAACCAAAATTCACCACCAAAAACAGTGGCATGGGTCTTGGTCTTGGTATTATAAAAAACATTATCGAAAATTATAAAGGAACAATTACCTTTGAAACTAAATACGGCGAAGGGACTACTTTTATTGTTTCACTTCCAATAAGTAACACCTAAAAACACACTTATGAATTACGAAAATATTTTAATTGCAACAGAAAATAACATTACTACAATTACTATTAATCGTCCCACTAAATTAAATGCGTTGAATGTTGTCACTATAAATGAGCTGCATGATGCGTTCAAAACAGCAGGGGAAAACAATGCTATTCAAGTAATTATTTTAACCGGAAGCGGTGAAAAAGCTTTTGTTGCCGGTGCTGACATTTCAGAATTTGCTCATTTTTCGATCGAGGAAGGAGAACAATTGGCTGCAGAAGGACAAGAAAAATTATTTGATTTTGTTGAAAATCTAAAAACTCCAGTCATTGCAGCGGTCAACGGTTTTGCATTGGGTGGTGGATTAGAATTAGCGATGGCGTGCCATTTTAGAGTAGCTTCAGAAAACGCAAAAATGGGATTACCAGAAGTTTCACTGGGTGTAATTCCTGGTTATGGAGGAACACAACGTTTGCCACAATTGATAGGAAAAGGACGTGCGATGGAAATGATTATGACGGCAGGAATGGCAAACGCCCAAGATGCTCATAGAATAGGACTAGTAAATCATGTGGTGCCACAAGCAGAATTGTTACGTTTTTGTAATGAAATTGCGCAAAAGATCATGAAAAACTCCCCTTATGCTATTGGTAAAGCCATTGAAGCTATAAATGCTACTTTTAAAGAAGGGGAAAATGGCTATAAAACCGAAATAAAAGCCTTTGGAAAATGTTTTGGAACCGAAGATTTTAAAGAAGGAACAACGGCTTTCTTAGAGAAAAGAAAAGCAGTGTTTACTGGAAAATAATAACAAAAGAGAGCCGCATTGGTTCTCTTTTTAGTTTAAAAGTAACTATCCTTGAAAATAATCTTTGCGCAAAAATAGATTGTTTAATTTTCAACACTTAATTTTGCACACCCGTTTCGGACTTTAACTCACATCAAAAATCAAACTTATGTCCTTCCAACCTGTATTTGTACTTTTCTGGGAAAAGGTAAAAGAAAGCATCCAAAATGGAACTTACGCCAAATTAACACTTGCTAAAACCATAGGTGATACGGAACTAAAAAACATCTATGTGCGTCCCGTTTTATTGGAAAATGACCTATTTAGTCTTTCGGTTACGGCGCGTTACAAAACAGAAGAAATAGAGAGTTTTCATACGCTTGATGAAGCTTTCATGATTTTAGCTCCTTTCATGAACAACCCGTTTTTAACCGCATTGCTCTTTACAACAGAGAATGACATTACCTTTAAACTCAATAAAAAAAGAGTAGGAACCATTATTGAGCAAGCGCCCACTTTTAAAAACGCCTCGGATGTGATTTTGGAAATGAAAGTAAAAGGAATTACAATTTAAGATTCATAAATAACGATTGTTGATTTATGATTTAAAATCAGCAATCGAAAATCTTACTTATCCCCTTCCCATTCCGCATAAAACTGCGCTAGAAACCCTTCCATATAACGGTGCCTTTCTTTTGCAATTTGTTTACCAGTATCGGTATTCATCTTGTCCTTCAAAAGCAATAACTTTTCGTAAAAATGATTCAGCGTTGGCGCATCATTTTTCTTGTATTCTTCCTTGCTCATTCTAGAATTTGGAGCAATTTTAGGATCGTAGAGCGCTCTATTTTTAAATCCGCCATAATTGAACGCTCGGGCAATTCCAATCGCGCCAATCGCATCTAATCGGTCAGCATCCTGAACCACATCTAATTCAAGAGAAGAGAATTTCTTTTCGAAATTGCCTCCTTTGTACGAGATGTTTTCAATGATATGCACCACATGGGTGATAATTTCTTCATCTACATTTTCTGATTCTAAAAAATCGCGCGCTATTTTAGGGCCAACGCTTTCATCACCCTCATGAAACTTACTGTCTGCAATATCGTGCAGTAGAGCGCCAAGTTTGACAACAGTCACATCACAATCTTCGTTTTTTGCAATCAGAACAGCATTTTTGAACACTCTTTCAATATGAAACCAGTCGTGTCCACCTTCGGCATTTTCTAGTTTTGCTTTTACAAAAGAAATCGTTTTGTTTATTAATTCAGGGTATGTCATTGTTTATTTGCACTTAAAAAAAATGTTGAACTTTAAAGTTACTACTTCAAAACTCAACATTTTGTATCTATTTAGAACTCTAAAATTTATCGTATTACAGCGGGCTCCACCCATTTGAAAATATGGGATTCTTGAGGAATCACTAATCTTTCTGAAATTTTTGCCATTCTTCCTGGTAATTTCATCAAGTAGTCACGGGCTTTCTCCGCTTCTTCTGTCAAACTAGAAATTTTGTCAATTTCCCATTTGTCTATTAATTTTTGCATAATATCAACATAATCAGCTGCAGTGTAAACCCCAATTCGTTGTGCTGAATCAGAAAACTGTTCAAACGCAGTACCAATTTTTTCGCCAGATTCTCTCAAGAAATGGGCAGGCATAACAATTTTAGCTTTCATCATATATTGAAAGGCAAGCATCATTTCGCTTGGATCAACTTGAAAAATACGGTTTACAAATTCGCTGTAGGCATGATGATGACGCATTTCGTCACCAGCAATCATTTTGCACATTTTAGACAATTTGTTATCCCCATATTTCTTAGCCATTTGTGCCACTCTATTGTGCGAAACATAGGTTGCTAGTTCTTGAAAACTAGTGTATACGAAGTTTTTGTATGGATCTCTTCCGGTTCCAATATCAAAACCGTCGTTAATAAGATGTTGCGTAGTCATTTCTACCTCGCGCATATTAACTCTTCCAGACAAATACAAATACTTATTAAGTAAGTCCCCATGACGATTTTCTTCTCCGGTCCATTGTCTGATCCATTTAGACCAACCATTTCCGCCGTTTTCTACTTGGTCAATACCCTCAACATCCATTAACCAAGACTCGTAAGTGGGCAAAGCTTCTTCAGTAATGGTGTCACCTACTAAAGTTACCCAAAAATCGTATGGCAATTCTTTTGCAATTTCACGCAATTCTTTGACCTCATCAAAAAAAGTTTCATTTTGAGAATTTGGCAAAAAATCAGTTGGTTGCCATATCTTTTCTACAGGAATTAGATACTGATCGACAAAACTGTCAACGTTTTTTTCTAAAAACTGCATTACTTCTAATCGAATGTTTTTTGTTGACATTGTATATAAATTAAATTTTTATTCCTTGAACTACTGCTGTTTCTGTTTTCTCCATGAGCTCAGCAAAGTCATACTCTTTGACTGCTAAAGGTTTATGAACTGTAAAGGTAAGGCGATTTCCTAAACCTAACGGAAAAAATCCGTATTTTACCATTTTCCAAGAATTGTTTATTGTCACTGGAACGACATAGGCCGAAGGTGCATATTTGCACAAAATTTTAAAACCGCTTTGCGCAAATTCTTTTGGCTTTCCAGTTTTACTTCGTGTTCCTTCCGGAAAAATAACTGCTGAACGGCTATTTTTTTCTATATATTCAGCCAATCCTTTGATGGCTGGAATGGCTTGTTTAGAATCTTTACGATCAATAAGAACAGAACCTCCATGACGTAAATTAAACGAAACACTTGGAATCCCTTTCCCCAATTCCTTCTTACTTACAAATTTACAATGAAAACGGCGAAAAAACCAAATCATCGCAACAATATCGTACATGCTTTGATGGTTGGACACAAAAATTAGAGGCACATTTTTAGGAATGCTTTCTATGTTTTCAAATTTGTAAGTGGTCCCCAAAAGATTTGTGCATCTCACTAAGAAAAAATTCAAATAATCGACACTTTTTTTATGGGCTTGATAGCCAAAAACATGAAAGCAAATCCACTGAATAGGATGAAAAACAACCAAAGTAAGACCAAAACATAAATAATAAACGATGGAAATGGGATACGAAATTAATTTTTGCATGCTTTAAAAATTTGTCGCAAAAGTAAGGAATATTTTTTTAGTGGTATTTAAATATGAAACAATATACATGCTCAACGTTTAATCGTAACTTTGCCCATCAAAACCCATGTCTTTTTTCTATTAAAATGAACTTCACTTACCCAAAAAACGAAAAGCTAAAAAGTAAAATCACCATTGGATTATTGTTTACCGAAGGGAAATCAGTGTCTAAATACCCGTTGCGATTGGTATACAAATCAGGCACTTTTGGCGAAGGCGAAAAAATTAAAATGGGCGTTTCAGTCTCCAAAAAAAACTTTAAGAAAGCGGTAGACCGCAATTATTTCAAACGGGTACTCCGCGAAACGTATCGCCTTAACAAGCATCTATTGATAGATAATCTGGACCAACCGTATTCTTTTATGTTTTTTTATCAAACTAAAGACCGATTGACCTACCACGAAATTAACACCAAAACCGTTCAATTGTTTGAGAAATTTTTACTTCAAATAAAAAAAGAGGACTAGCATTTCTATTTTTTGTATTTTTAGCATTCAAATTTCCTGTTTATGAAGTCACTAGCCTTGTCTTTGATTGTATTAGTTTGTTTTTCCAGTTGTAAAAAAGCGGATGAATTAGGCAACAACTCCGATTTAATAAAACTTCCTCAGAAAGAAGTTTCCGCAGCAGATGCAGCTTATGAAACTACCGATAACAAATCACCTGCAAAAGAATCCGAAAAAAACATTGAACAAAAAATCATCAAAGAAGGCAATCTTCGTTTTGAAAGCAATGACTTAAATGCTACCTATACTCAAATACAAAATGCAGCAAAAAGTTATAAAGCTACCATACAAAATGATACGGAAGGCAAAGATTACACCTCCATTTTTAGAAGACTTATTATAAGGGTTCCAAGCAAAGATTTCGATTTGTTTTTAAAAGATATTTCAAAAGGAGTGGCGTATTTTGACAATAAAGAAATTTCCTCACAAGATGTAACTGCAGAATATATTGACATTGACGCACGATTAAAAGCCAAAAAAGTACTAGAAAACCGTTATCTAGAACTTTTGAAGAAAGCAAATAAAGTGTCTGAAATATTAGAAATTGAACAACAACTGTCCGCCATTCGTGAAGAAATTGAAGCCAAAGAAGGCCAATTGAATTACCTGCAAAACCGTGTTTCTTTTAGCACTATTACTATCGAATTTTACAAATCTGTTGCCAATGAAAGCGGCATAACGGTCTCTTATGGTATGAAAATCTGGACCGCAATCAAATCAGGGTTTAATTCTATTTCGAGTTTATTTATAAATTTACTCAGCATTTGGCCATTTATCATTATCCTATTTTCAATCGTTTATTTTATCAGAAAAAAAATTAAGTCCAAAAAAACATAAAAACAATGTATTCTTTCTTTAAAAAAAAATTCATAATTCCTGTTGTTGCATCCGCATTTCTATTTATTGGAACCAGTTTCAAAGATGATTTTTTTGAAATCGCCAAGCAAATTGAAATATTCACCACTCTTTTTAAGGAATTGAATAAAAATTACGTTGATGAAACAAATCCTGGTGACTTAATGGATAAAGCCATCAAAGGCATGTTGACCAGCTTAGATCCATACACGGTGTACTTCAACGAGCAGGATGTAGTGCGATTTAAGATAAACAACACTGGAGAATATACCGGAATAGGTGCTTTATTGACTCGGAAAGAAGACAAGTTAATCGTCAAGGAACCCTACAAAAACTACCCTGCTGACAAAGCCGGTTTGAAAGCCGGTGACGAAATTATACAAATAGGTGACGTACTTTTATCTGATTTTAAAGAGGAGACTTCCCAGCTTTTCAAAGGCACTAAGAACACTAAGATTGACATAAAATACATCCGACAGGGAAAAGTAAATAGTACCCAAATTATTCTTGACGAAGTCGAAATAAAATCAGTTCCTTTTTTTGCAAAAATAGACGAGAAAACCGGCTATATTGTATTGTCTCATTTTAACAAAAAAGCATCCTTGGAGACCAAAGAAGCTTTGGAACAACTCAAAAAAGATGGTGCTCAACGCATTATATTGGATGTAAGAGATAATCCCGGCGGACTTTTGAATGAAGCCGTGAATATTTGTAATTTATTTGTTCCAAAAAACGAGATTATTGTTACTACAAAATCAAAAATCGACAAACACAACAGCACCTATAAAACAAGCAAAGACCCTGTAGATACTGAAATCCCTTTGGTTATCCTTGTCAATGGTCGCAGTGCTTCTGCATCAGAAATTGTGGCTGGCGCCTTGCAGGATTTAGATCGCGCTGTAGTGGTAGGAAGCCGTAGTTTTGGAAAGGGATTAGTGCAAAGACCCGTGGATTTGACCTATGGAACGCAACTAAAAGTAACCATTTCACGTTATTACACGCCTTCTGGAAGATGCATTCAAGCACTGGATTATTCTCGCAAAGATAAAAATGGAATGGCCATAAAAACGGAAGAACAAAACTACCACGCCTTTAAAACCCGAAAAGGAAGAACAGTTTATGACGGTGGAGGAATCCAGCCTGATGTAGAACTGGAAGAAGCTAAATCGAGTCCAATAACCAACGCTTTATTGCGAAACGACGGAATTTTCAACTATGCTACCCGTTATTATTATAAAAATCCAGATTTAGGAAACAAAGTTCCAGTGATTTCTGATGCTGATTATTTAGATTTCAAACAGTTTTTGAAAACACAAAAATTCTCCTTTGATACTGAAACAGAATTGGCATTGAAAAACACTTTGGCTGTAGCCAAAAAGGAAAAACTAGAGGAATCTATCTTGGTTGAATACCAACAATTACTGAGCGCACTTCAAAAAAGTGAAAATGCATTATTGGATAAAAATCAAAAAGAAATAAAAAATCTAATGATAGATGAAATCATTAAACGCTACCAATATCAAGAAGGATTGTATCAATATTACATCAAAAACAACTCTGAAATTAAGAAATCAGTAAGTATTTTGAACAATGCGGATTACAAAACGATTTTGAAAATGTAAATTACTCCCTTATCATCTCAATATGCGGAATATCGTCTTCCAGATACATTTGGCTTGTTTGCACGAAGCCATGACTTTCATAGAATTTTTTCAAATACAACTGTGCGCCAATGGTAATTTTATCTTCGCCAAAATGGCTTAAAACACCAGCAATGGCTTCCCGCATTAGGTCATGTCCCCATTTTCTGTTGCGGTACTTTGCAGCGACCGTTACTCTGCCAATAGAGGCGTTATCAAAAGTGATTCCTGCTTTGAAAAGTCGGGCATGCGCCACTATTTTGCCTTCAAATTCTCCAATAAGATGCAAAGCCACAACATCTTTTCCATCCAAATCAAGGTAAACACAATTTTGCTCCACTACGAAAATTTCGCTTCTTAACCGAAGTAAATCATACAGTTCGTAAACAGAAAGTGCGTCAAACGCCCTTATTTTCCATTGTAGTGCCATGTTTTTAGTATTTTTTATAGAATACAAATAAAGGAAAATAAAAACTATCTTTTTGAGATAACAACTGATTTTATTATCGCTTCCAGTTCATGCATTAAGTCCCGTTTGTCTTTTGAGGGCGCATAACAAAAACCCTCTAAAACTAGGATTCGATTATAATCGGCATCGATAATGGCATAATTGATAAAAGGTCCCGACATAAAATCATTGTTTAACTGCCAGGTTCCCTTCGTTTCAAAGGTTTCTTTTCCGTCCAGATTAATCTTAAAAAGATATGGTGCATAAGCCTCTTCCGTAATCATATTTGTATTGGGTTCCTTTCCGCTGATGTATAAGTTCCCAATAGAATCCCGCATTTTAACGATACAGCTAATTAAATCTCCTCGTTTCTTAATGGTATTTAAGGGCACTTGATAAATTAAAAGACTGGTATTCCCTCCTATGATTTCTTTTTTTAGCCACAAAAAATTGCTTTTTTGAAGGACATAAGCATAGCCCGAAGGAACTTGTATTGAAAGGTGAAATTTGTTCTCGATTACTTTTGGGTCAATCAATGACTGGCTGTTGATTTTTTGACTTTCAGCTAGTTCACAATTTTTGATTGTCTCAATCATTTTAGGCGTATTCTTTTCGATACAGGCTATAATGTCAGCGGCAGTCTTGCCTGAAATATGAAATACATTTTGAGGTGATGCGTATTGATTTTTCTTGATTTCGAATTTGTTTTCCTCTGCTTTTTTCACCACTATAATCGCTCGGGTATCCGTCATGAAACCTTCTAAAAGCCGAACTGGATACTGATTGATGTTGAACAAAGGTTCTTCTTGTGGCAATCCAATTACTGGAGAAGCAAATTTGTTTCGAATGCTGTCGCCAATCTCGCCATTCCAAAACTGGTCATCAATTATAACTGAAATCGTATTGATTTTACCCGTCGTTTTACGAGGTTGGTGCTCATTTTCCTTTTTACAGGAAAACAATAGCAGAGAAACAAAAAGAAATATAAAATGGGTTTTATTCATTGCTATTCTATTGTGAAACAAAACCCAAATTTATAGAAGTTTATTGTATTATCCGTTAATTTTCAATTTCATTCCAGGTTTAATATCTTCACTGCTAATACCGTTCCATTTTTTTAAATCTGAAATACTTACACCTGGATATTTTTTGGCAATGCTAAATAGAGAGTCTCCTTTTTTTACATAATAGTCTGCCGAAGTTTTTTTAGCTGCCGAAGTTGCATTTGATTTGCTCTTAAAGGAATTAACAGTTGCTTTCTCAGTCACAATTACAATTTCATCTTTGGCAACAATCAAGCTTTTCCCAATAGCAATAGTGTTATTTGGCAATTTATTCCACAGTTTTAAATCTGACAAGGAACTCCCAAATTTACTGGCGATATCACCTAAATTATCTCCTTTTTGAACTACATATTCAATATCTTTTCGTTCAGGACCTGTAACTAATTCCTCTTTGCTTTCTAGCGCTTTTTTTACAACTTGCAATGAAGCTCCTAATTGTATTGTATTATTTGAAAGCCCATTCCATTCTAAAATTTCAGCAACAGTCACGTCGTATTTCTTAGCAATGCTTCCTAAATTATCTCCTTTTTGAACCACATAAAGTGATGCATCCTCATTTGCTAATGATGCAGAATTAACTTTTGTTTTTTCTTCTTTATTTATTTTTGATTCAACAGCAGCAGCTCTTTGATTACCTATAATTGTTGTCGAAGAAGACGAATTGTTCACAATTTTCAAACTTTTACCGTAAGCAATCGAATTGCCTTTCAGTTTGTTCCATTTTTTTATGTCAGCAACTTCAACATCGTATTTAGCGGCTATCACACCCAGATTATCTCCTCGTTTTACCTTATAATAGCTTGTTTTGGCTCCTGCGGTTTTTAGAACGGAACTAGTAGTATCCTTCGCGGCTATCGTCTTTTGTGAGTGAAACGGTCTTTCGCGTTTGTCTGATTCATATTGGGCATAGGCATAAATCTGGTCTTCATTTGAAGCAAAAACAGCTACTTTATCTTGCGGAAGCCTCAAGAAATGATATTGATCTTTATAAAACGGAATCACATTGAGTTTATATGATGGATTTAAAAGTTGCAGTTGCGACAGGGGAACATCAAGCAAATCTCCTATTTGTTTGAACGACATTTGCTTCTTAATCATTATAGTATCTGTGGCAAAGTGTTGCACTGTTGCTCTTTTTGGAACAATTCCGTGTTCCTTGTGGTATTCATAAAGATACATTGTTGCTAAGAAAGCTGGCACATAACCCTGCGTTTCTTTAGGAAGATTTTTTCTAATATTCCAATAATTTTTTTGTCCACCAGAACGCCTAATGGCTTTAGAAACATTACCTGGACCTGAATTGTAAGACGCTAGCACTAAATCCCAATCACCAAATATTTTATACATATTAGTCATATATTGGGCGGCGGCTTCGCTAGATTTCAAAGGATCACTGCGTTCATCCACATAAGAATCGATTTTCAACCCGTATTGTTTTCCTGTATGATACATAAATTGCCATAATCCGGTAGCCCCCATTTTAGAAACAGCCCTTGGATTCAAAGCCGATTCCACAACAGCCAAATATTTGATCTCCAAAGGGACATTCTTTTTGGCTAAAGCCTCTTCAAACAGTGGGAAATAATATTCTGAAACACCCATTAATCGTTCGAAAGAACTTTTTCGGTTCTTTAAAAATGATTTGATGATGTTTTCTAATCCTTGGTTGTACTCAATATTGAAAGGTGATTTGGCGTCCATCGCTGCTAATCTCTCTTTGAGAAGTTCAGTTGACAATTCGTGTTCAATTTCTTCATCAATATTAATATTCTTAATATCATCAGAAATGGTATTGTACAAATCTAAGTTGACGAGTTCATTCATCCATAAACTATCTACGCGAGCGGCTAAATCATTGTTTACGAAAGATTTCTTGATGGAGTCTAAATAAGATAATTTAGTTTCAAATTTATTACTGCTATTATTTTCAAAGCTTTCCTGCGAAAATAATTGTACGGATACTAATAGCAAAAGGGACAGAGTGGTGTTTTTTATATTCATATTTTTACGATCAAGGACCTATATTTCAAATGATTACAAAGCTTAATATTTTACAAACATAATAGCTTCAAACTAAAATTTTGTTTAAATATTGTTAAAAATGCAATATTTGAACTAATTATGCGGAATTTTCTACTGTTTAACTATCAATAATGCGTTTTGAAACACAATTCGATACTATTTGAAACTAAAAAAACCTTAGCGATACAATGTATCGCTAAGGTTTTGAAAATTATGCATTGTAGTAGGTATACTAAATGTGAGTTCTACTTCAAATCCAAACCATATTTTAGTCTAAAATAGCTGCAATTCCAGGCAGCACTTTTCCTTCCAGCATTTCCAGCATGGCACCGCCACCAGTTGAAACATAGCTTACCTTATCTTCTAACCCAAATTGTTTTACAGCCGCAACTGAATCGCCTCCACCCACAAGTGAAAACGCTCCGTTTGCCGTGGATTCGGCAATAAAGTTTCCTAAGGTAATGGTACCGTTTGCAAAATTTTCCATTTCAAAAACGCCTAACGGCCCATTCCAAAGAATAGTTTTAGAATCCATTATTACTTTTTTGAAGTTTTCCAATGATTTTGGTCCTGCATCAAGTCCTTGCCAACCCTCCGGAATTTTATTTACATCTACTATTTGTGTATCGGCGTCATTTGAAAAAGCATTTGCAGCCACAACATCAACCGGAATATGAATCTGAACGCCTTTTTCTTTAGCCAAACGAAGGATTTCCAATGCCAATTCTTGTTTGTCATCTTCACAAATAGAATCACCTATCTTACCTCCTAATGCTTTTATGAAAGTAAATGTCATTCCACCACCTATAATCATGTGGTCTACTTTATCTAGAATATTTTCGATAACGGTAATTTTAGAAGACACTTTTGAACCTCCAAGAACTGCTGTTACCGGTTTTACACTATTTTTCAAAACTTTATTCAAGCTCTCAATTTCTTTGGCCAATAATAAACCAAAGCATTTTTCTGTTGGAAAAAACTGTGCAATAATCGTAGTTGAAGCATGTGCTCTGTGCGCTGTACCAAAAGCATCGTTTACATAAATATTGCCAAGTGACGCTAGTTTTTTTGCAAAAGAAACATCTCCAGCCTCTTCCTCCGCATGAAAACGAAGATTTTCTAACAATAAAACTTCCCCAGATTTTAAATTTGCAGCCGCTTTCGTTGCTTCTTCACCAATGCAGTTTGAAGCAAATTGAACGGGCACTCCAAGAATTTCAGAACAAGTTGACAGAATGTGTTGCAACGAATACTTTTCTTCGACTCCTTTTGGTCTGCCTAAATGCGACATCAAAATTACGCTTCCACCTTGTGCAATAATGGCGTCAATGGTGGGTTTTGCTGCTTCAATACGTGTAGCATCTGTCACGTTGAAATTTTCATCCAAAGGCACGTTGAAATCTACTCGTATTATGGCTTTTTTATTGTTGAAATCGAAATCATTTAAAGTTTTCATTGGTCTATTTTTTTAGTTTAATTTTCTTAGAAAGAACAACAAATATAGAACTTTTAAATTGTTAATAAATTAAAGCAAAGCACGTGAAATAAGTTTTAAGCAACGAAATCGATGTAAATATATAAATAATGCTCCTTTTTAATCATTTATCCGTTTAATATTATAAAATAGGGGTCATTTTATTTTCTGAAACACAGCTGCTATTTTTTACTTTTTCGAATCTTAACCAATGCAAACGCAGCTGTTCTTAACATACATTTATTACGAATTGATTTTAAAGTTTTTTAAAACTTTCGTAGCAATAATTGATTTCTATATAACACATGTATTTGTAATTTGTGCATTCGTGGCAAAAGCAACTCCTGCGTTTGCGCCGAAACTTTGCCTCTTAAAATTTTAGACTAACCCATTTTCTTCTATCTTTGCTTTATGCAATTTTCAGAAATTTTAGGGCAAGAACACATTAAAAGTCATTTGACAAAAAGTGCTAATTTGGGAAGGATTCCACATGCGCAGCTATTTGTTGGTCCTGAAGGAAGTGG
>RRZU012229532.1_pt1 | contig 27277 bp, 21 predicted proteins | sample 2165561 | NCBI WGS metagenome assembly RRZU01 (sample SAMN10456909, study PRJNA506462) | wastewater metagenome | isolation source: wastewater sludge | place: USA: Moscow, Idaho | reverse complement strand
TTTAGTTTTTGGAAAAACTCCAAGAAGAACCGTAATAAATATGAAAATCTGCGCCGCGAGCGCTATGCAGATGCTCCAGCACCGACTTGGTCGAGCATTTGGTCGGGTAATGATGAGGCATTACTGACGATCTTTCGTCACCATGACAGTGCGGCAGTGGCAAAGGGTTTGGTTGGTGAAATACCGCAAACCATGTGGTTAATGGATTTTCCATTGCTTGAGCGTACTTACTATGAGCTGGTGGTGAATTTTGATGTATATGGCAACCTGGCTCACCAAGCCCAGACACGTTTGTATTTTGACCTGATTCGCAACGGCTCAGAAGTTAACTTTTTACGCTTAATGCCCCGCGATGTACGAGAAGATGAGTTGGAAGACTGGTATCAAAAGAGCGGTAAGATCAAAATGTGGATGGATTACACCAAAATTGATACCAAGACAAAAAGCGATTTGGGTTTACCCAGTGAAAACAGTATCTACGCATTTGCCGAGCAGGCTTTGCAGCGTTTTAAAGATATCAATGCCCGTCCTGATCCAATTAACCGTTGCCGCAGCGCCTATTGTCACCGTGATGGGTTGAGCAATGAAGCTGCCGCCGCTGAGCAAAGCTTGTCACGTTTAACTGCGCGTCCGGCTGCAGCTTTTAAAGCCATTCATTTTTTGCCGGAAGCCACCATGCTGCGCGTGGAGTTTAACGATGGTGAGCGAGAGGTGTATAGCGTGCTGCGCAACCGTGCGCACAGTAATGTGGCTTTTATGATGGGAGAAGAGCGGCGCTATCAGCCAGGGTTGGATACTTTAACCGTTTACCCAGAAGTGCTGAGCAGCTATCCGAACTTTATCTTTAATGTGCCAGCGGCCGAAGTGCCAAGTTTTGTTGGAGCGTTAGAGCAAGTGCATGATATCGACAGCTTTCGTAGCGTTGTTGAACGCTGGGGTATACGCCGTACTCACCCACAATTCTGGCAGTATTTCCATGATCTGAGCGAGCATATACGTGAGCGCAAGCCGTTAGAGGCTGGGGTGTTGGATATGAATCGCTATGAGAATCTATAAGCTCTTTGGGCTGATGTAACAGTGCGCCTTGGCCGACTGCTCGCAGCGGGTCAAGGCGCAGTTGTTATTGTTGATCTAGAAAGCGTTCATGCCACTCCACTAGAGGAATTGGCGCCTGGAGTTTTTCACCATAAATGACTGAGTAAGCCAGTACGTTTTGTACGTAAAGACGCGTCTCGTCAAAGGGGATAGTTTCCACCCAAACATCGTAGGGTAAGTGTTTGGCGTCGCGCAGCCATTGACGTACACGTCCTGGGCCGGCGTTATAGGCAGCAGAGGCAAGGACGCGATTGCCCTTAAACTGGCCTAAGACCTGGCTTAAGTAAGCTGCTCCCAGTTGGATATTAATCTCAGGGTTGACGGCGCTACGCGGTGTGGCCAAGGGAATACCATAGCGCTGCGCAGTCTCTTTGGCTGTGGCGGGCATCAATTGCATCAAACCCATAGCACCCACATGTGATTTGGCTTGGATCATAAAGGCGCTTTCTTGGCGCGTTACGGCAAAAATCCAGCTGGAATGGATGCCTCGGTTTTTAGCCTCAGCAACAAAGTTACTGCGATGCGCCATGGGGAAGCGAATTTCCAAATCATCCCAGTACTGGGCTTTGCTGATGGTGCGAATAGCAGGGAAGTACCAGCCCATATCGTAAGCAATACGCGCTTGTGCCACTAGTTCATCACGGCTTAAAGCATTGCTCAGGTGGTACCACTCGCGCTGTGCTTCAGTGCTTTGCTCAAGGGCGTCAAACTCTAAAGCACGCTGCATACCAGCAGCGTTGCGTACTTTTTGGATGGTTTTGGGCTGTAACTCAAGGGCTTGATGCTTCAAGTAGTAAGGTTGCTCACTGCGGTCGGCAGCCATAAAACCATAAAAATCGCGCTCGCGGGCCAAAGGCTGATAGAGCACCAGCGGTTGCTTACTGTTGGGCTGGGCTAACTGTAAACTGCGGGCCTGCCAGTAGCGCCAACGATTGCTATTGGCTAAGTCCTCTGGCAACTGTCCGATGACTGTGTAGGCTTCGCTCCAGCGTCCTAGACGTAGCAATAAGCGCACACGCCATTCACTGAGGTTGGCATTTTGCAGCTGTGGATCATACTTTTGCATAACTGCTAAAGCCCGTGCATCGAAGCGCTTGGCTAAGCGCAAGCCAATATCATTGGCGATGCTCAATTGGTCTTCTGCGCTGAAGCGCAAGGTTTTCTCGTAGTGCTCAAGCAAGCGTAAACTGGCATCTAAATCTTGTCGGGCTAGCTTGCGTAAACCCAATGCAACCACTTCAGCATTTTTTGCATCGGCACTATTAAAACGCTCAGTTTGCTTAAGTAATTCAGGCTTTTGCGCGACATCAACAAGCTTTTTCCCCAGCAGCTGTTGTTTGTCGAGTAGTTTTATCAGGTAGTTAGCCACGCCGTAGTTGCCAGCATCTGTGGCCAGCTTTAAGCGTTGCCAGACTTTATTTTCAGTCAATTGCCCAGCGGCACGCCAGCTATCAAAGAGTGGGTCGCAGGCGTTGGGTTGGGAACGGGCACTAAGCCAAAGTTTTTCTGCGCTGCTGTAGGCCGCTTGGCTTTGGCCACTGTGCAGTTGATATTGGGCAAAGCGGCAGTCAAGCTCAGTAAAGTTTAATTCTGGGCTGTAATACTTTAAAAATAATGGCCATTGCTGGCGTTCACTGAGCAAGCGTAACCAGCGCAGTTTCATCCAGTTAATTTGTGGTAAATCACCGTGCTCAAGTAAAAATTTCTCCACCTCATCGTTACTGGCGCTGGGCAGACGTTGGGTTAATTCATCGTAGGCTAAATAAGGTGTTAATGGATAGCTGCGTAAAGCTGCGCGGTTGTTTAAATACACTGACGCATCGTTTTTACTCAGCGCTGATTTAGCTTGGCTGTAAAGAGTGCGTTGCTGGGCTAATGAAGCAGCAGAGGCTGTAGATAGGGGGTGGTGCAGACTGGCAACAAGTAACACCAGCGGTAATAAATAGCGACTGCGCATAAAAAATCCTACAAAAATAAATGCCCAGTAAAACGCCAGAAGACAATGCTCTTGCGGCGAAGGCAGCATAGCTTATCTGCTTGTGTACAGCGGTGAAAGGGGCGTGCGCATGGTTAAACACAGATATTCAACGAACTCTAGTGCGAATCTGTACAATACATCGCAGATTTTAGGAGAACCACAATGACTTTGCTCAAATTAACTCAAGTATCTCTCGCTTACGGCGCTACCCCTCTTTTAGAAGAGGTTTCGTGGCAGATTGCGCGTGGCGAACGCGTGTGCATTATTGGCCGCAATGGTACGGGCAAGTCAAGCATGCTGCATATCGTTAAAGGCACACGCGCCCATGATACTGGTGAAGTGTGGCGTGCGCCGGGTCTGAAAATTGGTGAGTTACCGCAAGAGTTGCCAGTGGCCGATGAGCGTACTGTTTTTGATGTGGTGGCCGAAGGTCTAGATGGTGTGGGTGAGCTGTTGGCTGAGTTTAATCATTTGAGCCAAAACATCAGCAATGATGAAGACTTAAATAAGCTCATGCATGTGCAGCAAGAGTTGGAAGCCCGCGATGGCTGGCGTTTGCAGCAGCTAGTGGACAGCACTTTAAGCCGTTTGCAGTTGCCTGCAGAGAAAAAACTGAATGAATTATCTGGTGGTTGGCGTCGTCGAGTTCTGCTGGCTCAAGCGTTAGTGGCTGAGCCTGATTTACTCCTTCTGGATGAGCCGACCAACCACTTGGATATTGGCGCTATTGCGTGGTTAGAAGATGCTTTATTGAATTTTACTGGTGCAGTGCTGTTTATTACTCACGACAGGGCCTTCTTACAAAACTTGGCTACGCGCATTATCGAGTTAGATCGTGGTCATTTAATTGACTGGGATGGCGACTATGCAAGCTTTCTGGTGCACAAAGAGCAACAGCTGGCCGCAGAAGAAACCGCCAATGCCTTGTTTGATAAAAAGCTGGCGCAAGAAGAAGTATGGATTCGTCAAGGGATTAAAGCGCGTCGTACCCGTAATGAAGGCCGCGTGCGTGAGCTTAAAGCCTTGCGGGTCGAGCGCAGTCAGCGGCGCGAGCGCCAAGGTACTGCCAATATTAATATTGGTGCAGCAGAGAAGTCCGGTAAACAAGTCATAGTGGTGGATAAGGTTAGCTTTGCCCACGAGGGTGGTCGCGAGCTGATTAAAGATTTTTCCATGGTCTTGCAGCGCGGAGACCGTATTGGTTTATTGGGTGCTAACGGCAGTGGTAAAACCACGTTGCTGAAATTGCTGTTGGGTGATTTGCAGCCCACTAAAGGCACAATCGAAGTGGGCACTAAGCTTGAAGTGGCTTACTTTGATCAGTTACGTCATCAGCTTGATCCAGAAAAAACAGTGATTGATAACGTCGGTGAAGGCAGCGACACCATCATGATCAATGGGCAAAGCAAGCATGTGCTGAGCTATCTGGGTGATTTCTTGTTTAGCCCACAGCGTGCCCGCACACCGGTGAAAGCTTTATCCGGTGGCGAACGCGCACGTTTATTACTGGCTAAACTTTTTACTCGCCCAGCGAACTTGCTAGTGCTGGATGAACCGACCAACGACCTTGATGTAGAAACCCTCGAACTGCTCGAAGAAGTGCTGATGGAGTTTAAAGGCACTGTCTTGATCGTCAGTCACGACCGTGCATTCCTCGATAACGTAGTGACCAGTACCTTAGTCTTTGATGGCACGGGTAAAGTGCGTGAGTATGTCGGTGGTTTTGATGATTGGCTCAGACAGGGCGGCAGTATTCGTTTGCTAGGTGCCGCTGATGAGCTTGAAACTGCCGAGCAAGTCACAAAAGAAACAGATAATGCTGACGCAGAGCAAGTGACTGCGCAGAATTCAGATCAGCCCATGCAAAAGCCAACGGATGATGGCATAGTGCCCAAAAAGAAGTTGAGCTATAAGCTGCAACGCGAACTTGATGCAATCCCAGCAAAAATTGAAGACTTAGAAACCGAGCTGAATGCTTTGCATGAGCAGGTTTCGCAAGTTGACTTTTATCAGCAACCGCTTGAGACAACTGAAGCAGTACTGGCGCAAATAACTGCGGTACAGGAACAGTTGGATGTTGTGCTTGAGCGCTGGGCCGAGTTGGATAGTTAACTATTGGAGTGAGATGTATGGCTGTAGAGTACAGAATTACGCTGGATGATGAGCATGCGTTTAATTATAAAATTGAACTGGAGCGCAACCAGTTAAGTACTGTGCAGCAGACCTCTCCACACCCTTGGACACGTTTACAACATCAGCAATGCAGCAATTGCCCGTTGCGCAGTGAAGAGCATGAATATTGCCCCACTGCGGTTGACTTGCAGACTATCGTCGAGGATTTTGGTGGCTTGCCAGCCTTTAAAAAAGCTTGGGTGCATGTGCGTACCAGTGAGCGTGAATACAGCAAAATGGTCAATCTAGAAGAAGGTCTGCGTTCACTGCTTGGGGTGGTTATGGCAACTTCTGCTTGCCCTATTTTGGCCCAACTAAAGCCCATGGCGCACAATCACTTGCCTTTCGCTAGCAGTAACGAATTTGCTTTGCGTACGATCTCTATGTACTTGATGCGGGAGTTGTTTAACGCCCGTGATGGTAAAACTCCAGACTGGGAGTTAAGCGGTTTGACTGATGACTTCAAAGCCTTGCAGTTGGTAAATCAGGCGCTTTGGCACCGAATTCACGACGCCTGTGCAGGGGATACCAATCTTAAAGCGTTTTTGAATTTCTTCTCAATGTCATCGAGCATGACCTATTCATTAGAGACGCAGTTGCAAAAAATCCGCCCCTTAGTCATGAGTTAACCCTTGCGCAAGGCTACGCAATGCAGCCTTGCGGATACGGTTTAGTCTTCAGTAGTACGTTTCTTCAACTCAATTGCCAGTACGTCGCAGGGGGCGCCGGACAGTAGGTCATTTGTAGTTGAGCCTAGCAGCAGGGCTAAACCGTGACGGCCATGGCTACCGACTACAATTAGATCACAGCTGTGCTCTTGGGCCAGCAGGTGGATTTCTTGACGTGGTTGCCCGTAACGCAAGTGACAGTTGTTTTCTTTGAGTAACTCGTGCTGCTCGGCCAGTATGTTGAGTTTATTTTGTGCTTGCTCGGTCTGTTGCTGCTGCAGCAAAGATAAGTCCATGGGGACATCACCGCCAAACACCATGGTCAAAGGTTCAACAACATGCACTAAAGTGACTTTACACGCTAAGGCTACGCTGAGTTTGTGGGCTTGGGCTAAAACGTGGTGACAATCTTCAGTGAGATCAATTGCAACAAGCAAGTGAGAATATGCCATTTCGGCCTCCAAATGCGCTGACTGTGCTAACAGAAAGCGCAGTTAATCTTATATGTTTAATAGCGCATATTCAGTGGCTAACTGCTCAAGACCTTGGGTGATACTGCGTGCATATTTGTCAATCACGAAAGGTACGCTGTTTTCGTTGTAATTTTTCAACGAGCGTTCAATGTAGCGCCACTTTACCTCAATTGCACGTAAAGACTTGCTGGTAGCAGGGGTATTTTGCGAGCTACTAAGTAACAGTTGCAAGTTATTGGCAAATTGCTCACTTAACTGGTCAAGGGGCTGCTTTTCTCCATCGGCAAAAAAAGAGGCACCAACCGATGCGCTGCGTGCCGCATAGTCCGCGGCAATACCTTGCATCAAGAGACTTTGCTCGCGGGCCAATTGGGTGAGTTCGGGTAACGAGTAGTTGGCGACTTGGCTAATAAGCTGCTCGGCTTCCGTGCCTATTTTTAGAATTTTACTGTTGAGGTTTGCCAGGTCAGCTACAGGCTGGAGGTCGGAGTAACCTTGCTCAATGATGGCGCTGATTAAATAATCCAGCTGAGCTTTATAGCTGCTGAGGTCATGTTGCAACTGCTGAAGAAGTGCTTGGGCATTGGGGTCAGTGGGGGCGGTGATTTTATTTAAATAAGCTAAGGCTTGGGCTGCATTGTTCTGGGCTTCTCTGGCGTAGTGTTGATCTTGTTCTTGGCCATTAAACATATAAAAGCCGCCGATGCTTCTTTGCGTGGCAAGGCGCATAGCATATAAGTCATTGAGCGCATGTTCAGCGCTAACTTGCGGGGTGCTGCTGGTGCTGTCTGCTACAGCAGAGGATACGGGCAGCGCAATGATTGCACTTAAGCACAGTGCCAAAATTGGATTCTTCATGACTGGAAGCTCCGAGGATGCGTAATATTTGTTGTTTTTATTAAAAGGCTATGGTGCCTCTTTTGATTTGACTCTACCGCGTGATAATGAATTTGGCTACAGTGTTGTTGCCTCGAGTGCTAAAAGAGCTTGGTTAGGGCTGATTGGCTGAGCTGCAGATAAATAAATTATCCTTATAATACAATGGCTTCAGCTGTGTTTGACACATATTTAGGTGATTTCTTCGAGACTAACAATTGACAAAGGGGAAGAATTCCGTGAATGTGTGTCTACCCAAATCAAACGGGCGTATGAAATGCATGTTGGCACTGCCATTTACATTCTTTTGAATATAAAAAGGCTTGTATGCTGACAGGTGTTTCGCAAAGTGCCTTGCACAGTGTTTAATGGCTGTCAGTGCCCAATGTGTGACTGTTCAGCTTCCATATCGTGGAGATCAGTTGATGATTTACGAAGGTAAAGCCATCACGGTGAAGACTCTTGAAAGTGGTATCGTCGAATTAAATTTCGATCTCAAGGGTGAGTCCGTCAACAAGTTTAATCGTCTAACCCTTACCGAGCTGCGTGAAGCAGTGGATGCAATCAAAGCCAATAACGATGTTAAAGGCGTGGTTGTAACCAGTGGTAAGGATGTATTTATCGTTGGTGCAGACATTACTGAGTTTGTTGACAACTTTAAGCTCTCTGAAGAAGAGCTGGTTGCCGGCAACCTTGAAGTCAATAAAATCTTCAATGATTTTGAAGACCTTAATGTGCCAACCGTTGTTGCAATTAATGGCATCGCTTTAGGCGGTGGTTTTGAAATGTGCCTTGCTGCGGATTACCGCGTCATGGCTGACAGCGCTAAAGTGGGTCTGCCTGAAGTTAAGTTAGGTATCTACCCAGGCTTTGGCGGCACAGTACGCTTAACCCGTGTGGTTGGTGCTGATAATGCCATTGAGTGGATCGCTGCTGGTAAAGATGCACACGCTGAAGAAGCATTAAAAGTGGGTGCTGTAGATGCAGTGGTTGCAGCTGATAAGTTGCTCGAAGCCTCTGTTGATCTAGCTAAGCGCGCTATTTCTGGCGAGCTGGACTACAAAGCAAAACGTCAACCGAAGCTAGAAAAAATCAAACTCAACGCCATCGAGCAAATGATGAGCTTTGAGACTGCGAAAGGTTTTGTTGCTGGTAAAGCGGGTCCAAACTACCCAGCCCCCGTTGAAGCCATTAAAACGATCCAAAAAGCAGCCAACCATGGCCGTGACAAGGCTCTAGAAATTGAAGCGAAAGGCTTTGCTAAGCTGGCTAAAACTTCAGTTGCTGAAAGCCTAATTGGTCTGTTCTTAAATGACCAAGCGCTTAAGCGTAAAGCTAAAGTACACGAGAAAATTGCCCGTGATGTGAAGCTGTCTGCAGTTTTGGGTGCTGGTATTATGGGCGGCGGTATTGCTTACCAGTCGGCTCTAAAAGGCACACCAATTCTGATGAAGGATATCCGTGAAGAGGGTATCCAGTTAGGTCTTGATGAAGCTGCTAAGTTGCTGGTTAAGCGTCTTGAGCGTAAGCGCATTAAGCCTGATGCCATGGCTAAAGCACTCAATGCAATTCGCCCAACCATGTCTTACGGTGATTTCGGTCATGTCGATATCGTGGTTGAGGCTGTAGTTGAGAATCCAAAAGTTAAGCACGCAGTGCTGGCAGAAGTTGAGCAGCATGTTGGTGAGAACACCATTATTGCTTCGAATACTTCAACTATCTCAATTAACTTGCTGGCGAAAGCTCTGAAGCGTCCAGAAAACTTTGTCGGTATGCACTTCTTTAACCCAGTGCATATGATGCCTCTGGTTGAAGTGATCCGTGGTGAGCACTCTTCTGATGAAGCGGTTGCAACCACTGTTGCTTATGCGCAAAAAATGGGTAAAAACCCAATCGTAGTCAATGACTGCCCAGGCTTCTTAGTCAACCGCGTATTGTTCCCATACTTTGGTGGTTTCGCCAAACTAGTCAGCGCTGGTGTGGACTTTGTTCGCATTGATAAAGTCATGGAGAAATTCGGCTGGCCTATGGGTCCTGCCTACTTAATGGACGTGGTAGGTATTGATACCGGACACCATGGTCGTGACGTAATGGCTGAAGGCTTCCCAGATCGCATGAAGGATGATCAACGTTCAGCGGTTGATGCGCTGTATGAAGCAGATCGTCTAGGTCAGAAAAATGGCAAAGGTTTCTATGCTTATGAAACTGACAAGCGCGGCAAGCCGAAAAAAGTTGTAGATGATGCTATCGCAGAAATTTTAGCGCCTATCGTTTACGACAAGCGTGAAGTGACTGATGAAGACATCATTAACTGGATGATGATTCCGTTATGCATGGAAACTGTACGCTGTCTTGAGGACGGTATTGTTGAAACTGCAGCTGAAGCAGATATGGGCTTAATTTACGGTATTGGTTTCCCTCCTTTCCGTGGTGGCGCGTTGCGTTACATCGACAGTATTGGTGTGGCTGAATTTGTTGCTTTGGCAGACAAATACGCTGACTTGGGTGCGCTATATCACCCGACCGAGAAATTGCGTGAAATGGCCAAAAACGGTCAAACCTTTTTCGGTTAATCGCGGACAGATTAGAGCGGGAGTAAAGAAATGAGCTTGAATCCAAGAGATGCAGTAATTGTCGACTTCGGCCGTACCCCAATGGGTCGTTCGAAAGGTGGCATGCACCGCAACACACGTGCTGAAAATATGTCAGCAGAGTTAATCAGTGGTGTACTTAATCGTAATGAGAAAGTAGACCCAACTGAAGTTGAAGATGTAATCTGGGGTTGTGTAAACCAAACCCTAGAGCAGGGTTGGAACATTGCCCGTATGGCGTCTTTGATGACACAAATCCCTCACACCAGCGCAGCGCAAACTGTCAGCCGCCTGTGTGGTTCATCCATGAGCGCATTGCACACTGCAGTACAGGCTATTCAAACCGGTAACGGTGATGTGTTTGTAGTGGGTGGCGTTGAGCACATGGGGCACGTCAGCATGATGCATGGTGTGGATCCAAACCCACACATGTCGCTGTACGCGGCCAAAGCCTCGGGCATGATGGGCCTAACTGCTGAGTTGCTCGGTAAAATGCACGGGATTAGCCGTGAACAGCAAGATGCATTTGGTGAGCGTTCGCACCGTTTGGCACAAAAAGCCACTGTTGAGGGTAACTTCAAAAACGAAATTATCCCAATGGAAGGCTATGACGCTGAAGGTTTCTTGAAAGTGTTTGACTATGACGAAACCATTCGTCCTGAGACAACACTGGAAAGCCTAGCGGCATTGCGTCCAGCATTTAACCCTAAAGGCGGTACTGTGACTGCTGGTACATCTTCGCAAATTACTGATGGTGCTTCTTGCATGATCGTAATGTCTGCGCAGCGTGCTAAAGATCTCGGTATTGAGCCAATGGCGGTGATTCGTTCAATGGCTGTTGCCGGTGTTGATCCAGCAATCATGGGCTACGGTCCAGTGCCAGCTACACACAAAGCGCTGAAACGTGCTGGCGTGAGCATTGATGACATTGATTTCGTTGAGCTTAACGAAGCCTTTGCCGCACAAGCATTGCCAGTTCTGAAAGACCTGAAACTGCTTGATAAAATGGAGCAGAAGGTTAACTTGCACGGTGGTGCGATTGCTTTGGGTCACCCATTCGGTTGCTCAGGTGCGCGTATTTCCGGTACGTTACTCAATGTGATGCAGCAAAACAGCGGTACTTTAGGTTTGGCGACCATGTGTATTGGTCTTGGCCAGGGTATCTCTACAGTATTTGAGCGCGTGTAAACGTTCGTTAAAATACTAAAGCCGAGGCCTTGTGCCTCGGCTTTTTTGATTAGGGCGCAGCAATGAATTTACCAACAGGAATTTATCAGCATTATAAAGGCCAGCAGTATCGGGTGATTGGTGTGGCTAGGCACTCGGAAACTGAAGAGCAATTGGTGGTCTATCAGACGCTGTATGGGGCTTTTGATCTATGGGTCAGGCCATTATCGATGTTTCTTGAAAGTGTCGAAATTGATGGTCTGCAACAGCCGCGTTTTGCTTTACTGCAAGAAGAAAAACCCATGTTGACTGGGTCATAAACTGGCGATCAATTTTCGCAAAAACTTGACCTAGGTGGCTTTCAACCTATATATAGCCTCATCAAGGCTAGTTAACTATATTTTTTATGTGATATTTCAAGCGCTGGTACAGGCATATCACCCTATCTATTCCAGGAATATTCTAAGCAATGAGCAAATCGCTGGTTATCGTAGAGTCCCCTGCTAAGGCGAAGACAATCAACAAGTACTTAGGTAATGAGTACGTGGTGAAGTCCAGTGTGGGCCACATTCGTGATTTACCGACGAGTGGCTCAGGTTCTAAAACGCCAGCTAAGCGTGGTAAAGCAGCTGAAACTGCCGAGCTTACGCCGCAGCAAAAAGCCATGCGCCAATTGGTTGGCCGAATGGGTATTGACCCAGAAAACGGCTGGAAGGCACGCTACGAAATTTTACCTGGCAAAGAAAAAGTAGTTGAAGAGCTACGCCGCTTAGCCAAAGACGCTGACACTATATATCTGGCAACGGACTTGGACCGCGAAGGTGAGGCCATTGCCTGGCATTTGCGTGAAGCCATTGGTGGTGATGACAGCCGTTATAAGCGCGTGGTCTTTAACGAAATTACTAAAAAAGCTATCCAGGGTGCATTTGCTGAGCCAGGACAGTTGGATATTGATCAAGTCAATGCGCAGCAAGCGCGGCGTTTTTTAGACCGCGTGGTTGGTTTTATGGTCTCACCACTGCTGTGGAAGAAAGTAGCCCGCGGACTGTCTGCTGGGCGAGTGCAGTCGGTAGCAGTTAAGTTGGTGGTTGAGCGTGAAAAAGAAATCCGCGCTTTTATTCCTGAAGAGTTTTGGCAGGTGCACGCTGATTTAAACAATGCTGAGCAAGTGAATACGCGCTTTGAAGTTGTGCGCGATTCCGGTAAAGCTTTCCGCCCGGTCAGCAAAGAGCAGACTGATGCTGCATTGGCTGTGCTAAAAAAGGCTGCTTATACGGTTATTAAGCGTGAAGACAAGCCAACTAGCAGTCGTCCAAGCGCACCTTATATTACCTCCACCTTGCAGCAGGCGGCCAGTACTCGCTTAGGTTTCGGCGTGAAGAAAACCATGATGTTGGCACAGCGTTTGTATGAGGCCGGTTACATCACTTATATGCGTACAGACTCAACCAATATCTCCGCCGATGCCATTGAAATGGTGCGCAGCTTTATTGATCAAGAGTTTGGTGCGAAGTATTTGCCAGAAAAGCCTGTTTTTTATAGCAGCAAGCAAGGCGCGCAAGAAGCGCACGAGGCGATTCGCCCATCTGATGTAAATCTCCAGACCTCGCAACTGAAAGGCATGGAGCGCGACTCTGAGCGCCTGTATGAGTTGATTTGGCGTCAGTTTGTTGCCTGTCAAATGCCTGCGGCAGAGTACATTGCGACCAGTTTGACGGTTGAGGCGGCGCAGTTTGATTTGCGTGCCCGTGGACGTATTTTAAAGTTTGACGGTTATACCCGTGTGCAACCTGCGCAAGGCAAAGGTGCCGAGGATGCAGTGTTGCCTGACTTGAAAAAAGGCGATCTGCTCAGCTTAGTGAAGCTGGATCCAACTCAACACTTTACTAAGCCACCGGCACGTTTCAGTGAGGCCAGTTTAGTTAAAGAGCTAGAAAAGCAGGGGATTGGTCGCCCGTCTACCTATGCAGCGATTATTTCCACCATTCAAGACCGTGGTTATGTTGCCTTGCAAAATCGCCGTTTCCATGCGGAAAAGATGGGCGATATTGTTACTGAGCGGCTCGGTGAAAGTTTTGCTGATTTGATGGACTATAACTTTACTGCGCAAATGGAAGAGCGTTTGGATGATGTCGCTCATGGTAAGTTGCAGTGGAAAAAACTGCTTGATGAGTTTTATCAGGATTTTCATAAAAAGCTTGAGCTGGCCAGCGATGCTGAAAATGGTATGCGCGCCAATACCCCAACGCTGACTGACATTCCTTGTAAAGAGTGCGGTCGGCCCATGACGATTCGTACCGCTTCAACAGGGGTGTTTTTAGGTTGCTCAGGTTATGCACTGCCACCTAAAGAGCGTTGCAAGTCAACCATGAACTTGGTGCCTGGTGATGAGGTTGCTGCTGATGATGAGGGCGAGTCTGAGTCTTTATTGTTGCGCAATAAGCGGCGTTGTGCGAAGTGCGATACGGCCATGGATGCCTATTTAATTGATGAAACACGTAAGCTGCATGTCTGTGGTAATAACCCAGATTGCACAGGCTTTGAAGTTGAAGAGGGGCATTTTCGCATTAAGGGCTATGAGGGCCCGGTGATCGAGTGCGATAAGTGCGACAGTGATATGCAGTTAAAAACTGGCCGTTTTGGCAAGTACTTTGGCTGCACCAATACTGAGTGTAAAAATACCCGCAAGCTGCTGCGCAGTGGTGAAGCTGCGCCACCTAAAATGGATCCAGTGCCAATGCCAGAGTTGCAGTGCCAAAAGGTCGACGATACTTATGTATTGCGCGATGGTGCTGCTGGAATGTTCTTGGCGGCCAGTCAATTCCCAAAAAAACGTGAAACCCGTGCACCTCTGGTGCTGGAGTTGCTGCCGCATAAGGATGAAATTGATCCTAAGTACCATTACTTAATGAGTGCGCCAACCCATGATCCCGATGGCCTGCCTACGGTCGTGCGTTATAGCCGTAAAAATAAAGAGCAGTACGTGCAGTCGGAAATTGAAGGTAAAGCCAGTGGTTGGAAAGCCCTTTACGATGGCAAAAAGTGGCAGATTGAAGATAAGCGCAAAAAGTGATTTTCTGTTTTAATTGTCAGCGGGGCCGAATTTGGCCCCGCTGTTTTTATCCGTTATTAAGAGTTGTTTATGTCCAGTGCGTTTTTGGAAATAGTTGAATTACCGGACGGCAAGATTGTTTTGCGCCGCGCCGAAGAAGAGAGCCCGTTAGTGACCCTGACCTTTTCCAGTGAGGCCCGCGGTTTTTTAAAAGCTCGCTATATTGATATTGCTAAAGAAATGTTTCATGCCGGATTATTAGCCGCAGGGCATCTCGCTGAAGAAGAGGCGGTCAGCGAGGTGGATGAAGATGATCCAGCCGGGCATACCTTGCATTAAACCCAGGTATGACTAAGTCTGTTTTATTGGGTGCAAGCAAAGTGCGCTTGCCGCAAGCTGAGTACGCATTACTGTTGGATTTCTTAGTTGAACGCTTCCCCGCTATAACTCGAGAAACATGGCAGCAAAGGATGCTCAGCGGCAAAGTTTTGGATGCACAGCAGCGTAGCTTGTTGCCGGCCGAGCCTTATCAAGCTGGCGCCTTGGTGTATTATTTTCGTGAAGTGGCAGATGAGCCACAAGTGCCGTTCACTGAGCACATTTTATATCAAGATGCGCACTTAATTGCCGTGGATAAACCGCATTTTCTACCGACCATGCCGGCTGGGCGTTATGTCGAGGAAACTGTCTTGCGCCGTCTCATGAAGCGTTTAGACAATCCTGATATTGCCCCCATTCATCGGTTGGACCGACTCACAGCTGGGGTTTTATTGTTTTCCGTGAACCCAAAGAGCCGTGATGCTTATCAAGGATTATTCCGTCAGCGCAAAGTGTTTAAATGCTACGAAGCCATAGCGCCGGCATTGCCAGGGCAACAGTGGCCGTACCGGTATCGCAGTCGGCTAGAGCCTGCTGAGCAGTTTTTTCGCATGCAAGAAGTCAGTGGTGTCGCCAACAGTGATACGGTGATTGAGGTTGCTGAGCAAGATGGTGAGTTGTGGCGTTATCGGTTGTACCCAGTGACAGGCCGTAAGCATCAGTTGCGGGTGCACCTAGCAGCCTTAGGTGCTCCCATTGTCAATGATCCTCTCTATCCGCAGTTGCGTGCTCTTGCTGAGCATGGGTCCTACGCCGAGCCGCTTCAACTGCTGGCTAAACAAATTAGTTTTGTTGATCCAATGAGCGGGATTTTGCGCAGTTTTAAAAGTGAGCTGCAGTTAACACTGTGACTTAGTTAACAAGGGCTGGCCAAAAGCGTGTGAAGTGTCTATAATATGCGCCGGCCAGATCGGCCCCCGTTAAGGTTACTGCAATATCCCGAAGCGCTGCTTCGACTGCTTGTCCTGTAGAGGACTCTCCTAGACGTTTTTTCTAAACAGCGTTCTCGCAAATACTCGCAAATAGGCTGCCAAAAGGGCGACCATTATGGTCATTCACGGTGTGTGCAGCTTTCATGGGTCTTTGCGGATGCACATGAGGCATACCAAATGACCCAAGAAATCCAACAAGACGTTGGCAGCTTTGCCACACTCGGCCTTCACCCTTCAGTTCTAGCGGCAATTACCGCAGTGGGTTACGAAGAGCCATCCCCGATTCAGATACAGTCTATTCCATTAATTATGGCTGGCCACGATATGATTGGTCAGGCACAAACCGGTACCGGTAAAACCGCTGCGTTTGCGCTGCCTATATTATCCCGTATTGATGCTGAGCGCCGTGAGCCGCAAGTGTTGGTGCTGGCACCTACGCGTGAGTTGGCTTTGCAAGTAGCAACTTCGTTTGAAAGTTTTGCTAAGCAGTTAAAAGGCGTCAATGTTGTCGCCATTTACGGCGGTGCACCAATGGGCCCGCAGCTTAAAGCCATTCGCCAGGGTGCGCAGGTTATTGTTGCCACCCCAGGGCGTTTAGTGGATCACCTCAGTCGCAATGGCGGCATGTTATCCACTGTGCAGTTTTTGGTTTTGGATGAAGCGGACGAGATGCTCAAGCTCGGCTTTATGGATGACTTAGAAGTTATCTTTAATGCCATGCCTGATGCGCGTCAAACAGTGTTGTTCTCAGCAACGCTGCCAGCTTCTATTCGTGGCATTGCTGAAAAGCATTTGCGCAATCCACAGCAAGTTAAAATTGCCAGCAAAACGCAAACCGTTGCCCGCATTGAGCAAGCGCACCTTATGGTGCATGCGGATCAAAAAATTAATGCGGTGTTACGCTTACTCGAAGTCGAAGACTTTGATGCCATGATTGGTTTTGTGCGTACTAAGCAAGCTACGCTGGATATTGCTGCAGCTTTGGAAGCCAAAGGCTACAAGGTTGCTGCATTGAACGGCGACATTGCCCAGAATCAGCGTGAGCGCGTAATTGACTCTTTAAAAGATGGTCGCTTAAATATCGTAATTGCAACCGACGTTGCTGCACGTGGGCTTGATGTGCCGCGTATTACTCACGTTTTTAACATTGATATGCCTTACGATCCAGAATCCTACGTGCACCGTATTGGTCGTACGGGTCGTGCCGGTCGTGATGGTCGTGCACTCTTGTTAGTGACGCCGCGTGAGCGCCGTATGCTGCAAGTGATTGAGCGTGTGACTGGACAAAAAGTTGCAGAAATTTTATTACCCGATGCTAAAGTCATTCTGCAGGCTCGTGTTCGTCGCCTGACGCAAGATATGGCGGCGCGGGTAAAAGATAAAGACAATCACAATACTGAATTGTTAACTCAATTAACCACTGACCTTGATTGCAATGTCGAGCAATTAGCTTTGGCTTTGTTGGCTAAGGTAACTGAAGGTCAGGCCTTTACTTTGGCCGGTGTTGAGCGCGAGCAGCCGGTAATGGCGCCACGCGGTCGTGATGATCGCAATCGTCGCGATGGCCGTGAAGGTGGTGGTGAACGCCGTGAGCGTCGCGCCCCCTTAGCGCTGAGTGAAGGTAAAGTCCGTTGCCGTACAGCCTTAGGTAATCGTGACGGTGTTGCCGCACGTAACTTGCTTGGTGCTATTTTGAATGAAGGCGGTTTGTCCCGCGATGCCATTGGCCGTATTCAAATCCGTGAAAGTTTCAGTTTGGTTGAGTTGCCGGAAGAGGGTTTGGAGCGCTTACTGGGTAAGCTCAAAGATACCCGCGTTGGTGGGAAGCCACTGAAATTACGCCGCTACCGTGAAGACTAGAATCCAGTTTTAGTCAGCTGCATTGAGCTGGCAGTGATACATAGAAACCGGGCCGACTGCAAAGTTGGCTCGGTTTTTTGTTTTGTGGGGTATTAAGACCAAGTTTGTCTAAGCTGTATTTATGCCAATGGGTTTAGCGCTGTAAGGGTAAGATGAGGTATCCTGCACTGTGTGTTTAATCAGTGCTTTTTAGGAGTCTTGATGAGTTTACGGATTTGTATTTTAGAGGCCGATGATTTGCATCCAGAGCTGCGCGATACCTTTGTTGGTTTTGGGCAGATGTTTAAGCAGTTGTTTAGTCAGCAGGATGCAACTGTTGAGTGCCAGATATTTAATGTAGTTAAAGGCGAGTACCCAGCGCCTGAGCAAGAGTTTGATGCCTACTTGGTAACGGGCAGCAAAGCGGATTCATTTGCTGATGATCCGTGGATAGTTAAGCTGCGTAAGTATTTGCGCCAGAGCTACGCGCAGGGCAAGGTGCTGTTGGGTATTTGTTTTGGCCACCAGATTCTAGCCTTGGCCTTGGGCGGTAAAGCGCAGCGCTCTGATAAGGGTTGGGGCATTGGCATGCACCGCTACCGCTTGCTGCAGCGCCCCAGTTGGTTGCCAGCGCAGGCCGATGAGTTTCAGTTGTTAATCAGCCACCGCGATCAAGTGACTGCCTTGCCGGCAGGTGCCAGTGTGTTAGCTAGCAGTGCATTTTGTGAAAATGCTGCGTTTGTACTGGGTCAGCAAGTGTTGTGCTTTCAAGGTCATCCTGAGTTTACCCATGATTTCTCCAGGGGCTTACTAAAGTTGCGTGAGTCGATATATTGCCCGCAACTTTACCAAGTAGCGCAGCAAAGTTTGTCGCAGGAGCATGATGGGCAAATAATTGCGCAATGGATGTTGTGCTTTATTAAGGCCAGTAAAGAGCAGGCTAAGGTGGTTACTGAGCAGGTTGAAAAGCAAGCAAGAGAGTCGCTATGTTCGGCTTAAGTCTGCAGGAGATCAGCCAGTATGTTGTGCCGTTGCTGTTGGCCAGTGTGCTGTGTGCAGCGGCCTTGCAACAGTTTTTGCGCAATAGTAGGTTGCAGCAGCAATTGCTTGAAAGTCAGGCAGAGCTGGCGCTGGTGCAGGAGCAACTGCATGAGCAAGACATTGATGTGCAGGTGCTGAGCAGTCAGCAACAGCAATTACAGCTGCAGTTGCAGCAACGTGAAGCAGATTATCAGCAACTCAAGAGCGAGCATGGCGGTTTGCAAGAGCAGCTTGTGCAAGGCCGAGGGGTTGCAGATGCTGCACGCGCGGCCTACCGTGAAATTAAAGAGCAGCAACTGTTGCGCGATAAATCCATCGCAGAGCAGAAAAGAGCGTATAGCGAGCTACAAAAAGATCATCAGCAGTTGCAGCAAGATTACAGTGCTTTAAGTGGCCTAAGTGCGCAAAAAGAGCAGCATTTGTTAGAGCAGCAGCAATTATTAAAAGACAGTCGTGAGCAGCTTAAGCTTGAGTTTGAGCAGCTAGCAACACAGATTTTTGAAGCCCGTGGTCAGTCTTTGACGCAGAGCAGTCAGCAATCATTAGAGGCTATGCTCAGGCCTTTTCGTGAGCAAATTGATGGTTTTCGGCGGAAAGTGGAAGACATTCACCATAAAGATGCCCAGCAGCAAGCCTCTTTACAGCAACAATTATTACAGCTTAAAGAATTGAATCAGCAAGTGACCCGCGAAGCCCATGAGCTCAGCACGGCGCTGCGGGGCCAGCAAAAGACCCAGGGTAACTGGGGGGAATTGATTTTAGAAAATGTGCTCGAGCGCGCTGGCTTACAGCAGGGTAAAGATTTTGCCCGAGAGGTGAGCTTTACCACCAGTGAGGGGCGCAAACGTCCGGATGCCATAGTTTATTTGCCGCAAAATAAGCACTTAGTTATTGATGCTAAAGTCTCTTTAAATGCCTATTTGCGCTATGTTAATGCAGAGGATGAGTCGTTACGCGCGCAGGCATTGAGTGAGCATATCAGTGCGTTTTCAGCACGAGTCAGTGAGTTGGCGGAGCGAGATTACGCCGCTTTACCTGGGCTTAATGCACCGGATATGGTGTTTATGTTTGTGCCTATTGAATCAGCCTTTGCCGATGCGATGCGCGCTGATGAAGGCTTGCTGTACAAAGCCATTGAAAAAAACATTCTGATTGCCACACCCAGCACTTTATTGGCCAGTCTGACAATTGTGCGTCAACTGTGGCGCTTTGAAGAGCAAAGTCAGAGCACTGCTGAGCTCGCTGAGCGGGCCAGTAAAGTGTATGACAAATTGCGGATATTTTTAGGCAGCATGGATGCTATCGGTAATAGCTTAGAGCGCGCGCAAGACGCTTACCGTAAAGCCTGTGATCAGTTGGTCAATGGCCGGGGTAATTTAATCAAGCAGGCGAGCGACTTTCAGCAGTTGGGGGTTGCGGTTAAGACAGAAATTGCCGAGCAGTGGCAGGATCGCGCACGGCTCGAATTAACCCAGAGTGCGGACAGCAGTGCTGCTGATTAACCTTTAAGGTGACGACGCAACTTTTCGATAGCTTGCACCGAAGCCTGTTTGTGTTGCAATTCTAACTCTGCGAGGAGGCGCTCATGGGGTTGTTTTTCTGCGCTACTGAGTGCCCGCCAAGCATCGTGGCTGGGAATGTGCTGCGTTGCCTCAAATACTTGATGCAGCACTTGGTAGTCCGTTTGCAAGCCAAGCTCAAAATCATAATGATCTAGCAGTACCTTGATGCGGATACAGCCTTCCGCCCAGGGCATTTGCTCGGTGATAAAACTCTCAGTTAAAACCACTAATTCATTATGCAGTTGTGCTTTTTGCGCGGCCCGTTGTTGCTGACGCTGTTGTTCGGTTCGCCACACGCGCCGCCACAGCACCAGAGAGTAAGCGGCTAAGGCTAGAATAAAAACCGCACCGGCAATCATCGATAGCATCAGCATGTTAGGCACCGTGACATTTTTTGTATTTTTTCTGGCTACCGCATGGGCAAGGATCATTACGGCCAATAGCTTTCAATGGGTTGGTGACTGGTTCTTGGGGACCATGATTGCAATGTGGTCCATGTACGTGTGGCTGTTCATTGTGGTGGCCATGCTCGTGTTGGCAGTCAGGGCCGTGAACGTGTTGTGTAGAAGGCATATTAATTACTCGCGAATGTAGTCGCCGGGAATGATATCACCGTGACGAATAAGATTGATTTCTTTACCGAAAAAATGCCCAGTTTTTACATCTGCATGCAGTGCGTAATGGATAGGCTGATCCGGTTTGTCGAGCATCCGCAGTATGACTTTCATATGTCGCCATAAATTGGTGTGCAGCGGTATTTGAAAATACGCATGGCCGTAAGCAGGTACAGTCAACCACTGATTGTTGCTACCAGTTGCTAGCGGTGTGTCGTTGAGTAAAACTCGGTAGTTAATGCTGCGCATAGGCAGGCTTTGGGCATTTGGGTTATCCACTCGAAAATGCAGGATAAACTGCTGTTCAAGTAATTTAGCATGCACCAACTCCACATCGACCAGTTGTACGTCTGGCTTTTTAAAACTGCTTTTGCCCCCGGTCGAGCAGGCGCTGAGGTAACTTAACAGGACGATGAAAACTAAGTATGCTGATGTTCTTTTTATAATTGCTAAATAGCTCATTGATTAGCTCCAAATCCAACGGCAGTGTATCAAGCAAATGTTAGCTGCGGTATATAAACATGCAAAGTGCCAGTTTGTGTAAGGTATAGCAATTAGAGCGCAGTGCGAACCAGCAATAGGGAGAGGGTTAAGTATGCAACAGTTTGAAATTGCTTTTTCTGGACAGATAGCGCCTGGGGCAGAACTGAGTCAGGTGAAAGCCGCTATTGCTCGCCTCTTTAAAGCCGATGAGGCACTGTTGGCACGGCTGTTCTCTGGGCAGCGGATGATCATTAAACAAAGCGTTGACGCAGCAGCAGCGGCAAAGTATCAGTCAGCTTTCCAGCGCGCAGGAGCAGTGCTAGAAGTGCGTGACCTGTCAGCGCCAATCATCGAGGAAATTGTTCCAGGCTTGCCGGCTGAAGAGCCCGCTGCAGAGCCGCAGCAAGGTGCAGAAGCAACAACAGCAATGCTGCAAGTGACGCCCCGCGACGAATATATGGCTGCCTTTAAAGATGTACAGGCTCCAGATTTTGGTATTGCAGCGTTGGGTGATGATTTGCAGCCGCAGCCCGTTGCTGCAGCAGCGCCTGATCTGGACTTATCGGCCCTGAGCTTAGCGCCGGCGGGCAGTGACCTAGGACAATTGGCTGGTACCGAAGCCATTGCAGTGCCTGATATAACCCATCTGAAACTGCTGGATAACGACTAAATAAATTTCTGAAGAACGACCTGCGTAGCTACCACTGCGTTAACAGCTTACTAAAAATGCTCATTGACTCGTTGTAAACTGCGCTTGTTCTCAAGTTTTGCCTTGTATTAACGTCCTCGGTAGCGTTATGCAGAGGTTTTTAAAGTCCAGCTTGGCTCTAGAAGTAGGGTGCGCAGCATTTTTTAAACTTTAGGGTGCTACCGCAGGGGCAAGGGGCATTGCGTTCTGCCCGTAGCGGCACATTCGGGTCATAAAAATACCAGTGCGTGCCGAGCTTAATAAATAATGAGCTTTCTTGATGTTGATGTTGTCCCTGTGCATCTTGCCAGTGAGCAATGAACTCCACTGTGGCATGGCGTTGGTCTGGGGCAAGACTGGTTTGATTGATTTCCAGGCCCAGCCATTGACTGTTTTGACTCCACTGCGCAATGGCATCGGTGTCCAAGTGTGCTTGTTGAGCGGGTAGGCTGGTGTTTTTTATAAAGGCAATGTTGTGCAGCACATAAGCACTGTAGCGTGCCCGCATGAGAGCTGGCGCAGTGCTTGGAGTCGTACCGTTATGGTAGCGCTGACAACAATGTTGATAGGTTTTTTCAGGGTTGCAGGGGCAAGTGGCAAGAGCAGTCATAGAGAATCCGTAGAGCACAAAGCGTTTAAGCAGGCTATTATACGTTTATTAGAGGGTACTGAACAAACGTACAGTTCGAGAATATGGACACAGCATGCTCAGCGATGAATTAAAAAATACCATTCAAGGTGCGTATACACGCTTTTTGGAGAGTAAAAACCTGAAAGCGCGTTATGGACAGCGCCTGATGATTGCCGAGGTGGCAAAAGCACTCGGCAATATACCTGTGGATGAAGAGGGTAAGCGTTCCGGTGCGCCGGCGGTGATTGCCATTGAAGCGGGTACCGGAACCGGTAAAACCGTAGCTTATAGCTTGGCGGCGATACCAGCAGCGAAAGCGGCGGGTAAGCGCTTAGTTATAGCCACGGCAACAGTGGCGCTGCAAGAACAAATCGTTGATAAAGACTTGCCGGATATCATTAGAAATAGCGGTTTGAACTTTAGTTATGCTTTGGCTAAGGGCCGTGGTCGTTATTTGTGTTTATCTAAGCTCGATGCTTTATCCCAGCACGGCGAAGCTGAGCAAGCTACAGCGCAGTTATTTGCTGATGAAGGCTTTCATATCGAAGTGGATAACGCTAGCGAGAAACTGTTCGCAGAAATGATCAATACGCTCGCCAGTAATCGTTGGGACGGTGATCGCGACAGTTGGCCGCAAGTAATTGAAGATGTGACTTGGTCTAGGGTCACCACCGATCATACCCAGTGCACCGGTCGTCATTGCGCTAATTTTCAGCAATGTGCCTTTTATAAGGCCCGTGAAGGCATGACTAAGGTGGACGTTATTGTCACCAACCACGATATGGTTCTCGCTGATTTGGCGTTAGGCGGTGGTGCGGTGTTGCCCGATCCCCGTGAAACTATTTATGTATTTGATGAAGGCCACCATTTACCTGATAAGGCTATTGGGCATTTTGCCCACTTTACCCGCTTGCGCTCCACAGCAGACTGGCTGGGCCAAGTGGAAAAGAACCTGACTCGCTTGCTCGCGCAAAATCCGCTGCCCGGTGATTTTGGCCGTTTGCTTGAGCCGGTGCCGGAAATGGCGAAAAGTTTGCGTACGCAAATGCAGTTTATGTTTACATTTTGTGAGCAGTTGGCAGAGTTTCGTCCCAATAGCGATCCAGATAGCTATGAAAAACCCCGTTATCGTTTTGTCGGTGGGGTGGTGCCAGAGGAAATGCGCGAGTTGGGGCTGGAGTTGAAAAAAGAGTTCAGCAAGTTGACCGATATCTTCAGTCGCGTCACTGAACTGTTGAAAAAAGCCATGGATGATGAGCCAGGTTTGGGCGTACCCAGTCATCAGGCTGAAGAGTGGTACCCGTTATTTGGTAGTTTGCTGGCGCGCGCGGATAATAACCAAGAGTTGTGGACCGCCTTTACCGCAGAGGATCCGGAGAAAAGCCCGCCCATGGCGCGCTGGTTATCTTTGGCTGATAGTGGCGGCTCTTTTGACATTGATGTGAATGCCAGTCCGATTTTAGCTGCAGAAACCCTGCGTCGACATTTGTGGAATGTCGCCCATGGTGCTTTAGTAACTTCGGCAACCTTAACTGCACTGGGAACCTTTGATCGCTTTAATATGCGTGCAGGCTTGCCCTATGAGTCAATCAAAACCACGGTGCCCAGTCCTTTTAAGTATGCTGAGGCAGGTGTGTTGCGCGTGCCTGATTTGCGTGCCGACCCCCGTGACTCTGAGGCGCATACGCAAGCTATTGTGCGTGATTTGCCGGCAATGTTGGAGGGAGCGCAGGGAAGTTTGGTGCTGTTTTCATCACGGCGGCAAATGCGCGATGTGTTTGCTGGTGTTGATCTTGAGTGGCGCAAACGGGTGTTGCTGCAAGGAGAGTTATCCCGTCAAGCGACGTTAGCTAAGCACCGTGAGCAGATCGATAAAGATCAAGTCAGTGTGCTCTTTGGTTTAGCCAGTTTTGCTGAAGGCATCGACTTGCCTGGAGCCTACTGTCAGCATGTAGTGATAGCTAAAATTCCGTTTGCGGTTCCTGATGATCCTGTGGAAGCAGCATTAGCGGAATGGATTGAGGCCCGCGGTGGTAATCCCTTTATGGAAATTGCCGTGCCAGATGCCTCGTTACGTTTGGTACAAGCCTGCGGACGCTTGCTGCGCAATGAGCAAGATACCGGCAGTATCACCTTGCTGGATCGGCGTCTGGTCACGCAGCGCTACGGCAAAGCGATTTTAAATTCACTGCCGCCATTTCGGCGTGAAATTGACTAAGTATTCACAGTTATAGATAGAGGTCAGTATGCATCTTGATGGCAGCAGTGACAGCGCATTTTCCAGTGTGCTTGACGTATTCAGTCAGCTTTTAGAAGATCCAGAGCAGCGTGGTGCATCGCTGTGTGTGCAGGTTGCTGGGGAGACTGTGCTGGATGTCTGGGGTGGCGTAATTGATCGCCATGGCGAGCAACTGTGGCAGCGCGATACCTTGGTCAATATTTTTTCCAGCGGTAAGCCTGTGGCTGCTGTTGTGCTATTGCAGATGGTCGCCGAAGGGCGCTTGCAACTGGACACACCTTTGCAGGAGTATTGGCCGGAACTGGCTCGGCAAGGTCAGCAGCACATTACTTTGCGCCATGTGCTCAGTCATCAGGCAGGCTTACCGGCGATACTGGAGCCACTGGCAGCAGAAGCGCTTTATGATTGGTCGCAGATGCTGGCAGCCTTAGAAAATACCCCGCCTTGGTGGACGCCTGGACAGGCGCATGGTTATGCGCCAATGACCTATGGGTGGCTAGTGGGGGAGTTGATTCAGCGCATTGACGGCTGTGATCCACGCACTGCAATTGCCAAGCGTATTGCTGAGCCGCTGCAATTGGCCTTGCATTTGGGCGTCAGTGAGCAGCAGTTGGCGCAAGTGGGTGATGTCATGCGGATGAAAGGTGCAGTAGTTGATACTGCGGCAATGCGTTTGATGCAAACTATAGGTAGCAATCCGCAAAGCATGAGTGCTAAGGCTTTTGCCAATCCGACATCGATGATGACGAGCACCAATAAGCCAGAGTGGCGTCTGATGCAGCAACCCGCGGCGAATATGCATGCTACTGCGCGAGGTTTGGCTGGTTTTTATACAGGCCTGCTGCAAGGGCAATTGCTTGATAATGAGTTGCTCAAAGCGATGCTGACAGAGCACAGTGCAGGCGCGGATTTAACTTTGTTGACTAACACGCGTTTTGGCTTGGGTTGCATGCTGGAGCAGGCAGATCAGTTGCCTGCCAGTTATGCCTTAGGGCCGCACAGTTTTGGTCATCCTGGTGCTGGCGGTACTTTAGGCTGCGCTGACCCGGAGCGCGAAGTGAGCGTAGCGTTTGTCACCAATAGCTTAGGTGCTAGTGTGCTTATGGATCCGCGGGCACAGAAAATTAACGCAGCGTTGAAGAAGTGTCTATAGGCAGTTGTGCAGTGCGCAGGACTGTTTTGTGGGCAGGGTTTGAGTTTGGTTGGGCTGATACTGTATCGCTAAACCCCGGTTAATGCGTTAGCGCCAGACCGACAATTGAGCGCGGTGTATACGCGCAACAATTGTCGGCTGTTTAGGCGGCTGGTTAGCTGCTTTGCTCTGCGTGTTCGCAGGCTTGTAAAGTATTTTCCAGCAAGCAAGCACGGGTCATTGGTCCAACGCCGCCTGGTACAGGGGTGATCCAGGCAGCACGTTCTAAGGCTGCAGCGAAGCCGACATCACCGACCAGCTTGCCGTCAGCTTGGCGGTTGATGCCCACATCAATCACTATGGCGCCGGGCTTGATCCATTCGCCTTTGACTAAGTCTGGAATACCCACGGCCACTACAACTAGGTCGGCGCGGCGCACATGGCTGGCTAAATCTTCAGTAAAGCGGTGGGTGATGGTGGTGGTGCAGCCAGCCAGCAGTAGCTCAAGTGCCATTGGGCGACCCACAATATTGGAAGCACCAACAACGACAGCATCCAAACCGTGTAAGTCAACGCCAGTGTGCTCCAGTAAAGTCATGATGCCTTTGGGGGTGCAAGAGCGCAGTAAAGGCATGCGTTGCGCTAAACGGCCTACGTTATAAGGGTGGAAGCCGTCCACATCTTTAAAGGGGCTGATGCGCTCCAGCAATAAAGATGAGTCGAGGTGGGCAGGCAGGGGGAGTTGAACAAGAATGCCATCAACACTGTCGTCAGCATTTAACTGATCAATTAAATCCAGTAACTGGGCTTGCGTGGTGCTTGCTGGTAAATCATAGGCTTGGGATTGGAAGCCTACTTGCTCGCAATCTTTGCGTTTGTGCGCAACATAAACTTCAGACGCCGGATCATTACCGACTAAAATCACTGCTAAGCCCGGTGCGCGTAAACCTTGGCTGAGACGAGTCTGTACTTTTTGAGCAATATTTTGACGAATATTTGCGGCGATCTGTTTGCCGTCAATCAATTGTGCGGTCATGGGGTCATTAGCCATACTGATATCAATAAAAAAGATGTGGGCTATTCTCGCACGACCGGCTGGATCCGGCAAAGATACATGCGAGGTATTTTATCTCTCTGCAGTATCTATTTGATTCTTTTGAAAATAATAGTTGACGGCATGTCAGTAGCTCTGTAATATTCACCCCGCTTACCCAGTACAGCCTGAAGCTGGATACGAAAGCTGAACAATTTATTGCTCAGTAATCGAGCCTTGAGTCAGTTACTTATTTATAGGTAACGGCAACAAGCGCCCGTAGCTCAGTCGGATAGAGCACCCGCCTTCTAAGCGGGTGGTCGCAGGTTCGAATCCTGCCGGGCGCGCCAATAGGCGAGGCTGGTAAGTTAGGAAAGTTTGATGTAAGATACGCAACGCAATATGGTGGGCGTAGCTCAGTTGGTAGAGCACGGGATTGTGATTCCCGGTGTCGTGGGTTCGAGACCCATCGTCCACCCCATATTTTACAAAGTAAATTAATCTTTACTTTGTTTCTAGACTGAATGCGGACGTGGTGGAATTGGTAGACACACCAGATTTAGGTTCTGGCGCCGCGAGGTGTGAGAGTTCGAGTCTCTCTGTCCGCACCATCTAAAGGCTGTTAAGCCTATG
>RRZU011656192.1_pt1 | contig 27289 bp, 27 predicted proteins | sample 2165561 | NCBI WGS metagenome assembly RRZU01 (sample SAMN10456909, study PRJNA506462) | wastewater metagenome | isolation source: wastewater sludge | place: USA: Moscow, Idaho | reverse complement strand
TTCGAGGGCTTAGAGCTGTGAGTGATTTTGAATATGAACTCCAAATGGGCTATGCAAATAACTCTTTGGATAAAGATATTGATACGATGTATTTTATGCCAACACTTCAAAATGCTTTTGTGAGCTCTTCAGTTGTAAGGGAAGTCTTGAGGTTTCAAGGGGATGTAAGTCATTTGGTACCAAACGAGATATTAGAGGATATAAAAAATGTATATAGTCATTGAAGGTATCGATACTGCTGGAAAATCAACACAACTTGATATCCTAAAAAAGAACTATCCAGATGCAGTTTTTACAAAAGAGCCAGGTGGGACAAAAATAGGCTTAGAGTTACGAGATATGGTTTTAAATGCAAGGGCAAAATCAAAAATAGCTGAAATGTTCCTTTTTTTAGCAGATCGAGCGGAACATCTTGAAGAGGTTGTAAAGCCAAATAGAGGGAAAATCGTTATCAGTGATAGAAGTTTTATCTCTGGAATGGCTTATGCAAAGGATTTTCCTATTTCGATGACTATGGAGCTTAATCAAATTGCACTTGATGGTGTATTCCCAGATAAAGTAATAATGCTTGAACTTTCACCTGAGGAGCTTTCAAGAAGATTGGCTGGAAAAGAAAATGATGGAATAGAAAGCCGTGGAATAGGGTATCTTTTAGAAATCCAATCAAAAATGAAAACAATTATAGGGGATTTAAACATTGACAATTTAATCGTTGATGCTTCAACTCCAATAGAAGATATAGCAAAAAAAATAGAGGAATTTATTAATGGATAATATACAAAGTTTACGAGGTATGAAAGATATAAAAGAGAAAGAGGGGGAACTCTTTAACTATTTTATATCTAATGCTTCAAAGATAGCTTCAAGGTATGGATTTGGGTATCTTGAAACACCGATTTTAGAAGAAACAGCACTTTTCAAACGAAGTGTAGGGGAAAGCAGTGATATCGTTGGAAAAGAGATGTATCAGTTTATAGATAAAGGTGAAAATGATGTTTGTCTAAGACCTGAAGGAACGGCTGGAGTTGTAAGGATGTTTATCCAAAATAAACTTGATCGTGCAGGGGGAACTAGAAAATATTTTTATTATGGACCAATGTTTCGATATGAAAGACCTCAAAAAGGAAGACTTCGAGAGTTCCATCAGTTTGGATGTGAATCTTTTGGAGAAGCTAGTGTGTATGAAGATGCAAATATTATTATGATGATATCTGAGATACTTCAAAGTATGGGAATAGGGTATAAACTTCTAATCAATTCACTTGGCTGCAAAGAGTGTATGCCATCATATAGAGAAAATCTTGTAGCACATTTAGAAAATCTTCATCTTTGTGAAGATTGCGATAGAAGAATAGGAACAAACCCTATCAGAGTGCTTGATTGTAAAAATGAAAGCTGTAAAGTGGAACTTCAAAATGCCCCTAAAATAACATACAATCTTTGTCAAACTTGTGATGAAGATTTTATAAAACTGAAAAAAATACTTGATGAAAATGGTATAGCTTATGAAGTTGATACAAACTTAGTACGAGGGCTTGATTATTACACCAAAACAGCATTTGAATTTGTAAGTGATGAGATAGGGAGTCAAAGTGCTATAGCTGGTGGCGGAAGATACGATAGACTGACTGAATTTTTAGGTGGTCGTGCTACTCCTGCTGTTGGATTTGCTATAGGGATAGAGAGACTTCTTGAACTTATTAAAGTAAACGAAGAAAGCGAAGAGATAGTTTATATAGGAGCTATGTGTGAAGAGGCTCTGGATAAAGTTTTCTCTCTCGTAGCTAGCAAAAGAAAAGTGATGAAAGTATTGAGTGACTATAAAGTAAGAGGTTTTACAAAACATCTTGAAAATGCTAAAAAACAAAATTGTTCTGTTATAGCATTAATAGGGGATAATGAATTAACAAATAGAACAATTTGGGTTAAAAATACAATTTCAAATGAAGAAAAAACAATATCAATAGAGGAGTTTTAATGAAAGCAAAAAAAAGTATTAGTGTAAACAATTATGGGATAGATATTTGGGGTGATGGCAATTTTATTATAGAAGATGGGGTTGTAAAAGTCAACAATGGAGAGAAACCAAGCCTTATTGATATTGTTAAAAAAGTACGAAGTGATGGAGGGAACAAAGGTCCCTTACTTATAAGGTTTCCACACCTTACACTTAAACAAATTGATACACTTTATACGACCTTTAACAATTCTATAAAATCATATAGCTATCAAGGAAGTTTCAATGCTGTATTTCCTCTGAAGGTAAATCAATTTCCAAATTTTGTTCTTCCAATGGTAGAGGGGAGTAAACAATACAATTATGGACTTGAAGCTGGGAGTAAAGCAGAACTTATCCTTGCTATGAGCTACAATAACCTTGGTGCGCCTATTACTGTAAATGGTTTTAAAGATAAAGAGATGATTATTTTAGGATTTATCGCAGCAAAAATGGGCTACAACATCACTATCACCCTTGAAGGTATCAATGAACTTGATAAAATCATAGAAGTTTACCATGAGTTTAACGGTGAGTTTTGTCCTAATATTGGACTTCGTGTAAGGCTGCATAGTGGTGGAAGTGGTATTTGGGCAAAAAGTGGAGGGATAGACTCTAAATTTGGACTAAGTTCTACTGAAATTCTTGAAGCATATGAAGATTTATCAAAAAACAATATGACGCAATATCTTTCTATGATCCATTTTCATATAGGTTCTTCTATGACATCAATTATGCCTCTTAAAAAAGCACTTAAAGAATCAGGGCACATCTATGCAGAGCTTGTAAATATGGGTGCAACGAATCTTAAAAATATTAATATTGGTGGTGGACTTGGGATTGAATATAGTCAATTTGAAAAAGAAAAACATTATTCTTTGGAAGAATTTAGTAATGATGTTGTTTTTACACTCAAAGAGATTACAAAACAAAAAGGGGTAAAAGAGCCAAATATTTTTACAGAATCAGGTAGATTTATAGCTGCACCTTCAACTGTTTTAGTGACTCCTGTTCTTGAACTTTTCTCATCTGAATATGAACTAGAGAACTTAAAACTAAAAGAATCAATAGAAGACTCTTCGTTGATAGATCCACCACTTATTAAAGAGCTTTATGATTTATACAATTCTATCAATGTAAAAACAGCAAGGGAGTATATGCATGATGCACTCGAGCATTTAGAGTCATTACTAACGCTATTTAGTTTAGGATATGTTGATTTACAAGATAGAAGTAATGGTGAGATTTTAACACACTTGATTATTAAAAAAACAATATCATTATTGTCCGTTGAAGATTATACAGAATTGGTAAAAATTGAAGAAAAGATTCAAGAAAAGTATCTTTTAAATTTTTCTATTTTCCAATCTTTACCTGATTTCTGGGGAATTGACCAAGAGTTCCCAGTGATGCCTTTAACACATCTTAATGTTCCAGCAACAAGGAGTGCAACACTTTGGGATATCACTTGTGATAGCGATGGAGAGATGCCGTTCAATCCAAAAAAACCACTCTATTTACATGATGTGGATTTGAAAAAAGAGGAATATTTCTTAGGATTTTTCTTAGTAGGTGCTTATCAAGATGTTTTAGGAATGAAACATAATCTTTTTGCTTCTCCATCGGAAGTTAATGTGGTATTTGAAAATGACAAAGCAGTTTTAACGGACTTCTTACCATCTCAAAATATTCATGATATTTTAGAAGATTTGGATTACCATATGTTTAATCTTCAACAAAAACTTTTTTCAAAACTAAGTGATGATAGCCTTCTTTTTACACTTAAAAAGTTTTTAAAAGACAATGGATATCTTAAAATTGGAATGAGTTCACAAAAGAAATGAGTTTATTATCACTATTAAAAGAGGATTTTTTACTCCCAAAAACAAATGACCCAGCTTTACACTCAAGTTTTGAGTTATTTTTTAATTATCCTGGTGTATGGGCTATTATCCATTATCGTATTGCACATAAACTTCATAAAAATGGGTTTAAAGTGCTTTCTCGGGTTATTTCAGGAATCGCACAGTTTTTGACATCTATTGATATCCATCCAGCAGCAACAATAGGTCGGAGAGTTTTTATAGATCATGGATTTGGTGTGGTTATCGGAGAAACTTCTATTATTGGGGATGATGTCCTTATCTATCAACAAGTGACACTTGGTGGGGTGAGTTTGAGTAAAGGGAAACGGCATCCGACTATTGGAAACGGTTGTGTTATTGGTGGTGGAGCAAAAATATTAGGAAATATCACCATAGGGGATAATTGTAAAATAGGAGCAAATTCTGTTGTTATCAAGGATGTTCCAAATTGTAGTACCGCAGTTGGTGTACCTGCTAGAATTGTGAAACGAAAAGAGAGCATTTGTGGTGATGAAACAAAATTAGCAAATGATGATTTTCCAGATGTTTCAAAAGAGATGATTATTTACTTGATGAAAAGAGTTGCTGTTCTTGAAAAAGCCATCAAAGAGCAAGACAATATTGATGTAAGTGTTGAAGATAAAGAGTTAGAAGATATTTATGCTAGCTTCATAGACTCAGTCAATACGAAATAATAATAGAGAATCAATGATTTTTGAACTTTCAATTTTTGGACTGATAACTGGATTTATCTCTGGTTTTTTTGGAGTAGGTGGCGGAATGGTTCTCGTTCCGATGCTTCTCAATATCGGTTTTGTGATGAAAGAGGCTGTTGCTATTTCAATAATGCAAATGGTTTTTAGTTCAACATATGGGACTTTTTTAAATTATAAACAGAATAAAAAACTTCTTAAAGATGGTTTGGTAATAGGATTTGGTGGATTTGTTGGTGGGTTTCAGAGTGGATTTATCCATTCAATTGTTTCAAACGAATTCTTAGAAATCTTTTTCTTATTTATTATTATTTTTTCAATCTATCAAATTGGAGCATCTTCTCCTTTGGGCAATGAAACAAAAAAATCTCAAAATAAAATAGTTCTTTTTGGTATTGGGTTTATAATAGGTGCTATTGCTATGAGTATCGGAGTTGGTGGAAGTGTTATGCTTACACCACTTTTAGTTGGATACCTTTTTTATAATCTTAAAGATGCTTCCTCGTTAGGATTGTTTTTTGTAATATTTAGTTCTGTTGCTGGATTTATTTCACTTTCTCTTGTTGGTGAGATGCTTTATTATGAAGGAGCAATTGTTGCTATTGCATCACTTATAGGAGTTTACTTTGGGATAAAAATGAAACAAATTGTCCATATCGACAACTATAAAAAGTATCTTCTAACTTTAAATAGTTTGATTTTAATTGGAATGCTTTATAAGATGTTTATTAAGTAAGTTCTAGCAGTTACCTGCGTTGATATCAGCAATCATCTTTGCCAATTCTTCATCGCTAATACAATCTCCATCTTCATGGTCAATATGGTGAGCTGATGGAGATAGTTTGATATTTTCCTTTAAAAGTGTTTCTTTACAAATATTGTGTTTTTCTATGATGAGATTCATAACTCTTTCTATCTTTTGTCTATTTAAATCTTGATATTGCATATCATCTATGATGTTAAAAAGTAACTGTTGTATTGTATGTGAAGTTTCACCATTATCAAGTAAAGAGATTATGTTATCAAGATTGTTTATTACATTTGCTGCATGTTCTTCTGCACTTATTTTTGATGAATTTAACTCTTTTATGATTGTTAATTCGAAATTTGTTTCTAAATCTTTTTGAAGCATACCTTAAACCTTAATGTAAATAAAATAATTTTAAATAATATCTGAGTTTATGTTTTACTTGGCTTAAAATTATAAATTTTTGAGTAAATTTTCTTGTCCTATTCGATAAAGAGCAAAGTCGTATTTTATAGGGTCTTGTGCATCAAAAAGTTGTAACTTTTTTGTAATAAAAATAGCTGATTGTAGGTCATAAATATTTCGTTCAAGTAAGCCTAATTTTTGGCTAATTTTAAAAGTATGAGTATCAAGTGGTAAAATTAAATCTTTTTTATCCACACTCTTTTTCCAAAGTCCTAAATCAATACAATCATCTCGGACCATCCATCTTAAAAACATATTGTATCTTTTATATGGCGAGTTTCCTTGGTGTTTTATTTTTCCATCTTTATCTCTTTTTAAAGGTGTTCCAATAAGGAAATCATATCCTTTTGAACTATATGGAAGTAGTGCTTTGATTGTTGTGATAATTGTATCTATCCCTTCTAAAACATCATTTTCTTTTTGATAACCTTTTAAAAATATCTGTTTTAAAGTTGTTTGTTTTTTGAGCTTACTTAAAGCTATAAAGATAGCTACTACATCCTCATTGGATTGAAATCTATAATATTTTCCACTTAATTTTTCTTTGATAGTATTTTCGTTGCAATCAAGTAATTCAAACTCCAAAGAATCTAAAAACTTTACAATTAATTTTGCATTTCCATAAGCAAATAGAGCACAAATAAGAGCGATATATTCATCATTGTATTTTTTTGCAATCATTATAGGGTCAGGTTTCTCTTGACAAAGTTCATGAAAACAATTTCGCTTCTCTGCTTCAGTATCAAGTTTTTGTTTGAGGATGTTAAATTTTTTTACCATAAGATTGATTATATTCATTTGTTATTAAATTTTAGATACAATCGCGACTTGTATTAAGCCAAAAAATAAATAATATGAGGATTTAGAAAAATGGTAAAAATTGTAAAACTAAAAAAAGCTTTTGGACCAAGAGTTTTATTTCAAGATATCAATCTTTCACTTGATGCTGGAAAAAGATATGGACTTATAGGAGCAAACGGTGCAGGAAAAACAACATTTTTAAAAATGTTAAGTGGTCAAGAGGAGATAACAGAGGGTGAAGTCCAAGTTCAGTCTGGAAAAAAAGTAGGGACATTAAGTCAAAATCAATTTGCATTTGATGACTATACTTTAGCTGATGCTGTTCTTGCAGGAAATAAAAGATTATTTGATGCTATCAAAGAAAAAGAGCGACTTTATATGGAAGAGTACACTGATGAAATCGGTGAAAAACTTGGAGAATTAGAGATAGTTTGTTGTGAAGAAGACCCAACGTATGAGTATGATGTAAAAATTACTAAAATTTTAGAATCACTTGGTTTCCCTGCAGCTACTCATCATGAACTTATGAGCACACTTACAGGTGGAGATAAATTTAAAATTCTTCTTGCTCAAGTTTTATTCCCAAGACCTGATGTATTATTCCTTGATGAGCCTACGAACAACCTTGATATTGAAACTATCGCTTGGCTTGAAAATCAACTCCAACATCATGAAGGGACGATGGTAGTTATCTCTCATGATAGACACTTCTTAAATGCTGTGTGTACGCATATTTTAGATGTTGACTTCAAAAAAATTAGAGAATTTACAGGAACTTATGATGATTGGTATATCGCTTCAACAGTTTTAGCAAAACAAGCACAAGCTGATTTTGATAAAAAACAAAAAGAGAAGGCTGACCTTGAGGCATTTGTTAGAAGATTTAGCGCAAATGCATCAAAAGCTAAACAAGCAACATCAAGACAAAAACAACTTGAAAAACTTGATATTCAAGCGATTGAAGTGAGTTCAAGAAGAGATCCCTCAATCGTATTTAGACAAGAAAAACCAATCTCAAAAGAGATTTTGGAAGTGAAAAATATCTCTAAAAGCTACGGGGACAATGTAGTTCTAAAAGATGTAAGTTTTATGATGGAGAAAAAAGACAAAATTGCACTTATTGGTGCAAATGGGGTTGGAAAAACAACATTATGTGAAATCTTAATGGAAAATATTAAACCTGATAGTGGTGAAGTAAAATGGGGGGCAACTGCAACTGTGAGTTATTTCCCACAAAATACAACTGATTTAATCCAAGGAGATAGTACTCTTTATGATTGGTTAAGAGACTTTGATAGAGAAGCTGATATTAGTGAGATTAGAAATTGTCTTGGAAGAATGTTATTTAATGGACAAGAGCAAGAAAAATCTATTAAAAATTGTTCTGGGGGTGAAAAACACAGAATGATGCTTTCTAAGATTATGCTTGAAAGAAGAAACTTTTTACTTTTAGATGAACCTACAAACCACCTTGACCTTGAAGCTATTATTGCTCTTGGAGAGGGATTGCTTGCTTATGAAGGAAATGTTATTTGTGTGTCTCACGATAGAGAACTTTTGGATGTATTTGCAAATAGAATTATTGAGATTCAAGCTGATGGTTCAATTGTTGATTTTGAAGGAAGTTATGAAGAATACACAGAATTTAAAGCGAAAAATAAGGCATAACAAATAGGATGGAAAAAACTACTTTTTTATTACTAGTTATCGCCTATATAATTCTTGTTTCATTTAAAAGATCAATTCTAGAGATGTTTCATAAAAGTGAAAAACTTCTTTGGCTTACACAAGAGATGTTAACATATATTTTTTGGGGATTATTGTTTATTTTAGTTACAGTTGGAGTGTTTTTTACTTCTTCTGTTGAAACAGATTTTGCAAATGTAAGTGAAGGATTTGAAAAAGTAAGATCAGGTGGGGATAAAGATAAACCACATAGATATTTTGATATTAATATGGATTGGATAAAAGGAAATGAATAATGTTCAAAAGATTTAGAAGAAAAAGAGTGAATGAGACTTTACGAAATCTTGTAAAAGAGACAGTTTTAACAAAAAATGATTTTATCTATCCACTTTTTGTTAGAGAAGGAACAGGTATCAAAAATGAGATAAGCTCAATGCCAGGTGTATTTCAAATGTCAATCGATGAGATACTTAAAGAGTGTGCTTATATAAGAACAATTGGACTTAATAGCATTATACTTTTTGCTATACCTGATGTAAAAGATAGTATCGGAAGTGAATGTTTATGCGAGCATAGCATCATAAGTCGTACAGTGAAAGCTATCAAAAAAGAGTTTCCTGATATGTTTGTGGTCACTGACCTTTGTTTTTGTGAATATACTGATCATGGGCATTGTGGTATATTAGATGATAATAGTACAGTCAATAATGATGCAACTTTAGTCATTTCAGCACAACAAGCACTAATACACGCCAAAGCTGGTGTTGATATGATTGCTCCAAGTGGGATGATGGATGGGATTATCGAGGCACTTAGAACAACACTTGATGCAAATGGGTATGAAAATCTTCCAATTATGGCATATAGTACAAAATTTGCAAGTGCTTATTATGGACCATTTAGGGATGTAGCTGAATCTGCTCCAAGTAAAGGTGATAGAAAAATGTATCAAATGGACCCTGCAAATAGACTTGAAGCGATAGAAGAATCACTTGAAGATGAAAGACAAGGTGCAGATATCCTTATGGTAAAACCAGCACTTGCTTATCTTGATGTGATAAGAGAGATTAGAAATGCTTCAAAACTGCCACTTGCTGTTTACAATGTAAGCGGTGAATATGCTATGCTTCAAGCTGCTAAAAAAGCTGGAATAATAGACTACGAAAGGGTAATGATGGAGACTTTACTTAGCTTTAAAAGAGCGGGGGCTGATATCATTATTACTTATCATGCAAAAGAAGCTTGTGAACTTTTAAGTAAACAATAGGTTTTAAAACAAAAAATGAAGAAATTTACTATTTTTGGAAATCCTGTATCTCACTCAAAATCTCCTTTGATGCACAATGCTGGGTTTGGAGCGATTGGATTTGATGGAGAATATTCCAAAACACATTTAGAAAATGGAGATGATATCAAAAAAGTGTTTCTTGAAGGGGAATTTTGTGGTGCAAATATCACAGTTCCCCATAAAGAATATGCTTACAGATATGCTGATATTTTAGACCCATTAGCGAAAGAAATAGGGGCTGTAAATACTTTTATTTTAGAACAAGATGGAAAAATCAAAGGGTACAATACTGATGCACTTGGATTTTATAAAGCTATTGAAGAGTATAAAGATGTGAAGTCTGTCCTTATTTTTGGAGCAGGGGGAACTGCCAAATCTATCGCTGTGATATTAAAAAGCAAAGGGTATGAGGTAACTATTTTAAATAGAAGTAAAAATAGCGAAGAGTTCTTTTTAAAGAGTGGTTGTGAGTTTTACGATTGGGATTCTTTTCCAATTGAGTCAAAATTTGATTTGATAGTGAACTCTACAAGTGCTGGACTTAGTGATACAAACTATCCAGCACCATTGCAAATTTTAGAACCTATTATAAAAGATGGAAAGTATGCAATTGATTGTATCTATGGTAAAGTTACCCCTTTTTTACAACTAGCACAAAAACACCATAAAATTTCTAAAGATGGGGAAGATATGCTTCTTTTCCAAGGTGTTCTTGCCTTTGAACTATTTACAAATACAAAAGCTGATACTTTAGTTGTAAAAACAATGAGAGAGGCTCTAAAAAGAGGTTGAGATACTTTAGAGCGAATCTATTTTCCCTCTTAAAGATTTGACCTCTTGTCTAAATTTATCCATCTCCTCTTTGATGCAAGTTTCATCATAAGAATCGAAAGCAAACTCTAGTTTTGCACTTGCTTTTTTATAGTTTGCTACAGCTAATTGGAGTTGTTCCTCGTACTCTTTTTTGAGATTTTCTATTTCATTCGTTTCATTATTTTCAATTTCTAAATCTTGTGACATTTTTTATATTCCTTTTTCTTCTTTTTTTAAAATTTTTTTGAATCCATTGACCACAATCAACACTACAAATCCAATCACTATACCAACCAAAAACTCATTCAAAAGTGCTGGAAGTGCTGGAATCGCAAGATGATGGATAAACTCTATATTATGTGTAAGTATCCCTCCACCAACTAAAATCATCGCAAATGTTCCGATAAATCCAAGAGATTTTATAATTTTTGGCATAAGAGCTATAAGAAAATTTCCACTTTTGATATGATTCTTATCAATAAGCCAAAACCCAATATTATCAAGTCGTACAATCAAAGCTACAAGCCCATATACCCCAACAGTTGCTATGATAGCGACTAAGGTTGTTGATGCAATTTGAACAAGAAGTGGTTGTTCTAGTACTGTTCCAAGGGCGAGTATCACTATCTCAATGGAGAGGATAAAGTCTGTTACTATCGCTGCTTTTATCTTTTCTTTTTCTACATCTAAAATATTTTCAGTTGTAGAGTGGTGCAACTCCTCTTCATGATGCGATTTTGAAGTGTGTTTATGGAAATATTCCTCAACTTTTTCACTCCCTTCATATAAAAGATAGAGTCCACCAATAACTAAAATAATAGGGATTAACCAAGGAGCAAATGCACTCAATAAAAATGCAATTGGTAAAATGATAAGTTTATTGATAAAAGACCCCTTCATAATCGCTCCGATTACTTTGAGTTCTCTTGTCTGTGCAAAACCTACAGCTTTTTCCGCATTGACTGCTAAATCATCTCCTAAAATACCAGCTGTTTTAGTTGTAGCAACTTTAGTAGTTACTGCTACATCATCAGCTAATACAGCGATATCATCTAGTAGGGCAAATATTCCTGAAGCCAATTTTTTTCCTTTTTATTTTATTTGGTATTATTGTATCCAATCGCTCCTTTCTTTTTTTTATTTGACATAGGTCAAACCCTTTAGTTTTTCATCTCGTTACAATTGTTCCGTTAAAAAACATTTAAAAAGGAGAACGGATGGCACTTACAAGAAGAGATTTCTTAAAAAGTTCAGCAGCAGCTTCTGCAGCCGCTGCAGTTGGTATGGCGGTACCTGCAACTTTACAAGCAGCATCAAAAACAGCACAAGCTGGATGGAGATGGGATAAAGCAGCTTGTAGATTTTGTGGTACTGGATGTGGGATTATGATGGCTACGAAAGATGGAAAAATTGTAGCGGTTAAAGGGGATCCAGCAGCACCAGTTAATCGAGGACTTAACTGTATCAAAGGGTACTTTAATGCAAAAATTATGTATGGAGCGGATAGATTAAAACAGCCACTTCTTCGTGTGAATGCAAAAGGACAATTTGATAAAAAAGGAAAATTTGCACCTGTTTCATGGAAACGAGCATTTGATGAGATGGAAATCCATATTAAAAAAGCTCTTAAATCTGGTGGACCTGAAGCAGTTGGAGTTTTTGCATCTGGACAATATACCATTATGGAAGGGTATGCTGCTTTAAAAATGATGAAAGCGGGACTCAGATCTAATGCAATTGATCCAAATGCGAGACATTGTATGGCATCAGCGGTTGTTGGATTTTATCAAACTTTTGGAATAGATGAGCCAAGTGGATGTTATGATGATATTGAGCTAACAGATACGATAGTTTCTTGGGGATCAAATATGGCAGAGATGCACCCGATTCTTTGGTCAAGGGTAACAGATAGAAAACTATCAAATCCAAGTAAAGTGAAAGTTATCAATATGTCAACATATAGACATAGAACTTCAGATTTAGCTGATATTGAAATTATCTTCTCTCCAAATACTGACCTTGCTCTTTGGAACTATATTGCTCATGAAATAGTTTATAATCATCCAGAATCGATTGACTGGGCTTTTGTTAAAAAACATATGATTTTTTGTGCATCTCCAGTAAATATGGGTTATGGTATGAGAAGAAGTGATGAAAAGTCTATTAAAGAAGGGAAATATACAGCTCTTGAGATGGAAATTATCAAAAAAGAGATGTCAAAAGTAGTTTCAGCAAAAGAAGCACCAGCACTTGCACCATATGGGTACAAAGAGGGTGATACTATGACAAATAAAAATGCAGGACTTGCTCACTGGGAGATCTCATTTGAGGATTATAAAGCATTCTTAGCACCTTATACACTTGATTATGTAGCAAAAATCTCTAAAGGAAATCCAGATGAAGATTTGGAAGAGTTTAAAGGAAAACTTAAAACTTTAGCATCTTTATATATTGAAAAAGGTCGAAAAGTAGTAAGTTTCTGGACAATGGGGATGAATCAACATACAAGAGGAACTTGGGTAAATACACTTTCATACAATGTTCACTTTTTATTAAATAAACAAGCAAAACCAGGAAGTGGAGCATTTTCTCTTACAGGGCAACCAAGTGCTTGTGGAACAGCTAGAGAAGTAGGAACATTTACACATAGGCTTCCAGCAGATATGTTTAATGACAATCCAAAACATAGAGAGATTACAGAAAAGGGGTGGGGTGTACCAGCAGGGACAATCAATCCAATTGGAAATCAACATATTATGAAAATCCATAGAGATATCGAAGATGGATTTATCAAATTTGCTTGGGTAAATGTTTGTAATCCATATCAAGATACAGCAAGTGCATCTCACTGGATAAAAGCAGCACGAGAGATGGATAACTTTATCGTAACATCAGATGGATATCCTGGGATTTCGGCAAAAGTATCAGACCTTGTATTACCATCAGCGATGATTTATGAAAAATGGGGTGGCTATGGAAATGCTGAAAGAAGAACACAACTTTGGAGACAACAAGTTTTACCTGTAGGTGATGCTATGAGTGATACTTGGCAATGGATTGAACTATCAAAAAGATTTACAGTAAAAGATGTTTGGGGTGAATCAACTCTTAGAAATGGGACAAAACTTCCAAGTTTAATTGAGCAAGCAAAAGCGATGGGATACAATGAAAATACAACTATGTTTGAGATTTTATTTGCAAATAAAAGAGCAAGAAGTTATAAGTTAGACCAAAATGATCCTATTCAAAAAGGGTATGATAACTCTGAAGGGTATGGAGATAAGAGAAATGTTTTAGGAAGTGATGGAAGAGTATTCCAAGGATATGGATTCTTTATCCAAAAATATCTTTTTGAAGAGTATGCAGATTTTGGAAGAGGGCATGCACACGATTTAGCACCATTTGATACCTATCATAAAGTAAGAGGATTGAAATGGCCAGTGGTTGATGGAAAAGAGACTCAATGGAGATTTAATACAAAATATGACCCATATGCAAAAAAATATGGTGCAGCTACAGGACATACTGAGTTTGCATTTTATGGTGAGTTAGCAAAAGCATTACCATTTGGAAATTTAAAAGGTGTTACAAATGAAACAAAAACAGCTTTAAAAAATAAAGCGAAGATTTTCGCACGTCCTTATATGGATCCACCAGAAATGCCAGATGCTAAATATCCAGTTTGGCTTTGTACAGGAAGGGTTCTTGAACACTGGCATAGTGGAACGATGACTATGAGGGTTCCTGAACTTTATCGAGCAGTTCCAGAAGCACTTTGTTATATGCATCCAAAAGATGCCGAGACTTATGGTGTAAAACAAGGTGAACTTTGTTGGGTAGAATCTAGAAGAGGAAAAGTAAAAGCAAGGGTTGAGACAAGAGGACGAAATAGACCATCTCGTGGACTTGTATTTGTACCATGGTTTGATGAAAAAGTATTTATCAATAAAGTGTGCCTTGATGCAACTTGTCCACAATCTGGTCAAACAGATTATAAAAAATGTGCAGTAAAAATTTATAAAGCCTAAGGGTGAATAAAAAACAAGAAGATAGAAAAATGAATGAAGAACCAATAAACGAACGACGAAATTTTTTCCTAACAATCGCAAGAGCAACGGGTTTAGCTGCTCTTGGTGGATTAATCTGGAGTGCTTATGTGGATGAAGCAACAGCAAATAGATTGTTGCTTCGACCACCGGGGGCTTTAAAAGAAGAAGATTTTTTAAAAACTTGTATCAAATGTGGGATGTGTGTTGAGGCTTGTCCTTTTCATACACTCAAACTTGCAAGCCCAGGGGATAATAAACCAGTAGGAACACCATACTTTACACCACGAGAGATCCCTTGTTATATGTGTAAAGATATTCCTTGTGTTCCTGTATGTCCAAGTGGAGCACTTGATATAACCAAAGTAAGTACAAATAATATCCTTGATATCAATAAATCGCAGATGGGTACAGCAGTGATTGATGAGAAAAACTGCATCGCTTTTTGGGGTATCCAATGTGATGCTTGTTATCGAGCTTGTCCCCTTTTAGACCAAGCTATAAAAGTTGATTATGCGAAGAATGATAGAACAGGAAAACATGCTTATCTAACACCACATGTTGATAGTGATATTTGTACTGGATGTGGACTTTGTGAGAGAGCTTGTGTAACTGAAAAGGCTTCTATTATAGTGCTTCCTAGAGACTTAGTACTTGGAAAAGCAGGTGATCACTATGTCAAAGGTTGGGATAAAAAAGATGAAGCAAGAGTTGAAAATGCAACAGCAGAAACAACGACAACAAAGTTAAGCCAAGAACAAGCGGTTGATTCATTAAATGATATGGGGGATTTACTCAATGATTAAAAATAAATATTTAATTTTACGAAGATTCACTCAAATATCTTTGATGGTACTCTATTTTGGTGCGAATGCTTGGGGTTGGAATTTTCTTGTTGGAAATCTCAGTTCATCACTTATTTTAGGAGTTATTCCTATGAGTGATCCTTATGCAGTGCTTCAAATGTTTGCAGCGGGTGCTCTCATCACTGTTGATATTTTTATCGGTGCACTTGTGGTGTTGTTTTTTTATGGAGTTGTTGGGGGAAGAGCTTTTTGTAGCTGGGTATGTCCTATCAATGTAGTGAGTGATACAGCAAACTATATAAGAAGAAAATTTGGTTTTAATCAAATTCAAAAAAAACAACCAGCATCAAGAAATATGAGATATTGGGTTTTAGCAATAAGTTTGATTATCTCATTTTTGATGGGTGTTACAGCTTTTGAATTTATTTCTCCAATCTCTATGGTTCATAGAGGGATTATTTTTGGGCTTGGATTTGGAGTTGCAGCTATTGTTGTAATTTTCCTTTTTGATTTGTTCGTTTTGAAAAATGGTTGGTGTGGACATATTTGCCCACTTGGTGGATTTTATTCGGTTGTTGGAAAATTTTCACTTATTCGAGTGAAACACGAAGAGGAAAAATGTACTCTTTGTATGAAATGTAAAGAGGTTTGCCCTGAAAATCAGGTTCTTTTTATGGTTGGAAAATCAAGCGAACAAGTACTCAGCGGTGAATGTACAAACTGTGCTAGATGTATAGAAGTGTGTGATGATGATGCTTTAAATTTCTCTTTACGAGATTTGATAGCAAAGAAAAAATAGTTAAAAATAAATTGAGGTGAAGCAAGAGAAACTCGTTTCTCTCTTCAGGGTTTGCTTCTTTAGATAGCTTTGCTCTATTCTTAAAAGAAGTTATGAAAAAGCAGTCTCTTTAACAATGGGACATTTTAAAAAGGAGAATAGATATGACAAAAGTATTTTCAAAAATTGGATTGAGTGCTGTATTGGTATCTGCATTGTTTGCTGTAACACTTAGTGCTGTAAGCGAAGCACCTAAGAAACTTATAGATGCTGATTCAATAGGGCTAAGAAAAACAACGGTTGATGGTGAAGATAGTATCACACCAGAAAAAACAAATTATTCTAAAAATCCAGCAGGGAGTGGGAAAAAAATCAAAAGAGCATACCAAGATGCACCACCGATGATTCCACACGATACAGAGGGGATGTTACCAATTACTATCAATGATAACCAATGTATCTCTTGCCATATGCCAGATGCTGCAAAAGAGATGGGAATGGGAGCTACTCCAGTTCCAGTTTCACATCTTACAAACTTTAGACCTTACCATAAATTAGAGGGTGAGGGTGACAATGAAGAGTTCAAAAAAATTACAGATGATATGAATAATGACACTAAAATAGAGAAAAAAGATACTCTAGTAGGTGCAAGATTTAACTGTAGTGCTTGTCATGCTCCACAAAGTAATGGACAATTAGTTGATAATGATTTTAAAGCAAAATATCTTTCAAAAGATGGTGCAAAAAAATCGAGCTGGAATGGTAAGAAATTTACTGAAGGGCTTGATACAGTTAACCAAAAATAATCTAAATAAGGGTTTCTCCCCTTATTTATTTCTCAACCAATATAAAATTCCTTGATATATGTCAAATTTTTATCTTTTGATTTTCTCTATAATCTCCTTATGATACAACTACGAGAAGCAATTAAAAACATACCCCTTTTTTCAGATATTTCAGATGATACACTTGAAGTGATCGCTTCTATATCTTCATTGATGCGATATGAGAAAGATTCTATCCTTTTTTATGAAGCTGATTTTTCTAATCAACTCATTTTTTTAGTAGAGGGACTCCTTAAAGTATATAAAATTGACAAATTTAATAATGAAATTTTTCTCTATTATGTTTATAAAAATAGTATGATTTCAGAACTTTCCAATCTTGAAGAAAATACAATTCGTTGTTTTTCCAATGCGGAATTTGTCGAAGATAGTGCTATTTTAGCGATAGATTTTAAAAAATTTAAAGAATATTTTTTAAGTGAAAATCCATTTATGATGAATTTTATTAAAGAATTGATTTATAAAAATCAACAATTACAGTGTATAATCAATCGTGAACTTGTCTTTGATGCTATTTCAAAAGTTGCTTTTATGTTGATAAATGATTTACAAGTGTTCAATTCTCTTAAAAGACACGAAGTAGCAGTATTACTCCATATCCAACCTGAAACACTTTCAAGAGTTTTGCAAAAATTGCAAAGAAATGAAATAATTGAAATAGACAAAGGGTTAATTTGTGTGAATAAATATGACGAACTAAAAAAAATATATAATGGAGGGATTTAATTGACAACAATTAGTGCAAGTACAAAAATTAAAATCTTAGGTGCATCTTTATTTTCTACTGTTCTTATTGTTATTATGGTAACAATTTATCTCAATCATAAAAATAAAAGGGATGCACTTATTATCAATATAGCAGGGAAAGAGCGGATGCTTACTCAGCAGATTACAAAAAATATCTTTCTTACTCAATACTCTAATACACAAGATTTTAGTGAAATGGATAGGGCTATTGAGGAATTTAAGTTTGGTATCCGAACTCTATTATATGGAAATGACTCTTTGAATATTGCTCCAGCACCAACAGATGAGATAATAAAGCAGATTTATAAAGTGCAAGTGTTGTGGGAAGTATTTTTAAAAAATAGTGATAGTTATAAAAAAGCAATAAATTCAAACGATACAGAACAGATAGCAAACTTAAGCGATTATTTCAAAGATTCCAATATTGAATTGCTTCAAGAAGTTGACCACCTTGTATCGTTATATACAGAATATTTTGAAACTAAAAATCAATTTATCAAAAATTTTCAATATACTTCGTTTGCTTTTTTGATTGTTTTTGCTTTGTATTCGATAGTACAACTTCGACAAATCGAGCTTCATGCAAGGGAATTTATAGAAAAATCAAAACGGATTTCAATGGGAGATTTTGAAAATTTAGAGCCTTTAAAAGTGGACTCAGAAAAAGAGTTTGTAGAAGTAGCTAATAATCTAAACTGCTTTATCAATAAAGTAACATCAGCGATGCGCTATTCTCAAACAGCACTTGACCAATCCAAAATGGCATCGGAGAGACTAGAAGAGCTTACAAGTGAATTTACAGTTTTACTTGGAGAACTAGAGACCAAAACAGATATAAGTGATAATCTTGATAGAAGTGAAGATATGATGATAGAATCAACTGAAGAGCTTTTAAAAACAACTAAAAAACTTCAAAATCTCAAAAATGAACTCACTTTGCTTTTAGAAAATTGCAAAGTAAAAGAATAAAAAGGAACTCAATGCTCATAGATGGACATAATAGAAAAGTAGATTATTTACGAATCTCTCTTACTGAAAGGTGTAATTTTCGGTGTCAATACTGTATGCCAGAGAAACCTTTCTCATGGGTGCCTCATGAAAATTTACTCACTTATGAAGAGTTATTTTTATTTGTCAAAGCTTCTATCGATGAGGGGATTACAAAGATAAGACTTACAGGTGGTGAGCCACTTTTACGAAAAAATTTGGAGAGTTTTATCGCGATGATTCATAACTATGCTCCTGATATTGATTTGGCTATCACTACAAATGGGTATCTTTTAAAAGAATATGCTCTCCTTTTAAAAGAGGCTGGACTGAGACGAATCAATATCTCCCTTGATACTCTTAAAAAAGAAACAGCACACTATATAGCCAAAAAAGATGTTTTAGAAAAAGTCTTAGAGGGGATAGAAGAAGCATCTCGTGTAGGACTTAAAATCAAAATAAACTGTGTTCCACTCAAAGGGGTCAATGATGGTGAAATCATCTCTTTACTTGAATATTGTAAAGAGAAAGGGTATGAGATACGATTTATTGAATTTATGGAAAATGCCCATGCACAAGTAAAACAAGGACTTGATTCTAGCGAAATCCAAGAGATAATCGCTTCAAAATACCCTTTTACCAAAGAGATACGAAAAAGTGGAAGCCCATCTCAAGGGTATGTTTTGGAAGATGGGTATGTTTTTGGGATTATCGAGCCTCATCTTGATAGCTTTTGTAACGATTGTAATCGGATACGACTTACCGCTGAGGGGTATCTGATACCTTGTCTTTATTTTGAAGATGCTCTTTCTATCGCTGATGCTATCAAAGCTAAAAATGTCCCGCTTGCAGTTGAGATACTAAAAACTGTCCTTCAAAATAAACCAGAGAAAAATAAATGGGGAAGTGAAAATGATAGTAGTAGAGCTTTTTATGAGACGGGTGGGTGAAAAATATCTCTTAAAACTTTTCTTACAAAAGGGTTTTTAGCTCTTAATTGAGTTTACTTTCAAAGTAAGTATCAATCTAAGGAGACTAACAAACCCATTGAAATAATTTGTTTTACACTTATTTTTTGTATCTTTTTAGGATGTTTATTATTCTGTTTATTTTTTCTATGGGTAAATTTCTTTATTTTTTTAACATAGGTTTTGAGCTATGTTAAAATTATTATGTTTTTTTAACATATGGTATGTTGAAAATATTTAATTTTTTCGAGATACCAAATAAATATACCGAAATTTTTTGATTTTTTCGGTATATAATTTTAATATACTGAATTATATTCCTTTTTTCAACATATCAAAAAGTTCTAAATTTATAAAATATTTACTTCTTCCAATTTTTATAGGTTTTAAAATCCCTATTGTTTCCAGCTCTTTTAAATACTTAGAAGCTGTATCTCTATGAAGATTTAGTCTATCGATTAAAAACTCAATCTTCGTATATGGGTGCATAAAAAGTATCTCTACCAAATCTTTACTATAGATTTTTGGCAATTCTTGAGAAATCTTATCTTGTGTTTTTATCATCAAAATACTGATATTATTGATAAGTTCAATGGTCTCTAGCGAGGTTTGCTCTACGCTATCGAGCATATACAAAATCCACTCTTCCCATTTATCCTCAGTCCGCACCTCTTGGAGTAGTCTATAATAATCAGCTTTGTGAGTGATGATATATCGACTCAAGTAAAGCACAGGAATATCAAGCAAATCTTTTAGTATCAAATACAAAATATTGATAATCCTCCCAGTTCGCCCATTGCCATCATAAAAAGGGTGGATTGATTCAAATTGATGATGGATTATTGCCATATTGACAAGTGGGTCGAGTTCGTTTGGCTCATTGATATAGCTCTCAAGATTTGTAAGGAGATTTTGAATAGTCTCATAATCTTGTGGAGGAGTATAAATCACTTCACCCGTCCCAGCATTTTTGAGATTTGTCCCTGCTTGTTTTCGCACCCCTGCATCGTTTTTTTCCAAAACACCTTGTATCTCTATGATATGTTTTTTGAGAAGTAACTTTGTATCTTTGACAAGTGCAAAACCTCCAAGAAGTGCTTCTTTATAGTTTTGTACCTCTTTTGCTTCGTTGGTCACACTCTCTATGTCAAGGTTTGCTCGATACAGCTCATCATGAGTTGTGATGATATTCTCTATCTCACTACTATCTTTTGCTTCTTGAAGCACCAAAGAGTTTATAAGTATCGCACGATTTGGGATGATACGAGCCACACCGTTTAAGTTTGCCAAAGCACGATTTGCGGATATCGCTTTTTTTAGGACTTTTTGGGTTTCTAGTTGGTGGGTTAGGGGTAGATTTTTTAATTGATTACGCATTAGTTTATCTTTCGTTTAAACATAGGTATGAAGTTTTCTTATTAAAGATTCCAAGTTATACCTTTTTTGTTATTTTTTTAGGAGAAATTTTTTCAATCGTCTCGGCAACTTCGCCTGATAAAGATTCATGTTTTCCATGTTTTTTTAATCCAACTAAAATCTCTTTTTTAACCTCATCACTCATATTTTGCATTTTTTCAATTATGGATAAAGCATCCGCAACTTCTTGAGGCTTAGCCAATTTCCTTGTAATAATATTTAAAATACAGTTATTATATTCATCACTAGTTTCAACTATATCAAAAAGTGCTTCAATAATATTTTCTATTTCGAATATTTTATTCATTTCACATAAATTCGTATAAGCAACTTTTTTAATATTTTGTGGAAGTTTTATAATATCATGCGCTTCTTTTGAAATAATAATATCCGTCAATATTTCCTTAGTTGTGGTTTGCAACATAAGCTTATCAATAAAATTTTCTACCTTTTCATTTTGGTTTGAAATGAGCTGAACAATATATCCATCTAGTTTGGGTTTAATTTGTTCAGAACTTATATCAGTGCTATTAAAAAGTTTTTCATAGAGGTTAAACAAATTTTCATCTTCATCTTTTTGCGATAATAAATAATCAAATAAAGGTAATAGGGACATTTGATGTGTATCTCTTAATTCAACTAATTTTTGATAAAAAACATCTTTTAATTTTGCATATTGATTTATTAATTGCTGTATATATTTAATTACATCTGTTGCGTTATCAGTGGCTCTATATATTTCAAGATAGAAATTTAATAAATTCTTTTGATATTCTATATTTGAAGAAATATCATTGATTAAATTTAAAGGAATAGAAGTGTAATTATTTTGTCTAATTTCCACATTTTTTACAATCTCTTGGATATAATTTGTAGTACGCTTACTTTGATGTTTAAGTACATTTACATTTCTCAATAAATCATTTATCACTTGTATATTAGTAAATATAGTATCTATTTGTTTTTTCTTTTCAATATTCAAATCAGCTTGAACTAAGATTGGTTGTGAAAAATTTGGTTGAATGTTTCCAATAATTTTTTCAATATTTTCAATAGTAATGATTTTATGAACTGCTAAATATTCTATTTCCAAATAAACATCACTTTTTGCATCAATTATTGGCGGTACTATTTTATTGATTATATGTGTAATTAACTCACTTGAAACAATTAAAGGTAATTTATCTTCATTTATCCATTTACTTTTGTATAAAGGCGAATCTGAGAAATAGTCATAATAATTTACAAATATACTTTGTAACTCTTTTATTGCTATTTCATCTGTGCTATTGTTTATAAATTTATCAACACCATCTTCATATAAACTTACGATGTTATCTTTTGGTTGTTGATTCCATATTGTTTTAAATTTATTTGTTAGTTTTTCTTGTAAATATTTTAGTCCATATACTCTGTTTTGTTCCACCAATCTAAAAAAACTATCTAAATCATCTTTTTGGAGATACTCAATAACTTTTAAAGTTTCATCACCATTTTTTACATCTTTATCAAAAATTCCAAATAATTCACGCAAAGAAGCTTTTTGCAGAACTTGGTATTCATTTAGTTTTGATAATAATTTAATACCGTTGATGGCATCAGTAGAATATGTTTTTCGATTAAGTCCTTTTCTTATTTCTTCAATAGCATAAGTTACAACTTTATCAAATAATGTTAAATCTTTTTCAAATTCTAGTTTTAAATCATCAAAATTATTTGATTCAATTAGATTTATAGTTTCACTTGATAGTGTACTTTCATTCGTTATATTTAAAATAATATTTTCAATAGTTTTCAAACCTGAATTAACTGCTTTAGTTCTTTCCATAAAGATTTTAAAATTATCAAGATTTATTTCTTTTTCATCTTGTAAAATTTTAATTACTTTAAACTGATGAAACAAATGTGGATGTTTTGTTATTTCTTTAAAAACATCTGCCCACTCTTCACGAATTATCAATAGTTTTGCTATCAAACTTTGATGTTCTTCCACAAATGATTTTTCGTATTTAGCTTCAATAGTCTTTAACTCAGATGTCAAGTTATTGAATAGCTGAATTATTCGTCTTGGATTAGAAGCATACTCTTTTGCAACAATGTTAACAGTATCAGGAGTAAACCCTAATGTTTTATTAGAGTTTATTTTGTTTGCAAACTCAAATAAATCTCTAGGCTGAAAATGTTTAATTTTTATTGTGGTATTAAAAAACTTTCTTAAAAATTCATCTGCTTCTTTACTATTTTCTTTATTATGTTCTTGCATATGTCTTTTTAAAGCTTCATCATCTACGGGAACTAAAAATATTATTCCGTTTTCTGTACCAATAAAATTTTTGATATTTGTTAAGAGTTCATAAGCTGTTTTTTTATCACATCTATCAATATTATCAATAACTATTACTAATTTATCAATATTTTTTTCATGGTAATTACCTTTTACATATTCGTATGCCAAACTAAAGATATGATATTTTTTTAAAGATTTAGACATCATATCTTTAAAAGCATCTTCAAATTGTTCTGGAGCAAACATAACAGGTTTTTGTATAGTGACTTTATAATCTGTAAATATATTTTTGTAAAATGCAATAATCATTGAGCCAAATACAACTATAGATTGTAGTGTTAATTCCCACTTGGTTTCTAGCTGTAAAGAACTAATCATACTAAATGTAAGAATTAAAAGAACTATAGTTATACCTAAACTTTCGTAATTTAATTTCGGATTTATTTCTGTATCTTGAGTTTTATTTCTGTAAAAAGACTCAAATAAATCTGTACCATCAAATTTTAATTGCTCTTGTAAAGTTTTTAAAAACATTCTTCTAAAAGAGTCATTCGCATATTTCCAAGCATCATAAACCACAAATTTTATTTTTTCTTCCTGATTAGATTCTAATTGAGTCTGAACAGTTTTAATAATAGAAGATTTACCACTTCCCCATTCTCCATACAATCCAATATTAAAAGGTGTCGGTGCATTTAAAATCGTCTCTTTTAACGATTCAGCATATCGTTTGGTTTCAAGAATATCATTTTCTTCTGTTAAACCTATTTCTTTATCTTCTATAAAATGCATCACTTACTCCTCATTATTTTTGACATATCATCCACCATATATAAAGATTTTGATATTTTTTTACATATACTTGTACAAATCAAAAAATTTAAAAAGATTCTATCAAAAAGGTTATTAAAATAAATGTTAAGCTAATTTTTATTTTCGTTACACTTTTATTACAACTTAACAAGTAGTAGTTTAGCTATTCATTTAAATTCATTTTGTAAAGTAATCGTATTTTGGAGAAATGAAAGATAAGTAAACAAAAAACTACCACTCAAATAGTAGTTTTTTGTTTGATTTTGTATTAGTTATAAACAACTTTTCGGATATTCTCACCATCACGGTTACGAATCTCATCATAAGATTTTTGAGCTTTTAGTTTCTCTTCAAAGCTAATCGGAGTACGGATTGACTTATATTCCACAAGAACATCATCTTTAAAAACACCACTGATATTTGCATAAACCCAATAGTATCCTTTGTCTTTTCGTAGATTTTTTACGATTCCTTCCCATTTAGCTTCTCTTTTGAGTTTTCGCCACATATCAGCAAAAACAGATTTTGGCATATCTGGATGTCTCACGATATTGTGCGATTTTCCTACGAGTTCTTCTGATTTATATCCACTAATCTGCGAAAAGGTATCATTTGCATAGGTGATATTTCCTTTGAGGTCGGTTCTTGAGATGATAAGTTCCCCTTGCGGAACCTCTGTCTCAATCATAAATTCACTTTCATAAAATTCTTGCATTTGAGTACTCCTTCATAAATATAGTTTAGTTAACCTTATCAAATTCTGCAGCAAACCCCTCAAGGTCTTTTTTCTTTAAATCCCCTCGATAGAGTATTTTATCAACATCAATCGTATCATCATTGAGCATTTTTGGTACTACATCACTATTTGCTAAAACTTCCATATGAGCATCAAGTTCATCTTCACTGTAAGCCATTTGCATCTCAGCACTGATAACATGGGGAATCGCCTCGATAACTCGAAGTTTCTCTAATTCCTCTTTGACGCCTTCCCCCTCAATCGTGATGATGATTCGACCTTGCTCATCATGAAGATGATAGTCACAAACTGGACAATTTTTCAGTGCCTCGACAACCTCTGCTAAGTACTTTGGTACTGTTTTTACTACTATACTTGAGATATTCATTATTTTTTTCCTACCTTATAAAAATTTATTTTTGGACTTTCACTACTTACAAAAAGCTCATTTTCACTTTTGAAAAGTATCCCAGTCATCGTCGCTTCTTGCCCTACAAGATTGTAAAGTTTCTCTTTTGTTGTTGTATTTACCACTAAAACATCATTATTTTCATTGTATGCGATTGCTCCAAGATTTGCACTAGGGCTAAGGGCACAACTATAAAGCAAAAATCCAAAGTCCAAGCTACTGTGTTTTCCATTTTTGTAAATCACCGCTTTTCTATCTTGCCCAGCGGTCAAAATCACCCCTTTTTTGTAGTCAAGTTGGTAGATTTTATCAAGATTAACCTCTGGAAGATTTTTGATAATTCTCCCAGATGCAATATCAACAATTCTTACAAGACCACTCTCATCAGTGCTCGCGAGTGTTTTTTTATCTTCACTTATCATAAAGTGGGAAAAGGATGAAGCACTTAACTGATAGAGATACTTTTGTTTTTGTAAAGTTATATCCCACACACCCATTTGGTTACTTAAAAGGAGAAAAACAAAACTATTAGGATTTACAAAACTTGCTTTTTGGACAAGCATTTTATTTTTTGGAGAGATAAGTTTTTTGAGTTGTTTGTTTTTATAAAGGTAAATATCTCTAAATCCAGCTTCCCCTTGTGAAACTATCAAAATTGAACTCTCTATGACATCAACTGAAAACACTTTTGCTTTTGTGGTATCCCCTACAAAGTCTTTAATTTTAGGAAGTGTAATCGTTTCAATCTTCTTTTTGCTACCAATATCAAAAATCTCTACAGTTCCATTATCTGTCCCAGCATAGAGTTTATTTGCTTCTATCGCCATCGTTTGCACTCCGCCACTTGCCTTATATACAGCGGTTGGTTTTTGGGTCACTTCACCAAATAAAACAATAGATAATGTAAGAATAAAAACTATTTTTTTCATTCTTTTTCTTCCAATGACTCTTTAATAACAGCCATTTGTTGATGCAGTTCATAGAAATGTTCATCGGTAACATCACTATTTTTACCCCATTTTACTACAATATCGTTGTTGTGAATCGCACCGATTTCAGCGATTTTTTCACCAAAGATATCCATATTTTCACAAGTTTGTGAACTCCCATCTTCTGTATCGGTAAGTCTAATAAACCAACCACCAGCATAATCTTCCTCTACATTTGCAGTTATTATTACTGACATACTTCCTCCTTAAAATTTGTCCCAAATTTGAAGGGACCTATAGTTTTTTTTCTTCTTTTAGCGATGGAAATAATTCCATCTAAAGAAGCAAATCCTGAAGAGAGAAATGAATTTCTCTTGCTTCATTTTTTAATTATTTTGACTTCCTCGTTATGCATTGTGAATATACAATCGCATCACTTGGGCATACTTTGATACAAAATCCACAATTTGTACAATTCTCACCGCTGATGGTTGGTTTAAATATCCCATCAAAAAAGATAGCATCATCAAGGCATGGGTCTTTGCATGAAAAACACATCGTGTTTTGCCAACTCATACATTTTGAAGTATCAATCGAGACAACCATATCAATTTTCTTTTTTTCATTAAGAGTAAGAGCATCACTTGGACAAATGAGAGCACACTCATCACAGTAAGTACATCCACCAAAAGAAAAATCCAAAGAGGGAGTTTTATCTTCTAAGATAGTGATGATTTTTTCAGGACACACAATGGCACATTTCCCATCACAACTGATACAATCAACCGCAAATTGTTCTTCATTTGCAAAGTAGGGCGGTCGTACGATATACTTTTTTGGTTCCTCTTTTTTTTTGAACATAAAAGTAAAAAGTTCCCGTCTTTCCATCTTTCTCTCCAGTGCTATTTTTCATTGTGAGTGTATCACTCTTTTTTGTGAAAACTATTGACTTAGGTCAAACGTAGCTTTTTGATATAAGTTGAAATCACTTTGACTCATATCAAAGACAAATATTTTTTTTAATCCTACAATACTACTTCAAATAAAATATTGGAGGAAATTATGAAAACAAAATTACTTAGTTTATTAGCGGTAGTGGCTCTTAGCTCAACTCTTTATGGTGCAGAAGATGGGTCAGCACTCTATA